>OLIH01000403.1_pt1 | contig 28458 bp, 26 predicted proteins | sample 1609721 | NCBI WGS metagenome assembly OLIH01 (sample SAMEA4350157, study PRJEB24818) | metagenome | biome: human; feature: gut; material: faeces | place: Denmark | collected 2013-09
CTCCGGATGCCTTTGCGCGTGCCTTGTCTGAGCATCCCGCCGCCTGAGTGTGATACGACAAGATATCCTGCGTTTCTTTCTGTTTTTTCTTCATTTTTACTGTCCACGAAACCGGGAAGGGCACACTGCTCGGCGCGGCGGAGCGCGGGGATGCATATGCGCAATACCAGGCCGGTAAGCTGTACCGGGAGGGATACTTTTTGCCGCGGGATGACGCCGGCGCAAAAATGTTTTTTGAACGGGCTACAAAGCAGGAAAATCATTTTGCGGAATACGCGCTCGGAAAGCTGCACGCGGATGAGACGTCGCCGTTCTTCGACGAAACGAAAGCCGCGGACTGGTTTGAACGTGCTGCGGAGCATGGGAACGGATTTGCCAAATACAGGCTTGCGAAATATTTTCTGAACGGGAAAGGCCGTGCTGTGGACGCAGAATCCGCGGCACGGCTTTTTGCCGAAGCGGCGCAGGCGTCTGACGTGTATGTGCGCAGATTCGTGACGCCCTGGGCAAAATACCAGTTGGGAAAGCTGTACATCCGGGGAAACGGTGTTCCCAGGGATTGGGCGAAAGCGGAGGAGCTGCTGCGAAGCGCGGCACAGGACGGAAACGAATTCGCACAGCGTTTGCTGCAGCGGCGTGCGCAGTGGCACAGGCTCGGCCCAATGGACGCTGCGCTGGGTGTGATCGGAAGTTTGTGCCGTATGTTTGAAACGTCTGTGCCGCGCATCCGTCCGCGCTGTATGTATCTGGATAGAAAGCGCAGGCGGGAGCTGGAACAGAAACAGCGCGCGCTTGGCCATGCGGAAAACGATTTTGAACCGCAGATGTGACGCAGGCAAAAAAGAAAAACAGCCCGCCAGGGGCCAGGTGGGACATTTGGCTGGAATATGGCATGTGCCACTGTGACACATGCGGTATGAAGATACCAATAGAAGAAATACGGATACAGCAGGGAGGAGAGAGCTATCACAGAAAACAAAAAGATCTTTTCAAAAGAAGAAGTGGCGGCGGCGCGGAACATGGAGATCGCGCCGCTGCTTGCAATGCGTGGTTTTCCGCTTTCCCGCAGCGGGGGAGAAATGCATTGGCGTATACCGGGGGAAGAATCGGTGAGCATCCGCGGCAATATGTGGTACAGCCATTACAGGGGAGAGGGCGGGGACGCCATCTCATTTGCACGCCGTTTTTTTCATATGGATTTCAAGGAGGCGGTGCGGTTCCTGCTGGAACAGTCCGCCGTTCCTGCGGCCGGGCCTGTGCAATGTGAGCGGCAGGAACAAAAACAGCTGCGGCTTCCGCCGAAGGACAGTTCGGAAGAACAGGTGCGGCGGTATTTGACAGATATCCGGAAGGTGTCCGCGGACGTGGCCGGATACTTTATCGAGACCGGTCAGGTGTACCAGAGCAGGGCGGAAGGTGTACGTCAGGGACAGGAACAATGCAGCCTGGTGTTGGTAGGGATGGACCGGGACGGCGCGCCGCGGCAGGCGCACATCAAGGGGATGCGGCAGCGCGCGTTCCGGTATGATGCGCCGGGCAGCGACAAAGCGTATGGATTCCGCCATATGGGCGGCAGCGGACCGCTGTATGTGTTTGAGGCGGCAGTCGACCTCATGTCATATGTCTCACTTTATCCAGAGGATTGGCGGCAGGGCAACTATCTGGCATTGAACGGTACGGCGGAAACTGCCCTGTTCCGCACGCTGGAAGAGTATCCGGAAGTGCGCGGCGTCGTGCTCGCGCTGGACAATGACGCCGGTGGGATCGAGGGTGTGATGCGTTTGACTGGTCTGCTGCGGGAAAAAGGATACACGGATGTTTCTGTACAGCTTCCGGCATGGAAGGATTGGAACGAGGAATTGAAAGCGCGCGGGGGGATGGATGCAGTGTGTGCACAGCCGCACCCGAAACTGCAGATGCTGGAACAGGTAAAGGATGCGGTCTTGGCGCGGGCAGTGCATGCGCCGCGTTTCGTGGACGGGCGGTATCTGGAGGGGACATTTCAAGCGGCCTGTTCGGCACAGGCGGATGAGCTCCAAAACAGCTGCCTGCAGAAGCTGGCGGCGGGCGCGCTGCTGCGTGCCCGGCACTTGCTTTGTACAGGCGGAGAGACGGCCGGGCTTGACCGGCTTGCAGACAGGGCTGTGGAATTGTACCAGCCGCATAAGGACCATATCACGCAGGATGCACGCCTGCGGTCGCTGGGCGGACAGATACAGAAAATGCGGGCGGCGGAGGAGAGCATGCCGGCCCGGACGGTGGGACAGCAGGCGGAACTGGCGGATGGCTGGCTGCACACCGCTGCTGCGGCGATGGCGGCGGACGTTTCCTGTATGCTTGAAATGTCCGGACGGGAAAGTACACAGGCGGAAGAGGAAGAGGTGAGGATGGGATTTTGTTAGGGCAGGAAACGGCGGTGCTTTTGCTGCTGTGCGTCGGCCTTCTGCTGCTGATGGCGGCCGTTACGAACGGCGCGGGTTTCAGCCTGGACGGCATCAAGGGAAGGACGGTGGGAGACGGGCAGCACGGGACGGCACGGTTTGCCGGTAAGGGGGAAATACGGCGCACGTTCCACCGGGTGCGGTTCCGGCCGCGGGCGTGGAGACGGGGAAAGCATCTTCCAAAGGTACAGGGGCTGGTGGTGGGCTGTGAAATGCGCGGCAAACGTGTGACGGCGCTTGTGGACGGCGACGATATCCATGCAATGATGGTGGCGGGGAGCGGCGCGGGAAAAACCGCGTACTTCCTGTATCCGAATCTGGAATATTGCTGTGCGGCGGGGATGAGTTTCCTCACATCGGATACAAAGGGCGACCTCGCGCGAAATTACGCGGGCATCGCCAAAGACATATATGGGTATGACGTTTCGGTTTTAGACTTGCGCAATCCGGCGTGCAGCGACGGCAACAACCTGTTGGATCTCGTCAACAAGTACATGGACGCATATATGGCGCACCCGGACGATCTGGCAAGCAGGGCGCGGGCGGAGAAGTATGCGAAGATCATTGCGAAAACGGTCGTCACATCCAGCAGCGGGACAGAGCATGGACAGAACTCCTATTTCTATGACGCGGCCGAAGGCCTCATCACCTCTGTGATCCTGCTGGTCGCGGAATTCTGTCCGCCGGAGACAAAGCACATCGTTTCAGTGTTCAAGCTGATACAGGATCTCCTGTCCCCGTCCGGCCAGAAAGGAAAGAATCAGCTGCAGATGCTTTTGAGCCTCCTGCCGCCCGAACACAAGGCGAGGTGGTTTGCGGGGGCGGCAATCACCGCGGGAGAGCAGGCGATGGCGTCCGTTCTTTCCACGGCAATGGCGAGCCTGAACGCGTTTCTGGATTCAGAGCTTGAGCAGATGCTGTGCTTTTCAACCAAGATTGACGCGGAGAAATTCTGCCGTGAAAAGTCCGCTGTGTTCGTGGTGCTGCCGGAGGAAGACAGCAGCAAATATTTCATGGTGAGCCTGCTGGTGCAGCAGATGTACCGGGAGATCCTTGTGGTGGCGGACGGACAGGGCGGCGCGTTGAAAAACAGGGTGATGTTTTTTCTGGATGAGCTGGGATCGCTTCCGAAGATAGAGTCGCTGGAGCTGATGTTCAGCGCGGCGCGTTCGCGGCGGCTGAGCATCGTGGGGATCATCCAGTCCTACGGACAGCTGGAACGGAACTACGGGAAAGAGGGCTGTTCCATTATCCTGGACAATGCGCAGGATACCATCGCGGGAGGGTTCAGCCCCGCGGGCGATACAGCGGAACAGGTGTCGCGCCAGCTGGGAGAGCAGACGGTGATGACGGGGAGTGTGAGCAGGGGGAAAAGCGACCCGTCCCGCAGCCTGCAGATGATGGGGCGGCGGCTGATGACGCCGGATGAACTGAAATCAATGCCGAAAGGGCAGTTTATCGTGATGAAGACAGGGCGGCGTCCAATGCTGTCCAAACTGCGGCTGTTCCTGGATTGGGGCATCACATTTACAGAGCCGTATGCATTGGAGCAGCATGCGCAGCGGGAAGTGAAGTATGCGGGGAGCAAAGAGTTGAGAAGGAAGATACTGAAAGAGTACGGTATCCCGCCGGGGCAGCAGATTGTACCGGGGCAGGAGCGGTTCCCGGAGCGGCAGAAGCCGGGGATGATACAGGAGAACGTGTGAGCGGCTGGTTCGATACCATTTGGGCGGATGACCTGCCCAGCCGGGCTGTGACGGTATACATGTATCTGCGCAGCCGTGCGGACAGGGAGGGGAAATGCTTCCCCTCCGTCCGCACGATCAGCAGGGACACAAAGCTGTCCATGAGCACGGTACGCCGGGCGCTGGATGATCTGGTCAATACCGGTTACATACAAAAGCAGCCCCGTTGGAGAGCCAACGGGGCCAAGAGCAGCAACCAATATGTTTTTAGAATTTAATCTGGGTTCAAGATCAGTAGCTTTATTGGTTTATCCCCATGCGCCTAAAACCCACAATTGATTATTTTGATTGTTTGAACCTTTCCATAAGACAGGTGCACCATTATAGGAACCGGTAGTTGTCAGAGCTAAAATATATGTGGTATTACTGCAGATAAAACAGGTGGAAAATAAACGTTATAATATTGCTATAGCGAATGGCGGAGCTCCAAAAGAAATGGCAGAACTTGCAAAAAAGATAAGAGATGAGTTCCCGGAAGCGAAACATTTTTGGGAGGGCGAGATGGATGCTACTCTCAGTACTTACATAGGGTCTGGCGTATTGGGCGCATGCATTCAATTTCTGGATTAAAATAGAACCAATCATACTTCATACAGCGCTACTGGCTGATGCGGAATACATAGATAATTTTTTCGAAAATTGCAAGAACAAGTGGGACATCCCGGAAGGTAGAGCGGAAAGAAGCGCGGGCACGGCGGAGGCTGTAGGCCGGAGTCGTGTATGCGTCGCGTCCGAACGGGTAGGCTGGGATCAGGCCGCGAAGGCGGCGTCAAGAAATATGGGAAATATTTCTTTAGGAGTTTGGCAAGGAAGCTTGACGGCAAACGGCATCTAGCTCCCTGAAGAAGATGAATCTGGGCGCTGCTGACCGGTTTGGCTGGCAGAGCTTTTGAAGTATTATGGGTGGCACTTTACTGTGTGAAAGTGTCGCTGAAACTCCGTGTAGCTGTCGCTCGGCGGCCGATTTTTGCAAATTTAAAACATATAACGTCACGTCTGTGGAAAATGCACAATGATAATTGACAAAACAAACAAATGTGCATAGCTTGAATATTCAAATGCTTAGTGCTATACTATTGTCATAGCGATAGTAGTCATTACTGCTCTACCTTTCTTCAACTGCCCCCATTCGCGCTTTGCGAGTGGGGGCATCTGTTATTTATAATACGCATATTGGCGAAGCCATAGCATTGCCTCTATCTCAACTCCGCTTTTCCGCTCCTGTCCACTTTGGCAGATGGGGGAGGGGAATTTTCCGCTATGCATTCATTTCACTTTTTTGTTGGGAAAATTTTATTGGGGGCGTAGCCTACATACCGTTTGTAGACTTTGTTGAAGTATTTATAGTCGGAAAAACCTACCAACTCTGCAATTTCATAAAGCTTGTAATTCCTTTGTTTCTGAAGTTCTACTGCTTTGCAGATCCGATAATAGTTTAAAAAGTCATGGAAAGTATATCCCGTCTCTCCTTTGAATTTCGCGTTAAGATGTGTGCAAGAGATATTTAATTCCTGGCTTAAATCAGTAAGAGAGATGTGTTCTGCATAATGTTGCTGGATATATTGAAGCATGGTAGCGGCATATCTGTTATTCAGATTGGCAGGGTCAAACGAAGTAATTGATGGAATTGAAGGCTCTGAATTGGCTAGTCCCTCTTGGCGACGAGAGACTAGCTTTTGCAGGCAGGCTCTCAATTCATTGAGATCAACAGGCTTCAACAGATACTCGGAAACACCCAGATGGATGGCTTGTTGCGCATATTCAAATTCGCTGTACCCGGAAATAATAATGGCATCGAACGGGCACTCCGCCTGTCCGGCAGCCAGCATTTCCAGCCCATCCATATCTGGCATACGGATATCTGTGATGACAATATCCGGCTGGAGATTTTGAATCTGTTCCAGCCCCTCTTGCCCAGAAGCGGCCTCACCAGCCACGACACAGTTTACTGCTGTCCAATCCATCTGGAATTTGAGGCCACGGCGAATCAGGTTTTCATCCTCTACCAGTAAAACTTTCTTCATGTCTCTGTCTCCACCTCACATGGCATGGTTAAGACTACCCGAGTTCCTTTTCCCAAGGCGCTTTCTATTTCGAGGCCGTAATGCGAACCGTATAGAAGCTCAATTACCTTTTGAACATTGTAAAGTCCGATGTGTTTTACATAGTCACTGTTTAATTCCATTGTGAAACTTTCACGGATCGCGCCCAAACGGCTTTCTTCAATTCCTTTCCCATTGTCCTGGACAACAAAGCGCAAATCGTCTCCGCGTTGTTCCGCTTCAACCATAATGTCCAAAGTTTTACCGGGCTGATAACCGTGCTTGATGCTGTTTTCAATCACAGGCTGAAGCAGCAGTTTGGGAATTTGGCACTCCAACAATGACTCCGGAATGCGAAACTCATAATGTAGGCAGTTATTATAACGTACCTTCTGTAAGAGCAGGTAATCATTGACATACTCTACATCTGTCTCAAGAGATACTTTCGTATGTCCATAGTTGATGCTGTAACGCATCAGGTTTGCAAAGGATAACAGCATTTCAGAGGCTGTCTCGGGGCTTTCTTGAATTTGGTAGCGAACCGTTTCCATCACATTGAAAACGAAATGGGGATTGAACTGCTCTTCCAGCTGCTTGATTTCCATCTGTCGACGCCGATCCATCAATTCGCTGTTTCTCTGGCTCAGCTCTTGGAGGTGGAGGGTCGTATTGCGAAATTGGGTGAAGAGCAGTTGGGATTCCTCCGAACATTGGGGAGGAAGCTCATCGTCTGTGTTGTTTTGCTCCATACGCTTTACCGCATGGGTCAATTCCCCCAGTTCTTTGGCATTCTGACGGGCAAAAATACGAGGAAGTATCCATACGATCGCCGCCAGAATAAAAAGCAGGAATATAAACAAGAACAGCCCATACCACAAGATTTGAATCTGCAGGGAAAGGGGCGTAAGCGTATAAAGGCAAAGTTCCTGCGTGGTGATAACGCTGGCAGAAACATAGTGGTATTCCCCTCGGATCTTTGAGATTCCACCTTCCGACACTTCCAAGGGGTATTTCCCCGAAGGGAGTTTGTCCAAGGGATCTTCTTCGGGGTCCAGCGTTGTGTAAACGATATTATCATAACGGTCGGTCAGCAGCACCTCTTGGGAGAACGCGTGTGCGCTTTCACGGAATCCGTCCTCGCGCAAATTAAAAAACAAATAGCCTTCTTTTGAACCGTTTTCCCTTGGGACAATGCGGCAGAACGTGTAACAGCACATCTGATCACTGGTGAGGGGGGCGCTGCAGGCAAAGCACATCAGCTTCTTCGGCGCTTTATTCAGACGAGCAATCACGCTGGAGGTAAAGGAGGACTCCACAAAGCTTTCCTGGTTCCTCGCATTGAAGTTGGAACATACGAGGCGCCCTGTATCATCCAGCAGAACAAAATAGGCTTTCAAATTTTGTGCATTGACAAATTGATAGAGCTGTTGATTGGCATCTGTCCAAGCCGCAGAGGTTTCTTGTGTTAATACCGCTTGAATTTTGGGGTCTTGCACCAGCATCAGAAGCCCATCTTCATAAGCGGTCGCCTGAGCTTCCAAACATGATGATAGTTGCTGATTGGCTTCACGGCAATCTTTTACGACAACATTTATAAAATTGAGGACAAATCCTCCAAAAAACAAAGCTAAGATGGCTGCGATAATGGCACAAATATAGCCCATAAAGGACTTGCGTAGCCGATCTTGAAATTTAGGCCTGCTCAACTTCTTCTCACCACTTCCCGCCAAAAAACTTTTGCACAGCAGATAATTTCCATATATTATCTATTTTATCACATTGAACGGAGTTTTGATATTTCAAAAGTTTGAAAAGCGGCGTACTCCCAAATAGAGTACGCCGCTTTTCAATCAGATGCTCAAGTCCCTGCTACCAGAAACCCGGAAGAAGATTAGCAAAGACAGAATCGAAGTAAGTGTCAGAATCGTGGAATATGCAGCGGCATTTCCGAAATTGCTTCGAATCACTTCAGAGTAGATTGCTACAGTCAACGTCATCGTTTTGCTGGTATAGAGAATAACCGATGAACTCAACTCACTGATGAGGGTGATCCAGCTCATGATGGCCCCGGACAAAACGCCGGGCAGCATCATTGGAATCGTAATGCGCAGGAAGGTTTTGATCTGTGAAGCACCGAGACTGATAGAAGCTTCCTCAATACTTGGGCTGATTTGCCCGATGATGGCTGTACTGGAGCGGATAGTGTACGGCATGCGCCGAATTGAAAGGGAAATAACGATAATAAGAACTGTACCGCCCAGCAGAAATGGGGGGCCATTGAACGCATAGAGGAACGAGATACCCAGAACAGATCCGGGAATAATATAGGGAAACATGGTCAATACGTCTAGGACAGAAGTCAGCGGGCTGCGTTTGCGGACGCTGAGATAGGAAATCAGAATACCACAGACCAACACAATGGCAATGGCAATAAGCCCAAATAGATAGGTGTTGAAAATAGCTGAGGTGTTGCCCTTGGCAAAAATATTGCGATAATTATCCAGAGTGAACTCTCCGGTAAAGAGCGAGCCGTTGATCGTGCCGATGAAAGAAGTAACAATGACTGTCAGCTGCGGTAATGCCGCGATGAATGTTACCAGATAAACTACTGCATAGGAGAGGAACTTCCGCCACCCGGTAGCCGTTTGCGCTTCCATGGGTTTTAGAGCCGTCATGGAGTATGTGAAACGTTTCCCCAGTATTTTTTGAAGGAAGAAAAACATGAGGGCAATGATGATGACAATGATGCAGAGAGTGGCGGCAAAACCATCGTTCGTGCCAACTTCGCCCATAAACTGTGTGTAAAGCATAACGGGAAAAGTTTTATAGCCTTCTCCAATAATCATCGGGGTGCCAAAATCGGAAAAGACACGCATAAAGACAAGCAGCATGCCAGCCAGAAGAGACGGCATAATTAGTGGGAAAATAACCTTCGTCACCCTCTGAAATGCATTGCAGCCTAAGCTCTCTGCCGCTTCGTTCAAAGAGTTGTCCAAGTTTTTCATAGCGCCGGAAACATACATGTAGATCAACGGAAAAGATTGCAGAGAAAAAACCAATACGATTCCAGCAAATCCATAAATACCGGAAAAATTCATGTGAAAGACTGCATTTAAAATGCGCGTGATAAACCCATTGCGTCCCAGCAGCTGAATCCATGCATAGGCCCCTATAAAAGGAGGCGACAAATAAGAGATTACAATGAGGATGTTCAAAAGGCCCGAACCAGGGATCTTTACATTCCGCAGGAGATAGGCCATCGGAAGGCCGATCAGTACAGCGACCAGCGTGGAGGTGATCGTCACCTTAAAGCTGTTGACCAGAGTACCCCAATAGTACTTCTTGGTGAAGAACTTTACAAAGTAACTTAGATCCACTTGGCCGCCAGTAAACAGGCTTTTAGCGAGCAGCATCCCAATGGGATAAATAACAAAAAGCAAAAACAGCGCCAGAAGGATCAGCGTCAGTACAGTCCAAAAATTAAATTTTTTTTCGCCTGCATACCTCATAGCAATTCCTCCCGAACTACCAGAGGAATGTCACCGTCTGGTGTAAACACATTGATTTTCTTTGCTTTCATTGTAAGCCATACTTTAGCCCCGGTAGGCAGGATCTCCCACATATCGGAATCCTGAACGGCCTCTACTTCGCACCCGTTTTCCAGCTTGAGGAAATAGTGTGTGGCCGCACCTAAAAAGACACTGCTTTGTACAATGGCAGGAATACCAATCGGACCAGCAGAAGATAACTCGAATTCCTCCGGGCGGATAGCCACCAAAACCTCCGAACCATCTGCAATATCTTTTTGGAGATTGGGCATGGAGAGATGATAGTTTCCGCTTCCAGGGAAACACAGCAGCGTCTCGCCGGCCTCTTTTTTTATGTTTGCATTCATAAAGTTGGACAATCCGATAAAATTAGAGACAAATTTGTTTACTGGCCGCTGATAAATCCTTAAAGGTGTATCAATTTGCTGAATTACGCCATTGTTCATCACGGCGATCCTGTCAGAAACCGCCAATGCCTCCTCTTGATCATGTGTAACATAGATTGTAGTAATTCCGAACTGTTTTTGAATCCGTTTGATTGCATTTCGCATTTCGACGCGCAGTTTGGCGTCCAAATTCGAGAGAGGCTCATCCATCAACAGAACCTCCGGCTCGATTACGATTGCACGGGCCAAAGCAATCCGCTGTTGCTGACCGCCAGAAAGCTTCGCAGGCATTCGGTTTTTTAAATGGTCTATTTTAACTACTTTTAAAATAGCGTCTACCTTTTTTTGAATTTCCTCTTTTGGAAGCTTGCGGTTCTTTAGTCCAAAGGCCACATTGTCAAATACAGACATGTGGGGAAAAACGGCGTAGTTTTGGAATACCATTCCGATGTTCCGTTTGTTCGTTGGTATATCGTTAATCACACGATTGTTGATTTTGAAAATGCCGCCCTCAATAGAGTTGAAGCCGATAATCATGCGCAGCAAGGTGGTTTTTCCACAGCCAGAGGGTCCAAGAAGGGTGAAAAATTCCCCAGGCTGGACTTCCAAAGAGAGTCCGTTGATGATCGTATCGTTGCCATAGCGTTTTAATGCATTTTCAATGGTGATGGTAGCACCCATAGTGGAATCACTCTTCCTCATTTTCAATTTCTATAGTTAGGGGCCTACGATGCAAAACCGCAGGCCCCTGCTTTACAGCGTGATTGTTTAATTAGCCGGCATTTTCCAAGCACTCGCTGTACCGCTCAGTAATAGCAGCTTTATTTTCTGCCACCCAAACGCCGTCATAGCTTTCCAGCCGCATGATGGAATCCCAGGGAGTGAGGCTCTCATTCAGAGTTGCATCAGCTCGAAGCGGCCGGACTGTCAGGTTTTGGCCGACATAGTTTTGACAGCTCTCTCCCAGCATGTAGTCCACGAATTTCTTGGCGTTTTCCATGTGAGGCGCTCCTCGGATAATGGATACACATTGACCAGACATGAGCGCGCCTTCCTCGGGGAATACGACCTTAACTGCCACACCATCCCGGACATAAGCCGCTGCGGGATCCTCCCATGTGAGCCCTACGACATATTCGCCCTCCGCAACGCCTTTATAAACCTGAGAGGAGCTGTTCAGGCTCACACCGTCCAGGTTTGCAATCAATCCTTCAACCCATTCCCAAGCCGAATCGGACATGGGGTCGCCGTTTCCCATATCATACAGACCTGCAATCAGACATTGGAAAGCCGAACTGGAGTTTACCGGATCACCGGATGCGATCCGGCCTTTCAACTCGGGGTTAAGCAAATCCTCAAAACCGTTGATCTCGATATCACCCGCCAAATCCGTGTTCACAATAAAGACAGTCGGATCGCAGAAAGCCGGTGAAGAGTAACCGTTGGTGTTCTTATAACCTTCTAGCATATTGGCGTCTTCGGGAGAGACATAGGGCTCAAAGCAGTCCGTATAATCCTGGAGCATCGCTTCGTCTGCAGCCCAGCATATATCACCCTGCGGGTTGGACGCTTCCGACTGGACACGTTTCAGTATTTCTCCGGTGCCGCCGGTCACAACCTCCACATGAATTCCGGTATCTGCTTCAAAGTTTTCAATGACAGCATTGTTCAGGCTTTCGCTTCTGGCAGTGTAGACAACTAACGTTTCTTCGCCGTCATTGCCGGATGTCTGAGCAGATCCAGAACCAGAAACAGCGGAGGAAGGTTGGGCCTCTCCACTGCAAGCAACGAAAAGTGAAAGGACGATTGCAAGAGCTGTGAGAAGTGCAGATTTTCTTTTCATGGTAAAACCTCCTAAAATAATTTTGTGACCTCTTGTCTTAATTGTACACTTTTTGCATAACAAGTAAATCCTAAAAAAAGAACCTTTAGGTGTAATATTTCAAACTGTACCGCTGGGGAGATGCATGGGCCGGTAATTCTCTGCGAGAAAGTTGATATTAAAAAAGTCGTATTGAATAAACTGGAATTGACGAAGGACTGCGACAACCAACGCGTAAAAGTTTGTCTGCATTTTTGGCATTAACAAGATAAGCCAAGCCTCCCCATAAATAGATGGAAGTAAGCTTGACTCTGTGATTGAAGTGCAGTCTATCCTTCTGACCATAGATAAAAGAAGTATGTGGGTTTAAGAGGGTGCACAGGGGGGACTCAAGGCAAAAAGCCCTGTACGAGATCGGCGTCGCCACGCGTACTGGTGCTGTCCACCTGCGACAAGGACGACAGCACCGCCCGCATCTTCGTGGCGGCCAGAAAGCTTTCCGATTCGTAGCGCTTCAACCATGCTTTTGTGCTCTGATTTCAAAATTCCAAAGAGCATCTATGCAGACAGCCCCGGCAGGGGCTGCCTTTTTTAACAGACCGGGGCGCTGAATCCGTAGATTTCGCAGCATTTAACAGGAAAGCATCTCCGGTGGTGCTGGCCGCCGGAGATGTATAGGTATGGCTTTCTTCGGCGCGCTCTTCCGGTAGCCGACCGTGAGCATGGTGATGTGATCGTCACGGTTTTGGAGAGACACTTCGTTCAGATCCTCCTCATAGGAATATCCCACCAATTCCATTTGCTTTTCCTTTGCAAAAGTGCAGATATTTTGGTAAACCTTCTCCAGCTTTTTCCACCCCTCCTAGGCAGGAGGCCCGCAGATATGTTCCGGTCGGGCGTACAGCGTCGTGAACTTCCGTATCCTCACTGCCGTAGGCGAAAAAGCAGTCGTAATAGATATAGTTTCCGGCGGAGACCTTCTCGACTGAAATTCGGCTCCCGAAATTATCATAAAGGCCGAAAATGGATTTTAACCGCAAAAAAAATCTCCCGCAACTGCAAAGTCATCGTCATCATAGGCCCTGGTGATAGGAGCACTGAGCGAAATGCGCTGTTCGGGAAGCGTGGTTGCTTCGATCCCTCTCTCCTTAGCTGCAAGGCTTAAGGACAGTAGTTTTTGAGATTTTTGTTCCAAAAAGGTTTTGGAGTAGTATGGTAAAAGATGAAAAGCAGAAACGGGCCACCCGAAACAGGGTGGCCCGTTTTCATCAGAAAAGGTATCGAAAACTAGGATTTTATTCGTGATATAACAAAAGAGCATCGGTAGCTGTTTATGCGTGTAACCTTGTATTAAAGTTATTAGACAGCTTAATAGTTCGCCGCCACCACTGCACCACCGCCCAAGACTGTTGTAGTATTTGCCACGCACAGCATAGTGATGATGATGGCGTTAATGATGCCGCACAGATAGGGGTTGCGCGTCTTTTTGTAGATGTAGCGCGTCATAAAAGGCGTAATGAATAGATAAACGATTGCCGGATACAGCCAGATGCCGCTAATCCTCCAGCCTTCTGTGGAATACCAGCGCAGCATACCATTGCCCGGCGCGCTGCCGTACTGCAAGGCCACGAATGCGATGGCACCCAACGCGTTAAACAGCCCCAGCAGCACCGTATTGCCCCAGCCTTTCCGGCCGCCGATGGTGTTGTAGTTGAAGCAGTTCACCGCTACCGAGTTGACCACATAGAAAATCAGGAATAGCGGTAAGTAACGCAAACCGATGAGCACCTTATCCGCCTCAAACGCCTTCATGGTAAGCACCCAAAGGCGGAAATCCGTCTGGAAGAAGTAGTCTGCAAAGAACAAAATGAGGAATGCAAGGCCACAGGTTAGCATGGCCAGCACCACGGTGCGCCACAGCTTTTGCGGGCTGATGGCAAGGCCACTTCCCGCAGGAGAGAAGCCGTTCTTTTTGCCGTAGAAGAAATAATAGGCCGCCAGCACCGCCAAGGCGAATACACCGTTCAGCACGCACCACACGCCCATGGTGAGAGGCCCTGTTTGCGTAAAGAGCTTGGTGGTCTTGGAATACACATTCTGAATGACCCACATATAGCTTGCCAGCGAGAACACGGCGCATGCCGCGAGCGAACCCCAGAACCACAGCTTACCGCTCAAGTCCTTCACCTGCGCGGGTTGCGGCTGTTCGCTGGCGCGCAGTATGTGGAAATACGGGATGTCCAGTGCCACAACTACAAATGACAACAGGAACATCACGATTCCCACAAGGCCCAGGAAGTTGAAAGCAGCTTTCCACTGCCATACTTGGTTTGAAGCGGGCAGCGGGTTAGGGGCGCCTAGGACTTTTTCAAAGAAATTTACCCCGTTGCCGACGGATTCGGCCGAGAAATGCACCCAAGGGTGTGTGCAGTTCGGCTGGTAAATCACGCGGAAAGCGTCGCCGTTCTCGTAATACTGTCCGGCCTGCACATCTTGCGTCATGGCTTGCGCGCCTTTGTTGAAACTGACGAAATTTTTGGCGTCATCCGACTTTAAAAAGTCGCGCGGTGCCACATCGTTCCCCTGTGCGTCCTGCGTCCAGAAGAAAAATTCATCGTAACGATCCGCGATGATCCCCACGCTGCGATCACCGAAATCCGCGCTGTGATCCTCGCCCAGGTCATCCACCCAAGTGGCGGCCTGGAACAGCACCGCGCTGATGAGCGGTGTTTTGCGTTGGTTATCGAGCGCCACCACCATATTGCTGGCCGCGCCGCCGCTGGAATGGCCAGTGATACCAATGCGCTGCGTGTCGACATAGGGTAGATTGCCCGCCATCTGGACCGCAGCCTCTACGCCCACAGCAGAGGAATACAAGTCTGCCGCCGGGGTGTTGTCGGTGTTGCCGTGACCATGCATATCCACCGCAACCACCACATATCCACGGCGGGCATATTCCACTGAGTATAGATCCTGCATTTCCTTATTGTTGTACCATCCCTCTACCGTGATAATACACGGAGCCTTGTTCTCTACTGTTGCGGTGTCCGGCCGGTACAGAAGCGCACTTACCGCGTAGCCAGACGGATCCATCAATTTTAGTTCCTTCACTTCCACATTTCCAAAGTTGCTTTGTATGGCAGACGAGAAGATCATACTGATGAGGCATAGACACAAGGATAACGCCAGCACCCATTTTGCACGGGAGGATCTACTCCGCTCACTTGTTTTCTGGTTGTGCTTCTCCACAGTTCGACAACTCCCTTCTTCTTAGAACGCATAATTTTTCTCCAGAATAAAAGACCACAACTCTCCCCCAATGAGAAGTGGCTGCAGTCTCTTTTTTTGCACAACAACTTTACTATAAAAATAATCAATTTTATGGATTTTGTCAATGCGTTTTCTCTGAAAATAAATAAAAATGTTTATTTTTGTAGAAGTGGTAGCTCAAACCAAGGCGATTTGCACCAAAAAATATTGACAAATATTTTAAATTGTGTATATTATAAATGCAAATAAAGTATTGCATAGATTCTTTAAGAAGTTTTCGAAGGCTGTATATCCAAATTTGAAGTTGTGAATTAAAAATTTACTAAAAAGGATTGACAAATCGTGCGATTCGCAATATGCTTTAGACAGACAGACAGACAGACAGACAGACAGACAGACAGACAGACAGACAGACAGACAGACAGACAGACAGACAGACAGACAGACAGACAGACAGACAGGTTAAATCTGTTCTTCTAGTCTATGATAAAATGAACAAGAACGAGTTTTGCTTACGATGATATCATCGTAGGCAAGGCTCGTTTTGTTTTTCTATAAGTTCAATAATGTTTTAGTCAAATGTACTTAAACAGGGGAGGTAAATCAAATGAATGGTGGGCGTTTATCTGTGTCAACAAAACATATTGCAAAAGAAGAAAAGAGTGGAATAAGAATAATTTCCACAATCAAAAAATATTGGTTCATCTATCTTCTTGCCATACCGGGATTCATTTTCCTAGTGCTTTTCAGCTACGGCCCTATGTATGGCATTGTACTCGCCTTTAAAGACTACAAAATGAACCTTGGTGTTCTGGGAAGTCCTTGGGTAGGGCTTGCGCATTACCGTGAACTGCTCTCCGATCCCTCATTCATACAGGCATTCAAAAATACGATTATCATCAATATCTACAACCTCATCTTTGGCTTCAGCTTTAATGTGTTTTTGGCACTGATGATAAATGAAGTTCAGATACGGCGTCTGAAAAGCATAGTGCAGACATGTGTGTATCTTCCGTATTTTTTGTCGTGGGTTATTTTTGCCGGCCTGGTGCAGGTGTTCCTACAGGCACCAGTTCCCGGCGACACGGGTGGCATGGTAAATCAGCTTATCGTAGCCATGGGAGGAGAGGCTGTCGATTTCATGAAGCGACCGGAGCTGTTTCGCGGCATACTGGTCGTCACAAACATCATCAAAACAGCAGGATACTCCACTATCATCTATCTGGCTGCTATTGCAGGAGTAGACCCCACATTGTACGAAGCGGCGGCGATAGATGGCGGGAACCGCAAGGATATGTTGTTCCATATCACAATCCCACGAATACTGCCCAGCGTGGCTGTTATGTTTCTGCTCAATGTATCACAGCTTTTCCTTTCAAATTTCGATCAGGTGTATAACCTGTACAATAACTTTGTGCTCTCAACAGGCGACGTGCTCTCCACCTATATTTACCGTATCAGCTTAGGAGGTGGAATGGAATTCGAGCTTTCCACAGCAGCCAATCTGTTGATGAACGTCATGGGGCTGATCGCATTAGTGTTTTCCAACAAATTCGTGAAAAAATTGGATGTCATGGGTATCTTTTGAGGAGGAATTTTCATGGATCGTGAAAGAGTCCGTTCAGCCACGCTACGCCGTTCGCTGCGGCAGCGATTCGGCTTCAATTTCTATGATATTTTCGTTATTGTGTTCTGTGTGAGCTTTGCGGTGATATGCTTTTATCCTATGTGGTATGTTCTGGTGGCCTCCGTCACGCCATATGAGGAGTTTGTCAAGGGAGGTATACTGCTGTGGCCCACCGGCGGCATTGACCTCCAATATTATAAGATGATATTCAGCAATTCGTCTTTTGTGACGAGCTTGTGGATATCTGCAAGCAAAACAGTGGTTGGAACGGCGCTCAGTGTGTTGGTAACTTCCACGATGGCATATGCCGTTAGCAAGGAATATGTTCCCGGTATGAAGCCACTGAACGTGCTCACAGTATTCACCATGTTTTTTGCCGGAGGCCTCATTCCTACCTATATGCTGTATATGGATATACACCTTATCCGGACATACTGGGTGATGGTGTTGCCATATGGCTTGAGCGTTACCTATTTCATTATCATGCGCAACTATTTCTCCTATTCTGTCCCAAAGGAACTGGAGGATGCGGCTCGCATCGATGGCTGCAACGACATTCGTGTGTTTTTTCGTGTGATTTTGCCGCTGTCTAAGCCGATGCTCGCGGCTGTGGGCCTGTTTATTGCTGTTGGTTTTTGGAACGATTATTATAGCTATATGATGTACATCGCCAATAAGCCAAAGCTTCAGCCCTTCGCGTGGGTGCTGCGCCGTGTGCTGACGGATACATCCATGATGTCGCAGTTGCGCAGCGGCGCACTATCTGTGGGGGCACAGCTTCCACCACCGATGGCGCTTCGCATGGCCACTATCATCTGTGCGATGTTACCCATCATGTGCGTATATCCGTTCCTGCAAAAGCATTTTGCAAAAGGTGTGCTGATTGGCGCGGTGAAAGAGTAAAAAGGGAAACTTTTCAGAGGCGGCAAACGGATGGTCAGAGCGGACGCGAGTCGCTTGATCATAAATAAAAAACTGTTAAGGAGGAAAAAATGAAACACACATTGAAGAAATTGCTCGCTTTCAGCCTCGTGCTGGCTCTTGTAGCTGGTATGCTTGTCGGTTGCGGAGGCGCACCTTCATCCAGTGCGGCAAACAGCACCTCCGCTTCAGTGGAAGCCACAAGTTCTGCAGGAGGGAAAGGGGAAAACCCGAACGCCGGACGAGAGAACGTCACGATCCGTTTCTCACAGTATGCGAACAACACGGATGATCAAGAGTATATGGCCAATGATCCCATAAAAAAAGCCATTGAAGAAGCCGTGAATGTTACCATTGAATATGACACTGGCATCGAGGGATATGACGATCGTTTGGCTACAGAACTGGCTGTTGGTGCGGCACCCGACCTTTTCCCCACCTGGGGCGTGGCACCTCTGTTGCGAAAATATGCAGAAGAAGAAGCTGTATATGATATCGGCAAAATCATTAATGCAGACCCCGAGCGATACCCCATTCTGCACAAGATCATCAATCATCCTACATATAAGATGTATAATAAAATGTACACAGGGGATGAGAACGCTACATATGCCATCTATTCCTTCTCTGCGCGCGCCTATCCAAACTTCAACGGTGTGCCTGCGTACAATACGGCCATTCTGGAGGAAGTAAACGATGGTGTTGTTCCCTCTACAGTGAGTGAGTTTGTAGCCTTCACGGAAAAGGCCGCCGATGCAGGTTACTCGGGTTGGTGGCCGTTCAATAACAAACTGACGAACTGGGCGGAGATCGACCGCACCATAGCGAATCCACTGGGCACAACATTGCGCACCCCAGCTACATGGGACTGGATCTGGACGGGCTTTTTGCCGGATGACCCTGCGAAGATTGGTACAGACGAGGAACACTGGACTCTCATGACAGTTTCTGACAAAAGCAAAGAGGTAGTGAGGTTACTGGCAGAAATGTATGCCAAAAACGGCATCCATAATGGCGTGGGTACGCTGGTGGATGAGGATGATGGTTACGCCGCGTTCAACAACAATACACTGGCCTCTTACGGTTACAGCTATGGCTATTACACGCAGTTCAAAAAGCTGTATGACTCCTGGATGAGCGCCCACCCCGATGGCTCTTTGAAAGACCTCACACTGGGAACTGCGCTGACCGATGATGATGGGAACTGGATGCAGATATACGACGTGCCCGTATATCTCGGTTCGCACTATTTTATTCCCACAAGCTGTGAGTATCCCGAGCGTGTACTGGATCTTGTCGAGTTCCTTGCCAGCAATGAAGGGCAGAAACTCATCTTCTGCGGTATCGAAGGCCTAACTTACACGATGGATGGCGAAGATATCGTTTTTGACATTGAGGAGATAACTAACATCAACAAGCACTATGGCTATCCGTACCAGGATACCTGCCGCTACGTCTGGTTCACTTATCTGTTCTGCACCAGCGAGATGATGCTGAATCTGGAGGACAATGACTGGTGGGATGCTGTCACAACGCCGTATGATCCCACGATGGATTGGGCGACCGACGATGACAGAGAATGTTTCCAGTATGCACTGGACACTGTGCAGGAGTTCGTTGACGATGTATATGTGGTGATTCCGAGCTACTATGGCATGGCAACGCTGGATGCGGAATGGGCGGATGTCCAAACCAAGCTGTATGAAATAACCAACCGTTATCTAGCGCAGATGGTAGGGGGACAATTGGATATAGACACCGGCTGGGAACAGTATCGGGCGGAATATGAAGCTGCTGGTGGCCCAGGTTTGGAGGAAGCTGTGAACGAGGCCATCGCCTTTGCACGCACAGAATACAGCACCTAATAATCCAAAGTTGCCGGAAATATCGAAGGACATGAACGAATATTAGAAAAGAGCGCCGCCCTTCGAAGTTCTCTTGATAGGACTTTGAGGGACGGCATTTTTAAAGTGTGTAGCTGGGCTGCATGCATCAATGAAAGAGAGGGGAAAATGGCACGAATTGAATTGTTGCCTCGGGCATATAGTTCCTACAAGGCAAATTTGCACTGCCACACCACATACTCTGATGGGAATCTCTCGCCCGAACAGGTGAAAGAACATTATAAAGCAAACGGATACAGTGTGGTAGCTTTCACTGATCACAATGTCTTGATCGACCACAGTGCACTCAACGACAAGGACTTTCTGGCTCTGGTGGGGTTGGAGGTGGACACGGACAGCTTCCTCTACGGTAAAAAGCATGAATTTAACCAGACATGCCATTTGTGCGCGATTCTGCGTAATCCAGCGCACGCTGTGCCCGTATACCGCGCAGAGCGGTATACAGCAGAAGCAATATCTGCTAAGATTGACGAATTTCATCAAAACGGCTATATCGTGAACTACAATCATCCCACATGGTCATGCGAGGGAGCGGACGAATTTTTGCATTACGGCCTCTTTGACGGGATGGAGATATTCAACTACAGCGCAGAGGTGGCAAACAATAACGGATACAGCCACGGTGAATATGCGCTGGCGCTACGCTTAATGAACCACCGTATCCGCTGTATTGCCGCCGATGACAACCATGATGGGTACGATTGTGAGGCTGACTCCTGCGGCGGCTGGGTCGTGTTCAAGGCACCGGAGCTGAGTTATGAGGCCATCATAAAGGCATACGATGATATGCGTTTTTATTCCAGCACAGGTCCAGAGATTAAGCAGTGCTATATTGAGGACGGTGTTTTCGTGCTGGATTGCTCCCCTGTCCGGCGCGTGCACTTAATGACACAGGGGATAGACCCTGTCTACTGTGGCTATTCGCCGGAGAACGACCTTACGCATATAGAAATCGATATTAGCAAAGTGCCCGATACGGCACGCTTTTTGTGGCTGCAGCTCACAGATGGCGTGGGACACAAGGCCTGGATGAATCCGTATTACCTCAAGGATTAAATCGTTATCCAGGCTGACAGACAGGGAGCGTGATCTCCACAGCGGCCCAACTGCTGTGGAACTGTTATGAAAAAATTATACACGCATAGAAGTATCTATTTGCTTTTTGCAGTCTGCTGGGTCTGCTATTTCTGCACTTATCTGGGACGCCTCAACTTTACGGCCTGTATTGCCGAGATAAACACTGCGGAACATATCTCCAAGCTTAAACTCGGCCAGATATCCAGTGCATTTTTTGTGTGTTACGGATTTGGACAGCTCTTTAGCGGCTTTCTGGCTGACCGTCTTTGTGCAAAAAGGCTGGTAGGGCTGGGCTTACTTGGCTCCGCTATACTCAACTGGGGGATGGCACTGTGCCATACGCCGGACATGATGGTGCTCATCTGGGCACTTAACGGCCTGTTTCAGTCTATGGCGTGGGCTCCGCTGGTGAGGACAGTGGCAGATCTTGTGCCCGGACCGCAGTGCGCGCGTATATGCCTAAATCTAGCCACGACCACGCCGGTGGGCACGCTCGCGGCCTATGGTATATGTGTGATATGCATCTCGCTGGGCAACTGGCAGAGGGCGTTTTGGACGGGCGGCCTATTTCTCACAGTGGCAGGTGTACTTTGGCTAGCTGCCATAACAGCATTGGAGCGGCTGGCACACAGAGATGGAATCGAGGATGTGCTGGCTCAGGGGAATGTACGGAGCACTCTGCCGGAGAAGAAGAGCACACAGCAGCTTGTGCTCACGCTGGCGCCCGTCTGCCTGGCCGCGTGTATCCACGGTCTCTTGAAGGATGGCATCATGACGTGGGTACCGTCCTTCCTGCAGGAGAAATTCAGTCTGCTCACCGCTTTTTCAGTTTCGCTCACGATGCTGCTGCCGCTCGTGAACCTCAGTGGGGTATACATAGGCAACGCCGTGAATGTGCGCCGCTTTCGGAACGAAGCATCCACAGCATGCCTTTTCTTTGGGGTATGCGGGGCAGGCTTGCTCCTGTGGCTGTTTTGGGGCAAAGAAAGTCTTGGGATTACATTCGCAGTGTTGCTGTTCAGCACCACCTGCTTGACGAGTGTAAGCACGATGCTACTCAGTCTGTTGCCGTTGCGCTTTAGGCGCCAGGGGCAGACAGCAACAGTGACGGGCATCCTCAATGCGGTCACATATGTGGGCAGCGCTCTGTCAAGCATCGGCTTCGGTGCCCTCAGCACCCGGTGGGGGTGGAATGCTGTGTTTTTGGCTTCGTGTGCAGCTACGGCGCTGGGCGCAGTGGCGTGCCTTTTCGGCAGGCGCTGCGGACATAAATCAGGCGAGGAGGAAAGCGTCGCCGCATGTGCAGGCGAAGGCACGACGGATGTGTCCGAAGAAAATGGGGAAAAGGGGAGAAAGTATGAAGAACGTTACCCTGCGGGATGTGGCGGAGTTGGCGGGCGTGTCGCAGGCGACGGCTTCGCTCACACTGAACCATAGCAGCCGGGCAAATTTCAGAAACGGAACAAGGGAACGGGTGCTGGTAGCGGCACGGCAGTTGGGCTACCGTTCGCCTGCACGCCGGAAACGACGCACAGATATGGCGGATTATATGTTGCTTGTGATGGTTCCCACGCTGGCGAACCCATATTATGTAGAACTGGCCCAAGCAGTCGAGGAGTATGCTGCGTCACTCGGTTATCGTGTCACGGTATGCAACACATTTCGAAAGCCAGAGCTGGAGCGGTTTTATCTTGATATCCTTGTCGGAAGGAATGTTAGAGGCATCATTTACGGCTTTCTACCCGGATCTTTGCGATACATCGAGCGGTTGGCTGAGGTGCTCCCTATTGTGCTCGTTGGGGAGGAAACAGGCGAGTTGCCCATATGCTCCATCGGCCTCAGCGATGTGAATGCGGGTATGCTACTTGCGGATCATCTCCTTGCGTTGGGACATCGCCAATTCGCTTTTATCTCCACGCCGTTAGACAAGTTCACGCTGGCGCGGCAGCAACGTTTGGAGGGACTGCGCCGACAGATGAAAGCCTGCGGAAAGGCAGACGAGATAGAGGTGCTGACTACAGATGAGAAATGGGAGGTAGACGGTCTGGAGAACGGGCAACCGTATGAATATACTATTGGTCGCAGGCTTACGGCGGACTTTCTGGCAACCGGGAGCAGTGCCACAGCGCTCATCGGCGTGAACGATATAACAGCGCTCGGTATCCTGCAGGAATTACAGGAACAAAGGCGCGGAGTGCCGCAGGAGTTTTCCGTATGCGGCTTTGACAATATCTTTTCAGCTAGTATTGTTATTCCCGGCCTCACGACGGTGGATCATCAGTTGCGTATACGTTGCCAGGCTGCAGTGGATATGGTCGTATCCCACCCGGCGATGACATATGCAGCGGCACCGTATGTGAGCATGGCGGAGTATATGCCACGCCTCATCGTGCGTGGTTCCACCGGCCCTGTGCTGGCACAGGGCTGAGATAGTCGTTTGTTTTTCCATGACATAGTTCGTCAAAAGTACGCCCTGTCTCTTGAACCGGGGTTCCATAACGGTATGATAACCGCACTTCTCCCAAAAAATTTTTGCCGTGTTACTGGAAAAAGAAAACGAAGCGTGAGGAATTTCTCGAAATCATGGAGGAGATCATCCCGTGGGATGAATGGGTTCGCGTAATTCAACCTTACTACCGCAAGGCAAAGCGTGGGCGTCCGCCCATGGGAATCGAAAGGCTATTTATTCAGAGTTTCCCTAGGTTTTGTCCAATGTGACTATTTTGGCATGCAGAGGCGGGAGTGACTGGTAGCTTGTCTGTTGTCTGCCTGTGCAACCGATTCTTATCGCTCTCTGCAACAGGATGTTTGATTTTCTTGAATACGAGTCGACCTTTGTTGAGTTCGGCTCGTTTCTTTTTGCTCTGATTTAACCCATACAAAAAATTGAGCTGAACAACCGTGTGAAGCATGTATAACAGATAATGCAATAGTAACGCTCGTAGTCCTTCTGCAGGTGGTGTCAAGAATTGGACCTGTTGACCAAAAGAGAACCGGGCTGAAAGTTGTAGCTTTCAACCCGGATTTTCAGCTCTTTTCCATCGATCAGGCCGTTCTTTACACAACGCCGGATGATCTCCAAAAACACCTGTTGGAATAACTGACTCTCATTCCATTTGCGCAGACGTGTTTTGCTGAATGTGGAATGGTCGGGGATCTTATCCGCAAGTTCAAATCCGCAGAACCATCGATACGCAATGTTCAGCTGCACTTCCTGCACCAGGCGCCGTTCTGATTTGATGCCGTAAAGGTATCCCACCAGCAGCATCTTGAACATACTGACAGGGTCAACAGACGGGCGTCCATTTGCAGGATAGTATGGCTTTAGTATTTCATAAATAAAGTCAAATGAAATGGCCTCGCAACTTGCACTTGCAATTTGCGGCTTTTTTTATTTGTTCCCGTAAAACAAAATGTTAAAAATTTTTAAACATGCAAAAAACCTGCAAGTTTAACTTTTACAATACGCAAAGAGCAAAGGAGGGAGGAAAGGCGCATTGGGGGCAAGCGAACGCCGGCGAGCTATTCTGGAAGTTCTTTGTCAACGTAGACAAGATACAAGAGAAAATTTAGCACACGAATTCGGTGTATCGCTCCGTACAATCAGCAATGACATTGATGAATTATCACGTACATACCCCATTATAACGACACGAGGAAAATATGGCGGAGGCATAAAAGTACTGGATGGCTATCGGCTTGATAGAAAATATCTGAATCCGGCACAGCAACATTTACTTAAGAGATTGGCCAAAACACTTTCCGGCCAAGACCGCGATATTATGGAAAGCATCCTTCGCGACTTTGCTCTGAAAAACGAGGACGGGATGTAAGTCCTGTCAAGCACCAAGAGGGTTGGTGTTCCTTGAAAACAGAATATCCATCCTATACTGAACATTCTCTTCCAGCCGTAACCAGGAGTAAAACCAGGCCGGCAAGCGCGAATGGGATGCGCGAAGACAACCACGGTGTCCGTTAATGACCACTGAAACCGCAGAATATGGTATCGAGCGAATACAGTCCGCTGAAAGCACCCTGTGGCGGGGTGCAGCGCAATGACATGGAAAGAGGACAATGATACTTCCGTCCAGCCTTAGCTGCAAGCAAAGGGGGCGGCCGGCAGAGATCCTGCCGGGGGTGAGATTCCCATGATGGTACCAGCCAGTACCTACAGTATAGGATGCCCGGACAGTCAGGGGAGTAGTGTCAAATGTGGCTGTAAAACAAAAGCCATCTTCAGAAGCAAATCTGTTCTGCTTCTGGAGATGGACTTATTGAAGAGGGAGGGGTGAATATGTGGAGAGCAGTAATTGTTGTTGGAATTGTTTTTGCACTGCTGGCATACGCATGCATCGTTGTGGGCGCACACAGTGAAGATAACCGGGCGGCAATTAATTCGCCCGCCCAGTTAAATGTCAATGATGGATGATGATGCCATGAGCTGTGCATAGCTTTTCCATTTCTTCTGCTGGGAAAGGATACGTGTATTTGTCAGTGCCAGTGTAAAAAATGAGATTCCAGGAGCCGCCATCCGAAAGCAAAAACTTCATAGTGTTAAATGCCGGGAGTTGTGCAAGAAGCTGCGCGGACAACTTTACATAAAAATAGCTGTTGATCGAGCCGTGCTTACCCATAGATTTGATGGCGGCGGAAACCTCGCCATTTTCGCTTGCTTCGTTCATACGGTATGGCCGAATCCGTTCAAAGCTGGTGGCATGGACTTCAATATTCTCTTTCACGGGACAGAATACTCCTATATATAATAATGTAAGGGTTATGGCATCATCCATTATACCATGACATCGCGCAGCGGTTGCAACAAAATTCTATTTGTTGAATTTTTGTATGGTTTAATGTCCGCTTTTACATCTATGCACACCAGCGCGAATAAAAAGACTTGCGGGATGACAATGGAGTAACAAATTTATATGGCTGAACGATACATCTATCAACAAAACCGTTGTACGGATTGATTTTCTGTGCAGCGGTTTTAGCTTATAACAGAGGAGAACCGATATGGAACAACAGGAAAATACATTTGCAATGAGCCAATGTATGCTTACGAAGCAGTATGGCAAGTACAAAGCGGTCATCCAGTTTTCAGCGGTGGATCGGCCGGAAACCGAGGAAAAAGTTCTGGCGCTGATTATGGGAGCTTATGCAGAACGCCGATGCGCATCAGTGAACTGATGCTGTTGCACTGGTTTGATAGAAAAACTGGACAATCTTTCTCCGTTTTGGTGATAGGGTTTTCCCTATATATATAGTAATATAAGGGTGCCAAAGCGGCCGAACGCTTCGGACACTGGTGACCAACCGCCAGAGGCCGGACCTTGACAATTAAAGATTCGCCAATGTGTATCGTACAAACGATATGCGAGGAGTTAGAAGAAAATGAATTTGACAAAAGCAAAAGAAACGAAAACGCGCGTCTGCTGCCTGTACCGGGTTTCCACAAAAGGGCAGGTGGATAAGGCTGAGAATGATATCCCAATGCAGAAAAAAGCATGTCATGAGTTCGCTGAGTCAAAAGGCTGGACAATCATAAAGGAACATGCGGAATTGGGTGTCTCAGGCTTTAAGGTCGCCGCGGCAGATCGAGACGAACTGCAGGAGATCAAGCGGGAAGCGGAAAAACATGAGTTTGATATCCTGCTGGTCTTCATGTTCGACCGTTTGGGCCGAAAGGATAACGAAACGCCGTTTGTACTGAAATGGTTTGTAGAACAGGGGATATCTGTGTGGAGCACGGTGGAGGGTGAGCAGCGGTTTGACAGTAATGTGGACGATCTGCTCAACTACATCCGATTCTGGCAGGCGTCCAGTGAATCGCAGAAAACTTCCGTCCGCATCAAAACTAGGATGAAACAAATTGTAGAGGATGGACACTACATGGGCGGTACGGTCCCGTTCAGCTACCGTGCGGTCTATAAGGGCAGAATGAACAAAAAAGGCCGCCCGGTAAAGGATCTGGAGATAAACCCGCGCGAGGGCGAAATTGTCCGGGAAATATTTTTTAAGGTAGCACGGGAAGGATACAGCGCACATGGGATCGCCAGGATGCTGAATGAACGCAATATCGTAACGCACGGCGGCGCACGGTTTCAGACCAATCATGTCCTGCGGATGCTGCGCCACCGGGGATATACAGGCTATATGATTGCAAAGGAAAACACATCAGGATTTATCCCCGAGCTGCAAATCGTAGAGGAGTCCATATACGAAGACGCGATGGCAATCGTGGAGCAGCGCAAAAAAGAAAATGAGCAGCGCCGAAGTGTCGCACAAAGCTCATACAATAAGACGCTTTTGGCGGGAAATCTATACTGCGCACATTGCGGTACACGGCTGTCCGGCTTCTGGCACAAAGACAGGTACAGGCTGGCGGATGGAACGGTAAAAGAAGTGATGGCGCCCAAATACAATTGCTATGCAAAGGGCTTGAAAGTACGCCCCTGTGACGGCCAGCAGCTCTACAAGGCTGAAATCGTAGATGAGATCGTGGAGGGAATCGCCAAAGACATTTTTGCCATGATATCCCGCATGCCGAAAGACCCTACGATAGAGGCACAGCTGAAGAAAAATATCCAGAACAAAGAAAATCTGCTGCGTGAACTGGACGCAAAACTGCAGTCAGCCAAAAAGGAGCTGGAATTGTATGAAGCGCAGATCATAAAGTGCATTGAGGGCAAGAGCAAACTGTCGGAGGCCACACTCGCACGCATGATCAGCCGGGCGGAGGACTCTGTAGCAGTATATGAAAAAGAAATCGAAAAAGCACGTATGGACAAGCAGAACCAAAAAGATACCGCGGCACAAATCGAGGATTTTTACAAGGAATTCAAGGGCTGGGCGGATGAGTATGAATCAGCTGCGCTGGAACGCCGGAGAGTCATACTGAGCCAGTTGTTCAGCCGCATTGAGATTGGAAGAGGATATGAGGTCAAAGTGGAAATCGCCATGAGCTACAAACAATTTTTGAACCTCTCGGAGAATACGCAGACTGGTAACAGAACGATAGCATAGAAAGACGATATTAAGTGGTAAACGATACACAGGCAGGCGAAAGCGCATGGCTTGCATGCGCTTTTGCGTGTTCTGTGCGCATAGTGATTTGGATTTGAGGCAATGTGATATTCTGGTTGCCAAAAAAATAGGGCTGGCGTATAATTACCTTATTAAACACTACTTTCTAACTTTGGTATGCAGTAGGAAATTCGGTATGAGCGATGTCGTTTTTTGAGCCGAAGGATTAAGCTACAAAGAGGAGGTACAGCAAAATGGATAAACTTGTTGTTCGTGGCACGGAAATCAATGTCCAGTGGAACCTTAAGCGGGATGATTTCCTCAGCTTAACTAGTCTTTGAACACTTACAGATATGGCGTGAAATCACTTCATACAATGGCCGAGCTTCTGGATGTTTCCAGTGTGGGAGAGGTCAAAGTCGCGCAGTACGGTGAAATCTTTTTAAAGACAATTGCCGCATACAAGGAGGCATCTGGGCATGAATCTTGAGTTCTCGGAACGAGTAAAAATCGCCTATAAAAAGTGTGCCCTTCCCGGTTTCGTGGACAGTAAAAATGAAGAAAAAACAGAAAGAAACGCAGGATATCTTGTCGTATCACACTCAGGCGGCGGGATGCTCAGACAAGGCACGCGCAAAGGCATCCGGAG
>OLIH01000406.1_pt1 | contig 28128 bp, 28 predicted proteins | sample 1609721 | NCBI WGS metagenome assembly OLIH01 (sample SAMEA4350157, study PRJEB24818) | metagenome | biome: human; feature: gut; material: faeces | place: Denmark | collected 2013-09
TTCTACCTATTTGAAACCCTTTCTAACGCTATATTTATGCTCTGTATAGACTTTTGTAGAAGAAAGTTCCACATTTTTTATTCGCCTTTTGAAAGTGGAATTTAACTTTTCACTTCAGCATTTTCATGCAATTAAAGTCATAAAAAAGGATGGAAACCGAAAATGATATTTCGGTTTCCAGTAACAGGAAGTCTTAACCCTTCAAGCCTCTGGACTGACGATCCATGTCCTCAATTACAATATCATAGATTTCCCCAAGGGTAGCGCAATATTTTAGCACATCCCAAGGTGCATTTGTATGAAAATGGATTTTGATGAGCTCAGCATCTCCAACAGCAAGCAGGCAATCTCCCTGAAAATTCTCCATGAAATAATCGTGTATGGAATCCTCACATAAATCATTTCCTTCAATCAGCAGCTGTGTGTCATAACGGTATTCCAGCATATGCAAATCTCCTTTCCTAAGCATGATTATATCATATCATAATGAGATGCAAAGCTGTGTAGTTTTTATTTTGAATGCAACAGGTGCTTCAAAATTCTTGGTATTTATGTTTAAAATATAATATTTAATGATAAACGATAAAATTATATTGTAAAATATAAAACTATGCTAGAATGTAATTAGATGGAGGTGTTCCTATGAAACTGAAACAACCTGTAAACTGGAAGCATACGACGTTTCTCTGGATACTGAGATTCATGCTGAGTGGTGTGGCTGTATCCATTGTTTTTCAATGCCTGAAGATAATTGAACTCTTTCAAATGCCGGAGCAAAGTCTGCGGTTTATTCCATGGGAGGTCAACAATGTTGTGACGCTGGCTCGTCTATTGGCAGAAAGCGGACTCTTTTCCAGCAGATTTTATGCCGTTTTTGACTCCCTGATTGCAATTACAAATGCCAGCATATATGCTCTTTTGCTTCTGTGGGGCATACAGGCAGTAAAGGAAGCCGCAAAGACAACACCGTTTTTAACAGATATATTGAAAAAATTAAAGATCAGTATACTGCTGCTGGCAGGCTTTCGTTTCCTTTTAGTCTTCCTGGAATTTCTTCTGGCTCTGATATACCAGCCGCCAATTGATTGGTCTAGCCTATTTTTCGATGTTGTTCGTAATCTTTTTGAAAGCCTGATCATGCTGGGAGCATTATGGTGTCTGATACATGTCTGGATGTATGGGGCAGCTTTGCAGCATGAGCTTGATGAAACAATATAAGGGGTCAGGATTATGAGAAAAAATAAGAATAGACTTATGAAGATATTGCTGTACTGTCTCGTCGTATGCGGGATCATCGTAATCAGCTTAAGACTATATACGATTTATACGATCTGCATATCTCTGGACTCCTTTTTCGAGCCTAATCTGCCACGGGAGGAGCTTATTCTTGTTACTGGAAAAAGTCTGAGCAATGTGCTTATGAGCGTGGAGCTTACCTCAGATAAAGCCGCCGCCCTGCTGGAAGCTATTGTCGGTTTACTTGCAGAGATTATACAAATTGTTATTTTAGCGCTTGCCCTACGCATCTTCCAGAGAAACTCTATTCATCGACCTTTTCAGGTGAATATGATAAACTGGTTACAGGGCTTCGCTATTCTCTATTGTATTCTTCCTATTGTGCAGGGACTGTTTATCATCTGCGTTCTGGGTTTGAATCAGGCAAATTTATATCCGAGGCTCATACTGTTTCAATTCCTTGATATCGGGTTACAGGTGTTACCGGGTTTAGCGATTATTGGTATTGCAAAGGTGTTCCGGTATGGATATAACTTACAAAATGAAGTGGATCAGATTCTCTAGGAGGTGAATTATGGCAATTATATTAAGACTCGATCGTGTCATGGCAGATCGTAAGATATCGCTGAATGAGCTGGCAGATCAGGTAGGCATCTCCAATGTTAATCTTTCAAATTTAAAGCGCGGAAAGGTAAAAGCCATACGGTTTTCAACCCTCGATAAAATATGTGAGGTACTGGATTGTCAGCCAAGTGATATTCTGGAATATCAGCGAACAGAAGAACAATAAATACAGATATGAAAAAGGAAATCCATCATGTCACCTTCTCAGCATCTGCGATTGTATGTGAATCGCAGATACTGTACCTGATAATGTGGACTTCCCTTTTTATTATTTCGTAGGCAGTCTGTGCATATGCCTGCTTTTATCGTGAGCAAGCAACAGCAGCACCATGCTCACCTCAAACAGTGTCATGAGGATATAAGGAAATTCATTTCCTGCATTATCCGCAGGATTGATGGCAAACAGGTGGATGCAGAGATTCCATGAGAAATGATATGTCATCGAGGATAAAAGATTTCCCTCACTCCACTGAAGCAGATACTCATATACAAAGCTTTCTGCGATACAGCCGATGAAGAAGGAAAGCAGAGGGACCTCTATGCCATTTTGATAGAAATAATGATAATGCCAGAGAAACCAGATGATACCGATACTGACAGGGACATACCATTCCTTTTCCATACGTTCTCTCAAATAAGGTCGTAAGTATCCACGCCATCCGATTTCCTCTGCAAAAAGGCCCATACAATGACAATAAACTGCAGATTATAATTCAGAAAATGTCCAGATGAAGAAGAACCTGCAAACAGCCTTGCGAGCAGCATGGGGGCAAGGGAAAACACGCAGGGAAACAGGAGTGCGGTGCCAGATTTCCAGCCTTTGAAATTCTTCTTAAAAAAACTCAGGAGCTGTCTGTTCTTCGATAGAACGAGAAGAGCGGCGATACTGGGAGAGGCTGCTTCCAGTCCGTAAAACAGAAGCTGTAATACAGGAAGCCCGGTATATCGCTGACACAATACAAAAAAGAAGGGCATGAGAAAAGTCAGTAAGAGAAACATGCATATGTCGTTTGTTTTCGTCTTCATCAGCACTCAGCCCTTCATGTTCGAATATCAGTAACTATTTTTAAACAATCTGGAAAATATAAAACTTCAGATACGAGGTTTCTTCCATTGTCCATAGGATAGGATGGTCATGATTCTGCTGTGTAACGGATACCTGCTTCAGGGTGACTCCTGCTTCCTGTGCAGATTCACGCAGCATCTTTTCAAAATTTTCTATTTCCATAAAACGGGAACAGCTGCAGGTGATGAGATAGCCGCCTCTTCCCAACAGCATCATAGCCTGTTTGTTAATGCGTTTATAGCCGCTGTAAGCATGGTCAATCGTTCTTCTGGATTTTGTGAAGGCAGGGGGATCCAGCACAATAATGTCGAACTGTCCCTCTTTACAGGTATCCAGGTATTTGAACACATCCGCTTTCACAAAAGAAATCCTGTTCTCAAGATGATTCAGCTTTGCATTGGCATATGCCTGATCCAATGCAGTCTGCGATACATCGACAGCGACAACCTGACTGGCATTTCCATACGCCGCATTTAATGCAAAGCCACCGGTATGCGAAAAGCAATCCATGACACGTTTTCCATGTGCCATTTCACGAAGCAGAACACGGTTGGCTTTCTGATCCAGAAAATATCCGGTCTTCTGTCCGTTTTCAACATCCACATGAAGCTTTAATCCGTTTTCATCAATGATGGTTGTGGTTGGCAGCTTCATCTGCTTCCAGTATCCCTTTTCCAGAGGCAGACCTTCCTTGGCACGCACCTTGATATCATTGCGTTCGTAAATTTCTTTTACATCCTGTCCGTCTTCTCTTAGTACTTCCAGCAGCACCTCATACAGCATATCCTTTCGCTGTTCCAGTCCATAGGAGCTGATCTGTGATACCAGAATATCATTATAGCGATCCACTGTAAGACCGGGAAGCTGATCGGCTTCTCCGAAAATCAGGCGGCAGTTGGTTATATTCTTACTTTCCAGCGTTTTGCGATACGCATACGCAAATTGGATTCTTTCTTTGAAAAATGCTCTGTCAAATGTATCTGCTGTATCCTTTGACAGTATTCTTACAGTGATATGACTGTTTCTGGACAGAAAGCCGGTTCCAAGATAGCGATCCTTGGTTGTTACGATGTCAACAAGTGCACCGTTTTCTATTTCCTCAGCAAGCTTAACAACATTATTCTTATACATCCACATCTGTCCGTTGTCCAGCCACTTTTCTCCTTCTTCGCTTATTGTAATCTTTGGATAATTTCTATTCATATAAATACCTCACTATTTCAATTCCCCTGTATTATATCATACATTCCGTTTCTGCTGTATGCTAAGCCGGCAGGTATTACCGTGTATGGTCATTTCTCTGTTTAAAAAGCCAGAGAGACATTGGAGGTTTCCGTATCATAAGATAACAGCATCCTCTTGCATGCTTTATTTGAAGGGAAAAGGATATAATCCTTGCAATTGAAAGGTAAAAACATTTAATCATGCTCGTTATGGATAAAACCATTTTTTATATAACGATCCTTGTTCTGCTTTTTGCAATACACAAAATAACTGCTTACAATGAAAAATATCTGCGCAAGGGTCATTGCAATACCGGTTCTTAAAATGTTGGATGGATGAAACATACTGCATAGTACAATACCGGTCACAAGCAGCCCCACGTATGCAACATAATCCTTTAAGACAATCTTTCTTTTCATGAGCAAATAGTAGAAAATACATATGATAAACAAATCCATCAGACCGAATGAAGCTTTTACATCATACAGCAGCATATATATTTGTGAACATATTAAAATAACAGCGCATATAAATTTTTGATAGACATTTTTCATGCACAACTCCCTCGCTTTTCACTCATTCATATCGTATTCAAGTAATTATAAGGATACTTCATTGTGTATCTTTATTATAGCATAGCTATGATAGGGTATAGAAGGCAAATAAGCTTCACTTTTATTATTTGATTGAGATAGATAATTCATGACTGCTTAAAGGTATTATTAACGCTTAGAAAAATATGCAAATTTATGCGTGATATAGGGTACATTGATGATGCTGCCAATAGAGATGCTTAAATCAAGTTTTATAACGCTTAATCGAACGAAAGAAAGGTTAAATTTATGGGCTTGGTAAACACACTTTCAGGACTTCTGACTAAAAATAAAGATACTGAAATTTCAAAACAATCGTCAAAAACTCGTCAATCGTGTTATAAGCAGTAAAAAAGCCCTTGTTTAGGGCTTTATCTGTCTATTGGTGACGCGTACGGGATTCGAACCCGTGAATGCTTGCGTGAAAGGCAAGTGAGTTAACCGTTTCTCCAACGCGCCATCATTTAATCGCGAATGCCAGTTAATAATACCACAAGAAGAATTAGTACGCAAGTCTTTTTTTGAAAAAAACAAAAAAATTGAATGCTTACATAAAAAGCAGAATACCGTAGAAACTAATCAGATAAGGAGTAAGATTTATAAAGAAATAAAGCTTTTCAATATACCAGTATAGCGCGTATAATATATGCGGTTAGATAAATGAGGTAGGAAGATGAAAAAGATATTATTTTTAACAACCGGTGGAACCATCGCATCCAGTTCCAGTGAAGAAGGTCTGGTGCCATCCCTGACAAGCGAGGAAATTTTACATTATCTCGGTGAGCATCATGGTGATATTGAAATAACCTGTGAGGATTTGCTGCGGCTGGACTCCAGTAACATGCAGCCGGAGGAATGGCAGCTGATTGCAAGGCGCATTGCAGAGGCGAAAAGCGGGTATGACGGTATTGTTCTGAGCCATGGTACAGATACGATGGCGTATACAGCCGGGGCGCTTTCCTTTATGCTGCGCAATCTGGACATCCCCCTGATCATAACAGGAAGTCAGCTGCCGCTGCTTCATCCGCTGAGTGACGGTGTGGAAAATATTCGTGTGGCATTTACCGCTGTATGTGAGGATATTCAAGGTGTGTATGTATGCTTTAACAGAAAAATTATGCTGGCAACACGTGTTGTTAAGGTTCGTACGATGAATTTCGACGCCTTTGAGAGTGTAAACATAGAGCCGTGCGGACGGGTGGATGCCAGAGGTCTGCGTATAAACAGGCAGCTGCTGATTCATCCAACGAATGCGTTTGCTTTAGAGGATGAGCTGTGTAAGGAGGTCGTGCTGATCAAGCTGATACCGGGCATGAACCCGCTGCTGTTCGACAAGCTGGCGGAAATGGATATCCGCGGTATCGTCATCGAAGCCTTTGGTGCCGGTGGAATCAATTTTGTGCGTCGTGATTTGATCAGCAAGCTGGAAGAAATCGTCGCCCGCGGAATCAGTGTGGTCGTATGCAGTCAGTGTCTTTACGAATACAGTGACTTCTCTATCTATCAGACCGGTCAGAAGGTATTGCAGCACGGCGTGATTCAGGGCTATGATATGACAAGCGAGGCCTGTGTTACCAAGCTGATGTGGGCATTGGGAAAAAGTACGGATACAAAGGAAGTAAAGCGGATATTTGAAACCAATTATGTCAATGAGATAACATTGCCATAGGCCTGTGTGCTGTTTTGCTTAAGGATTCATGTTAAACAGAAGCTGTTATCAATCGATGACCCGTAGCTGGTTGAAGGCTTCTGTTTTTTATGTCAGGCAAATAACATGAAAGCAGAGGCCGGCCTTTTATATTGCTTCTTTCTGTTTGATAAAAGAATGGCTGTTGCAGGGGAGTATGAGCTGAATTTCCCTTATTTTATCGGTTTTCAGCTATAGTAAGCTAAAATATAAGGACTGGTATCATTTAGTATTGAAAAACATATAAACTGGTACAATATATTAGTTGACAATTCATTGACAGAATGCTACGATATGCTTGGTGATAATGATGATAGAGAAAAGAAAAGCACCGGCGTTTCATTGCCCCCGCTGGGAAGAACTGCCGGATATGGATTTATATATGGATCAGGTCGTAACCCTGTTAAATGAATATCTGAAGCCGTTTCATGCGAAGGATCAGGAAAAGATGGTAACCTCCACCATGATCAATAATTATGTGAAGCACGGAATCGTTTCCCCGCCCGTCAAAAAGAAATATACGAAGAACCACGTTGCCTATCTGATGGTGGTCTGTATCTTAAAGATGGTGTATCGCATGGATGAAATCAGCAAGCTGATTCGTGTGCAGATTTACAAATATCCCATTGATCAGGCATATAACTATTTCTGTGCTGAGCTGGAATGCTGTCTGAAATGCATTTTCGCCCATAAAAAAGTGCATCATGCGCCAAGTGATGATGAGGGAAGTCTTGTGGTCGACCTGATCCGTAATACCGTGCAGGCTGTGGCGTACACGATTTATGTACGGCACGAGCTGGAGCATCCCCAGATTATGATACAGGAGGAATCCGATACATAGGCGGCTTTCACAGTAACATGTGGAAGCTTTTTTATTTTTTGTTTATTTCCTTCCATCAGCCGCATATAGTATAGCAAGAGGGATACCAAATGAACGAACTACTTGTGATTGCCTGGCTGCTGCTTCCTGCTTCCGCTTTGCTGATACAATATTATCTGATACAAAAACGACAGAATTTGCTGTGGATTCTGCCGCTTTTGAGTCTGGCCGTCACCTTTTTTATCGGACTGGCTGCTGTATTGTATGCTTTTTTCCTGATTATATTTACAAAGGTGCTGATGGCAGAAGATCCGCATCAAAGCTGATGACCTCACTTGTTTTCATATCGAGGATATATTCATGGGAAACGATCCAGCGCCGGTTTTTATAATCCCGTGTCCGCAGATACAGAAAATCCGCATAAAAACGAAGATGGAAACCGATCTGATCCTGTGAATCCCCGTGCTCTATACGTACGAAGGAAGGCAGATTGATCAAAAACAGATTGCGTCTTGCCAGAACCTCGCATAGGGCGAAGCTGTTGTGCAGATGTCCGCTGATGAAAATGATATGCGGATGTACATCCTTCAGCATGTCCACCTGCAGGTGCTGCTGCGTACCGGTATGATCTTCACTCATAACATGGGTATCCTGCAGCGGCTGGTGTGCGATGATGCATACCGGCTTGTTTTTATCATCCTGCTTTAATCCGTTTAACAGCCAGTCCACCTGCTTTTTGGTGAGAATCATATCGTTCTTGCTTGGCCGCTCACTATTCAAAATATAAAAATGGACGCCTTCTACATACCGGTCAAAATAAATACTTTCCGCATGTCGTGGCAGCAGCTTCCGGTATTCCGGATGAATGCGGTTTTGTGTGCGTGAAAACAGATTATAGAGATCGTGGTTACCCAATGCAGGCAGAATATGAATCGGGAATTCCTGCAGCTGCGTAAGCACCTGTTTCATCTGAAACGGATAGCCGTTATTTGTCAGATCACCGCAAATTGCCACATGGCGAACCTTGCGCTTCCATATATCCTCCAATGCGGCTTCCAGCTTCGCATTCTGTCTGGGGAAAGCGATGTGCAAATCTGACAGCAGCTCCATTTGCAGATAGCTTTTTTCGTTGCAGATCCGATTGGCAAAGGCCGTTCTTTTTTTATCCATAGCAAATCTCCTCCTGCTGTATATTGTGGACAGAAAACGCTCTTCTATAACGCATAGAGAAAAAGAATTACAGCTGTTGAACAGCTTTTCCACCGCTGAAAAATTACAATTTCTGTTTATATCTTTTTTCGCTTGTGATACTATAATACTGAACGAAAAAGAAAGTTGAGGTATGCGAAGATGGATTATGCAAAAGAAGCGCTGCGTCTGCATGCAGAGTGGAAAGGAAAGCTGGATGTCAATCCCAAAATGGAAATCAACACCAAGGATGATCTGAGTCTGGCGTATACACCGGGAGTTGCTGCTCCCTGTCTGGAAATCGAAAAGGACATCAACAAAAGCTATGAGCTGACCGGACGTGGAAATCTGGTAGCGGTTGTAACTGACGGGACGGCGGTTCTCGGCTTGGGAGATATCGGACCGGAGGCAGGGATGCCGGTCATGGAGGGGAAATGTGTTCTGTTTAAGGAGTTTGGCGGTGTGAACGCAATCCCTTTATGCATCAAAAGCAAGGATGTGGATGAAATCGTACATACAATTGCCCTTTTATCCGGCAGCTTTGGCGGCATCAATCTGGAAGATATCGCAGCACCGCGCTGTTTTGAAATCGAGGCGAAGCTGAAGGAGCTGTGTGATATTCCGGTATTCCATGATGATCAGCATGGAACCGCCATCGTTACCGCAGCTGCTTTGTTGAATGCAGTGAAGCTGACAGGTAAAAACATGGGGGATCTGCGTATCGTCATTAACGGTGCAGGCTCTGCCGGTATCGCGATTGCCAGACTTCTGCTGAATATGAAGTTCGGTGACGTTATTCTGTGTGATTCCAAGGGTAGTGTTTATAAGGGAAGAGAAGGCATGAATGCGGGCAAGAAGGAGATTGCCGAGCTGACGAACAAGGGAATGCTGAAGGGAAGTCTTGCAGATGCCATGAAAGGGAGCGATATCTTTATCGGTGTATCTGCCCCGGATGTGGTGAGTGAGACTATGGTAGCCAGCATGAATGAGAAATCCATTGTCCTGCCGATGGCAAATCCGGTACCGGAAATCATGCCGGATAAGGCAAAGCATGCCGGAGCCTTCGTCGTGGGAACAGGCCGCAGTGACTTTGCTAATCAGATCAATAACGTTCTGGCATTCCCCGGCATTTTCCGCGGTGCTCTGGATGTTCGTGCAAGCGATATCAATGAGGAAATGAAGGTTGCCGCTGCATATGCAATCGCTTCCTTGGTAAGTGATGAAGAGGTGAGCGTAGATTATATTATCCCTAGCGCTTTGAATAAAGAGGTGGGTGCTGTTGTAGCCGAAGCTGTTGCACAGGCGGCAAGGGAAAGCGGTGTAGCGCGCATATAATTGAATAGAGAATACGGTGACCAGTATGAAGTATAGAAATCGCCGTATTTTTTTGGTAAGCAGGTGGAGGGAGCGTGCCGTCCGACGGATATGGGAGAATAAGCCTTCATCTGTAAAGCTCAGCCTGCGTTTTCTATTTCTATCATAAAAAAAGAGCTCCTATCATCCTGATGCGGAGTTCTTTTTCTATCTGTATGTTATGTAAAAAATATTATAGGAAATCGTGCCGATTTCCTATAATGGGTTAGAGCTGCGCTACTATGTTAAATCGTCCCGATTCCCATAATAGCATTATCACCCTATATAGTAGAATTGAAATATTTCATATTTCATTCTCCGGGTGTCATAAATCTCTAACCCATTATACCATGTTTTCTGCTATGACGTAGGCATCAAATTCTTCCGCACTCAAAAAGCCGAGTGCCACACAGGCTTCTTTTAAGGATATCCCATCCTGATAGGCTTTTTTTGCTGTTTTTGCGGCATTTTCATAGCCGATATGAGGATTCAGAGCAGTAACGAGCATCAGTGAATGCTGCAGATATTCCGCCATTTTTTCTTCGTTTGCCCGGATACCCTCTACACAGTGGATGCGGAAGCTGCGCAGACCGTCACTGAGCAGGGTGACGGATTGCAGGAAGTTATAAATGATCACCGGCATGAAGACATTCAGCTCAAAATTACCCTGACTGGCCGCAAAGCCGATGGCCGCATCATTTCCCATGACCTGTACGGCTACCATGGTCATCGCTTCACATTGTGTCGGATTCACCTTTCCCGGCATAATGCTGCTTCCGGGCTCATTTTCCGGTATCCGAATTTCCTGCAAACCGCAACGCGGCCCGCTTGCCAGCCAGCGTACATCATTTGCCATCTTCATACAGTTTGCCGCCAGTGCCTTCAGCGCACCATGGGCAAAGCAGATATCATCCTTCGCAGACAGAGCGTGGAATTTGTTCGGGTCGCTGATAAATTGAGTAGCCAGCTGATCGCTCAGCCTTTCACAGACGAGATCGCCGAATCCCTGCGGGGTATTCAGTCCGGTACCGACTGCCGTCCCTCCAATGGCAAGCTTACGCAGGGAATCGATTGCCTTTTGCAGCATATCGATATTGTTCTCCAGCATGCCTCTCCATCCGCTGATTTCCTGTGAAAAGCGCAGTGGTGTCGCATCCTGCAGGTGTGTACGTCCGATTTTGATGATATGCTGATTCTCTTTTTCCAGACGCTTTAAAGCATGAATCATTTCCTCCAGCTGGGGCATCAGCTGTTTACGTAGTGCTTCAATCGCTGCGATATGCATAGCAGTAGGGAACGTGTCATTGGAACTTTGTCCCTTATTCACATCGTCATTTGGATGCAGCAGCTGTTCCCTTGCAATTTCATTTCCGCGATTGGCAATGACCTCATTTACATTCATATTGCTCTGTGTTCCGCTTCCTGTCTGCCAGACAGAAAGTGGGAAGTGGGCATCCAGTCTGCCGCATAAAATCTCATCACAGGCAGTGGCAATCGCATCCAGCTTACGCTCCTCCATACGGCCAAGCTCATAGTTGACCTTTGCGCAGGCCAGCTTCAGATGTGCAAAGGCACAGATCATGCTCAGAGGGATTTTCTCATCCCCGATTTTGAAATTCTCATAGCTGCGCTGTGTCTGGGCTCCCCAGTATTTATCTTCCTCCACAGCGATTTCACCCATGGAATCATGTTCCTTTCGTGTTTTCATAAGACGCACTCTCCTTTTTATCTCTACACTGATTTTATCATGTTCCGGTATGAAAAAAAAGAGCCGGACAGGAAAGAGCGGCTCAGAAAGCTATGCACAAAAGTAAAAGACAGAGAAGCAGAAGTCCCGAAATACTGGTCCCGATGATGCCCAGCACCAGACCGGCAATCGCTCTGCCTGCCGGACGTAGCACTCTGGCTCTGGCTCCCATGACAATAGCCAGAATTCCGCAAGCCAGAGAAACAAGCACAATCAGCATTCCCGGCAGCCATCGGAAAAAGGAAAACAGGATAGCAGGCACACAGAATGATACAGAAACAATGCCGAGAACCATGGATGCTATCGCTGTACGGATTGTCGCGCTGTTCATATCAAATCCATCCTTTCAATATAAAACGGGCCGTAGCCCGTTTAACCGCCAATCTGATAATCGTCATCCAGTACCTTGATTTGACTGTCACCGATAATGAAATAATGCGGATAATGATACAGCAGATTCTTATTCACAAAGGAAATGCTGCCCAGCAGAATATCCACAGCCTCAATGGATGTACGTGTCATAAGATCGGAAATAAAATTGAAATCTGTTTTCATGTCCTTGTAATGTGCATCGGAGAATGTGTAGATGGTGTTTTCCGGAATAAAGCCGGTTGCTCTACTCAGCGGTTTCACAATATTTCTTGCATAAGCCGGAGCACTGATTTCATAGCCGTTCATACTCAATGGGGTACCATATTCCACGATAGCCTTTAGAATACGCGCATTACCAATCACCTTTTCCAGAGAATCATCCTTGACATTGATGACAAATTTACGACCTTCAGCAAACTGATTGATATGATATTCGTTCTGAAAGAACAGATACATGTGATGATTCAGTGTCTTTGCGACATCCTCTCTCACCGGCTCATATCCAACCCAGCCTCCAAAATCATTTACATCTGCAATTTCGATTCCATACATAACCTGTTTCATATGAATTCTCCTCTCGTGTGTAGTTCTTATCTATATTATATACTGAAATGAATGTAAAAAACAGATTTTACGTACAAATTCTCCATGCTTTTCCTTATACAGAAGTGTTTACAGTCGCAAAGGTATGCCATCATATGCGAATTCCTTCGAAAAATAATGACTGCGTGGCATACAAAGCTGTATCCTACAGATACCCGGAAGTGGTCTTCCCAAACTGAATGTAACAGGTAGTAAATATTCCGCTAATAGTGCTCTCTGATTTTTTTACAAATTTCTATTATTTCCTATCCACATATGATAAAATTATACAAAGTAATACCAGTGCTTTTACAGAGTCTGCGTGCTGTATGCACAAGCGATAGCATAGGCTTTTGATAGAGAGAGAGGATATCGGGGATGAGTAGAAAACGGATTTGCGAGGATTGCGGAAATAAGTGCAATGATGAATATTGTCCGATTTGCGGAAGGAAAACAAAGGTATACAACGAAGCTTCCCGTCAGGAGGATACGCTGTATGATGCCGCAAAGTATCGTACCACGGCTGATACGAAAAAAGCGGAGAGTGGTGTGTTTGAAGAAAAGAAGGAGCGCATCGATGACAGTGAGCGTGTAAGGGAGCACCGCTATAATCATCCCAATGCGAAGAATTTGCGCCTGCGCATGGAAAAGGGCGGACATCCGTATTATGAGCATATCAAGGGAGGGGGGGCGCAGAAAAATATCCGTTTGGTTCAGCTGTTCAGCCTGCTGCTGATTATCGGTATCGTGGTTGCGGTTGCTGTGGTCGCTGTGACCTCCTTTCGCGATGAGCCTTCGGCATTCACAGACAATGAGGACATTGGTGACAGCTTTGTGAGTGGAAATATTTCCAAGCATGAGGTGGATGAGAAGGTTTCCCTGACCTGTATGGTAAAGGATTATGAATATGCCGAAGGTGTCCAGACGGTCATTGTGGAAAATAACAGTCCGTATTTTGTGAAAACGGATTTGATGAAGAACGGGGAACCGGTGGGATATTTGAATCTGCCTTCCCATTCAAAAACGGAGAATCTGATTTATGATGAAAATCTGTCCTCCTGTGAGAATAAAATCTACGGGGTGTATGAAATGGATATCGAAAAGCCGCAGGTAGCCTACACATTTACGGATACGTATGTGGAAGACTATACGCTGCAGGCAAGGATAGATGTAAAGGAAGCTATTGATGAAAAGCAGCTTGCCGTTCTCATGCGTTATCTGTATGCACAGGCCAGTGAATCCTTTCTGTATGAGCTGTATGAGGTGAACATCTATCAGGGCGATCGATACCTGTTCGATTCCTATTTTGACTTTACACGAGGAACCATCAAATTCAATTCCGTGGAGGCATCTTTTACTATGGAGGACATCGTTATCGAAAATTAGGACTTTTTCTAATAATGAAAACGTGGTAAGATAGTAAGGAATATGAAGGAGAAATAGGTTATGAAACATACAGTGCGTTTACAGGAAGAGATTTCAAAACATGTGTCCGCAAGAAAACATATTACAACACAGATCGAATACTTCTGCGACAGCGAAGAGGATACGAAGCATCTGACACAGAATATCACAGAGGTGCTGACAAAGCATCTTGGTGATAGCAGACTTGCCAAAATCACCTACGACTATCATCCGGCTGAAAAAAAAGTGGAAGTTGTGATTATCGAACACCAGTAAGAAGCTTTGCGATGTCTTGATGGCATCGTTTTTTCTTTTCCTGGTGAATGCCATGGAAAGAAAAGGATCAAAAAAGCATTTCTTATGCACATTCCTACACGCAGTGGGATTCAAGCGAAAAGGAAGAGTGAATTCTATGAGGAAGAAGATTATCCGCTCCTTCATTTTATTGCGGCTTTACGGATTTTCCATTACCATATAGCATCCTTATACGAATTGTGCACCTGTTATCAATGATACACAATGTGCAATCGATGTTCCCTTATAAGCAGGTGGTTATATTGCTGAAATCGGTTGAAAAGGAAGAATCCGGATAGGATGAAAAAAGTCGGTAAACTATACTGTTCCTTCATATCGGGGATGTAAAGCTTATTAGCTATAAAAAAGAAGCTGTCATACAATTGAGAACCGATTTGATCTCTCCTGTATTCCAGCTTTCATGCTGTCTTATATTCCCAACACGGATAAGAAGCAGGAAGGAAAAGAGGCTGTTTCTCTTTTTATACTTTCTGCTTTTTATTACTGTTATTTTTGATAGACGTGCTCAATTTCTGCGACATACATGGTATGATAATCCTTCTGCGGATAATTCTTTTCAATCAAGGCGGCATCCAGGAAGCAGTCCTCCCGCATTTCCTGCGCATACAGCTTGCGGCATACAAGCACCGTGTTTGCTTCTGTGAAATAAGGTGCATCGTTTATGAATGCGGTATGCAGACCAGCTTTTTCTATCTTTTGCTCATCTCTGCCACTGACCGTGCCAAGATAGGAAAGTGTTTTGCGGTATTCCTCATCGTAAAAGGAAAGGGTAAAGCAGTCTTTCTGATCAATAAATTCCTTGGTATAGCGCTGCGGACGCAGAAATACGAAAGCAACCTTCTTGTTCCATAAAATTCCCATGCCTCCCCAGGAGGCTGTCATCGTATTGACAACACCGTCCCTTTCGGCACTGACCAGCATCCATTCCTTTCCGATCATCGTAAACGCATCACTGTGCAGCTGACTTGTCTGTATCTCTTTAAGCTCCATAATATCAGATCCTTTCTTTTCCATTATTATAGTGTATGCAGATTCTGTTTACAAGTTGAATATAGCGGGCAATCACTTGCAAAGCTGCGCTGTGTGCATTATGATAGCCTTATGAAAAGAGGGAATCTGTTTATGAACATAACCTATATTACACACAGCTGCTTTCTGGTGGAGCTGGATAGCTGTTATCTGCTGTTTGACTATTACAGGGGCACACTGCCGAGGATGAAAGAGGACAAGCCACTGTATGTGTTTGCCAGTCATGCACATGCCGATCACTACAGCACCAGGATTTTTAAGCTGAAGCACCCGTCTATTACATGGATTTTATCCAGCGATATCGCAGCTGCGCATCCCCATATACAGGTGGAGGCAGGGAAGTGCTATACGGTGAATGATCTGCAGCTGCGCACGCTTGCTTCTACGGATGAGGGTGTTGCCTTTCTGGTGACAGCTGAGGACAATTGCATCTATCACGCCGGTGATCTCAACTGGTGGGACTGGGGCGATGAAGATACGCCGCAGGAACATGCAGAGATGAAGGAGCGCTATTTCCGGGAGCTGCAAAGCATCAAAGGGATGCATTTTGACGTTGCCTTCCTACCGGTGGATCCCAGATTGAAGGAGCGTGCGCTGAAAGGAGCCCGGGCTTTTCTTCAATATGCCTCCTGCGATCTTCTGGTACCGATGCATTTCTGGAAGGATACTGCCGTCTTTACATGGCTGCAGCATTCAGAAATCCAGAACATAGAAGCCATGCAGCTCTGGCTGGGATTCCAGGAACTGGAAACGTTTACAAAAGTATAAGGTTTCTTCACCTTCCTGTGGAAGTTTTTTCTGAAGTATGCTACTATTGTACTATATAAACAATAGTAAAGGGAGTATGGATAATGGAAACAAAAGAAATCATCAAACATGCCTTAAAGGATTATCAGAATATTACCGGACTGCGCAGCTATGTGGTATATGACAATACGGTAATTCAGAGTGCTTCGGAGAAAAATTATTTCTGCAAGTGTTTGAAATCCAGCAGTAAGGCTTTGAAAAAGTGTGAGGAATGTACAGAGGAAACATATGAGAATGCGAGAAAAATCGATCATGAATGTGTGTATTCCTGTCATGCAGGTCTCATCAAATGGGCGGTACCGGTACAGCGCGGAGATTTCCACTGTGTTATCGTCAGTGAAGGTGTTCTCGCCATGAAACAGATGGAGGATGCTGATAAATGGGCAAAATATCTAAGCAGGGAGTATCAGTTGGATGAGAGTATGCTGCTGAAGAATTTTAAGGTCATTCAGACGATGGATGAGGATCAGATGAATGCTTCGATTGAGCTGTTAAAGGATTTGTTGTCCTATCACTTTGCCATGGCGGAAAAGCAGGTGTAGCGTTATATTTTCATACAATGGAAGCGTGTATGTTCAGTCAGGGAATCGCTGAAGGGATAAACATACATGCAAAAGGGATCGATACCGTTTTCGATGATATCGATTCCTTTTTTGACTTTATGAGATGTATCCTGTCCATTTCCGGATAAGAAATTACGCATCCTTCAAGCTTGGCTGTTTTATTGCTTCGTGTCAATTGCTCTATGGGATATACGGGAAATATGGCATAAGAAAGCATTTTGATATGAATCGCAGGATTCCCGAGACATATGAATGGCGAAAAGAAAGTGTATCCTTTATAATAAAGACAGCTACAATAATAGAGAAGAGGGTGATTTTATGACAATTACAAATCCATATATACTGGCAGCGATTGGAACCGGGTTCACATTTTTGATGACTGCCCTGGGCGCTGCGACAATCTTTTTGATCCGCAAGGAGATGAAGCAGGGAATGCAGTCTGCCTTTCTCGGCTTTGCGGCAGGTGTGATGATTGCGGCTTCTGTATGGAGTCTTTTGATTCCCAGCATGGAACAGGCAAAGGAGCTGGGAATGCCGGAATGGCTTCCGGCAGGCGGCGGCTTTGTGTTAGGCGGTCTGTTTCTGCTGGCACTGGATAAGGCGCTGCCGCATCTGCATCCGGGAAGCGATGAACCCGAGGGACCGAAAAGCTCCCTGAAGAGGACGACGATGCTGGTATTTGCCGTTACGCTGCATAACATTCCCGAGGGCATGGCAGTCGGTCTGTCCTTTGCCTTATCAACATCGGCGGGTGCCTCTACAACACTGGCTGCTGCTATCGCATTGGCGATCGGAATCGGCCTGCAGAATTTTCCGGAGGGTGCCGCCATCTCCTTACCGCTGTACAAGGAGGGCTGCTCGCGTGCGAAAGCATTTCTTTACGGCGCATTGAGCGGTATCGTGGAGCCGATTGCAGGAATCGCTACGGTTGCTATCGTCGGCGGGGCTACCATCGCCATGCCATGGCTGCTGTCCTTTGCGGCAGGGGCAATGATTTATGTGGTGGTGGAGGAGCTGATTCCGGAAGCAAATCTGGATGCGCACTCCCATGCCGGGACCTACGGTGTCATGATCGGGTTTCTGATTATGATGATCATGGATGTTGCCTTGGGATAAAACGATTTCTAAATTATCGTAGGGTCCTGAAGAAAAAACAGCAAAAACGGGTCGCACTGACCCGTTTTTCTTTGTACTGTATCAGATATTTCTTGCAAGCTCGTAGGCATCCCAGATCGCATACATGATATTATGTACCCGGTTGGAATCTCCGATATTGTATACCGGGATATCCATATCCTTCAGTTCCTCATAAATCCTGTTGTTTGCGATATAGCCGATAGAGGTGATGATGCCGTCCGCAGGCAGCAGCTTTTCACCCTGCGGCGTAGAAATGACAACACCCTCATCGTTAGATTTCACTACGCTGGATTTGGTGTACACATCGATCCTGTGGTAGGTAATCAGATCCTCCAGCATGAAATGATTCATATGCGGCAGAGCACTGGCTCCTCCCAGAATTTCATCCGCTATTTCCACAACTGTGACATGGCTGCCCTGCTGTGTCAGCCAGATTCCTGTTTCACAGCCGACAAGTCCGCCGCCGATGATGACAACATTGCCACTGATGTTTTTCTGTCCCAGCAGCACCTCGTCCGCGCTCGCAACTGGCAGAGGTCCTTCAACCTCCATATGTCTCGGTGTTGAACCGCTGGCACATACGATGACATCCGCATGATAGCTGTCGATTGTATCCGGAGTAACCTCATGATGATAGCGGACATCAACCTTCAGCAGCTCCAGCTGACGCTTGTAATAGGAAATCAGCTTGCGGTCATAGCGTTTAAAATGCGGAACACCGCCGGGAATCAGGTTACCTCCCAGCTGATCGCTTTTTTCACACAGAATGACAGAATGACCTCTGAGTGCACACACCCGTGCTGTTTCCAGTCCTGCAACACCGCCGCCGATAACGAGTACGGTTTTCTTTGTACAGGCTGCAGTAATGCCGTAAATTTCCTCACGTCCGCACGCCGGATTTACTGCACAGCAAATCGGACCATTGGCAATTCTTCCCAGACAGCCCTCATGACAGCCCAGACATGGCCGGATTTCATCCGTTCTTCCGGTTCTGACCTTTTCTGCGAACTCCGCATCCGCCAGCAGCGGACGTCCGTAGCTGATAATATCACAGCAATCCTTCAATGCCTCCACTGCCATATCCGGATCATCCATCCGCCCGGCTAAGATAATCGGTACGTCGACCTCTTTTTTCAGAATTCTTCCGAATTCGCGGTACATGCCGTCTTCAAAATACATCGGCGGGTGATTCCAGTACCAGGAATCATAGATTCCAGCATCCACATTCAATGCATCATAGCCGGCATTAACCAGGATCTTCGCAGCTGCAATGCCTTCCTCGATATCCTTTCCGACCTCCGTGTATTCCTCCTGCGGCAGACCTCCCTGCCGAAGCCCCTTCATACAGCTTTTCAGACTGTAGCGCAGCGATACAGGAAAGTCAGGTCCGCAGACCTTTTTGATTCCCCTGACAATCTCTGTGGCAACACGCAGACGGTTTTCCAGAGAGCCGCCGAATTCATCGCTGCGTTTATTAAATAAAGCAATGGCGAACTGATCCAGCAGGTAGCCTTCATGCACCGCATGGATTTCCACACCGTCAAAGCCTGCCTTTTTCGCAATCGCCGCAGATTCGATGAAGCGCCTGATCAGATTCATGATTTCCTCTTTGGTCATTTCACGATGTGTGATACGCGGATTAAAGCGGTTGGTGTTTTCACTTGGAGCGATATGCTTTGCCGTAAAGCCGGGCAGGGCACTGCGTCCCAGACCGCCGGTCAGCTGAAGAAAAATCTTGGAGCCGTATGCATGAATGCGGTCATTCATGCTATAGGTACTTTGAATGAAAGCAAGCGGATTGCTTGTCGGGCATGGCAGACCGTTTGCGGGGATGCCCTCGATACTCATATCGACGGAGCAGATACCCGTGATGATCAAACCAACGTTGTTTTTTGCGCGCTCTACGTAATAATCCTGCAGGCGCTGGTTGAAGCCGCCGAAGGAATCCGCATACCCGACCGGCCCCATGGGTGCCATGGAAATCCTGTTTTTCAATGTACAGGAGCCAATGCCTGTTGGTTGAAACAACTCTCGATGATGTGTCATAAAGTCCTCCTTACCGAATACATTCGCTGAAAGGATTTGTATGTCTGTGTCAGGTATGATATAATCAACTGGAAATCGGGTGAAGAGGATACCGGGGAAAGCTTTTGAGGCGAATCGTCATTAGGCAATTTCAGAATCTTGCTTTACCCACAGGAGGTCAGTTGGATGGAAAAAAAACAAACGCGGAAGGAACAGGCATTGCAGACGCGCTCCAATATACTTACTGTATGCACCGGACTGCTGCGTGAGCATACCTTTGATGAGCTCAGCATATCCATGATCTGCAGAGAAGCGGACATATCCGTGGGTGCCTTCTATCATCATTTTAAAACGAAATCCGACATCATTGTGGAGCTGTACCGCGATGTGGATGATGTCTTCGTGAACGATATTCTGCCTGTCTGCAGGCAGCTGCCGCCGCTGGAAGCGATTTTGCAGTACCTGTGTGAGCAATGCGGCTATGCGGAAACGATGGGGATTGACAGTATCAAAAATGTGTACAAGGCGCAAATCGACAATGGAAATACCTTTTTTGCGTCCAATGCACGCGGTCTGCCCGACGGTCTGCGCTGTCTTTTGCAGCGTGCGGTGAGGGAGTGCTGTCTGAAAACGGATACGGATATCGAAAAGCTTTTGGAGGAGCTGCTGATTATGAGCAGGGGGGTAATCTATTACTGGTGTATCCGAAACGGAGAAATCAATGTACGGGACTATATCTATCATATGGCAGAGGGATATTTGCAGGCATATCTTGCGAATCCGTCCATTTCTTTGTGATTATCATACAAAACAGGTATACATACGATGCGGATAGCATGAAATTCACAGAAAAATGAATAAAAAGTACAGAAATTTGAAAAAACTGTACTTTTTTTAAATTCTTCACGTATTCCTTAGTGATTTGTGTTAAAATATTGATAAATGATAAACGCTTACATATTTGTGTAAAGGAGGCAATTTATGACGTTCATGAGACAGGAACTGATTCAGGATATACGAAATGCAGCGGGATGCAAGCCAACTGCCGGGACACTTTACAAGGCAATCAACCGTGCGGTGCGCAAGCAGATGGCAAAGCTGGAGCCTGTTGTATCAAAGCGGAAGCTGTACTATATCTCCGCAGAGTTTTTGCTGGGAAAAATGCTGACAAGCAATCTGATTCATCTGCATGCTCTGGAGGATGTAAAGACTCTTGTCGGGGAATATGGCTGTACATGGAAGGAAATACAGGATATTGAGCAGGAGCCAAGTCTTGGTAACGGCGGTCTGGGAAGACTGGCCGCATGCTTTCTGGATTCCATTGCAGAGCTGAATCTGTGCGGGGACGGGATCGGTCTGTATTATCACTTCGGCCTGTTTGAACAGCGCTTTCTAAATCATAAGCAGACAGAGCTGCCAAACGCATGGATCGACACGGTCAGCTGGTTTGAAAGGGTGCCGGTTGATTTTCAGGTTAAGCTTCCATGCTGTACCCTGCAGCCGGTGCGCTACGATATGGATGTTATCGGCTTTGACGGGAAAAAGAACCGTCTGCATCTGTTTGATGTGGAAAGTGTTGAGGAGGGCATCGTTAAAGAGGGCATTCAGTTCGATAAAACAGATATCCGACGGAATCTGACGCTGTTTCTGTATCCGGATGACAGTGATGAGCAGGGCAGACTGCTTCGCATTTACCAGCAGTATTTCATGGTAGCCTGCGGTGCGCATATGATTCTGGAGGAACAGAAGCAGCTGGGGCATGATCTGCACAGACTGTATGAGCATGCCGTGATTCAAATCAATGATACCCATCCATCTCTGATCATACCGGAGCTGATATATCAGCTGATGCAGGAGGGAATCCGTATGAAAGAGGCGGTGCGCATTGTTGAAAAAACGTGTGCATATACCAATCATACCATTCTGGCGGAGGCTCTGGAAACCTGGCCGATGTCCTATCTGGAAACCGTAGTTCCGCATTTGTGCGGCATTCTGCAGGCACTGGATACCGCAGCAGATCAGCGCTGCAGTGCAGCTGGTGTGGCATTGATCGATGCGGACAATCGCATGCATATGGCACATATGGATATACATTTTGGAAAAAGCGTCAACGGGGTTGCGGCTTTGCACACAGAGATACTGAAGCAAAGCGAGCTGCATGCCTTTTATGAGCTGTATCCTAAAAAATTTAACAATAAAACCAATGGTATCACCTTTACACGCTGGCTGCATGCCTGCAATACACAGCTGTATACGTATCTGATGGAGCTGCTGCATATGGATTCCTGGCAGGATGAGCGCCTTGCAGAGCTGCATGCCTATGCACAGGATGCGGATGTCATTGCACATCTGCAGGCCATTAAACAGGAAAAGAAACGGGAATGGTGTACACATATCCGCAACAAGCAGAGGGTGGCAATCAATCCCAACAGTATCTTCGATACGCAGGTCAAACGGCTGCATGAATACAAGCGCCAGCAGATGAATGCGCTGTGGATTATTTATAAACTGAAGGAAATTCGCAAAGGAAATCTGCCAAAGCGGCCGATCACCTGTATTTTCGGAGCCAAGGCGGCACCTGCATATACGATTGCCAAGGATATTATTCATGTGCTGCTCTGTCTGCAGGATATCATTGAACACGATGCCAGGGTATCTCCGTATCTGCAGGTCTGCTTCATTGAAAATTACAATGTGAGCGAAGCGGAGCTGATTATTCCGGCAAGCGACATATCCGAGCAGATCTCACTGGCAAGCAAGGAAGCCAGCGGGACAGGAAACATGAAGTTTATGCTGAACGGTGCGCTGACGCTGGGAACCCGGGACGGTGCCAATGTGGAGATTGCCGATCTGGTTGAGGAAGACAATATTTATATCTTTGGAAAAAGCAGTGAAGAGGTCATTGCGCATTATGAAAAGGCAGATTACTGTTCACGGGATTATTATGAACAGGATGCTCTGCTGCAGGAGCTGGTGGATTATCTGATCGGAGAGGAAATGCTTGCGACAGGAGATCGAAAATCGCTGCATCGCTTTTATCAGGAGCTGCTGAACAAGGACTGGTTCATGACGCTGCTGGATACCAGAGAGTATATAGCATGTAAGGAACAGATGCTGAAGGATTATGAGAACCGCAAGCTTTGGGGACAGAAAATGCTGCACAATATCGCATGCAGCTCCTTCTTCTCCAGCAAACGTACGATTGAGGATTATGACCGTGACATCTGGAACTTAGGATAGGAGGAATTATGGAGAGACAAACTGGAATTTTAATGCCTATTTCGTCATTGCCGGGAAATCAGGGAATCGGTGATTTCGGCAAACACACCTATCGGCTCATAGATGCCATCAGTAAACAGCATATCCGCATCTGGCAGATTCTGCCACTGAATCCTGTAGGCTATGGGAATTCGCCCTACCAGCCGTTTTCATCGTACGCAGGGGATGAAATCTACATCAGTGTGGATACACTGGCAGATTACGGACTGCTTAAGCAAAGCTCTATCCGCAATTATAATAAATTTTCAGAAAAGGTGGATTATGACGGGGTTCGTGCTTTCAAGGCACCGTATCTGAAAAAGGCATACAAGACCTTTTTGAAGATGCAGGATACCTTTGCTCAGGAATACCAGCTGTTTTGTTCCACTGCTCCATGGCTGTATCCATACGCTGTTTTCATAACGCTGAAAAAGCATAATCAGATGGCAAGCTGGACACAGTGGCCAAAGGAGCAGCGTGAATGGATTCGCAACCGCCGCTTTTCGTTGAAGGAGTTTGAAGAGGAAATCCGTTATGAACAGTTTTTGCAGTTCATCTTCTATAAGCAGTGGAATCAGGTAAAAGCATATGCGAACGCACATGGTGTGGAAATCATGGGCGATCTTCCGTTTTATGTCGGACTGGACAGTGCGGATGTCTGGCAGAATCAGGAGGATTTCCTGCTGGATCCGCAGGGAAATCCAAGTCATATCGCAGGAGTACCGCCGGATTATTTCAGTGATGACGGACAACGCTGGGGAAATCCAATCTATAACTGGAAGCAGATGAAAAAGGATCACTATGATTTCTGGATGGAACGGCTCGCCTGGAATCAGCAGCAGTATGATATCATCCGTCTGGATCATTTCCGTGCCTTTGATACCTATTGGAAAATACCGGCATCCTGTCCGACTGCAAAGGATGGGGAATGGATCATGGGACCATCCTATGAGTTTTTTGATGAGGTGTTCCGCCGATTCCCGGATATCCGTCTGATTGCAGAGGATTTGGGCGATCTTCGCAGACAGGTTGGCAAGCTGCGTGATCATTACAACCTGATGGGCATGAATGTCATATCCTTTGAGCTGCAGCCTAAGCTTTTGAAGAAGCCGCGGAAAGAGCATATCGTTTTATATACGGGAACGCATGATAATGATACACTGGAGGGCTTTTATCAGCTATTGACACAGAATCGGCGTATCGCCCTGCGCAGATTTTTCCATAACTGCGGCTATGATAACCGAATGTTTCACGAACTGGTGATTCGTTATTGTCTGGATAGTGCCGCCGATGTGGTCATCCTGCCAATGAGTGATATCCTTGGCTTAAAAAGTGAGGGGCGCCTCAATACACCGGGAACAATCGGCAGTCCGAACTGGGAGTGGAAGGTGAAAAACCTCAAGGAATTTTATGCACTGCTGCCAAAGCTGGGAGAATGGATGCAAGCAGGCGGGCGCAGCTGATTGAGATAATCAATATATTGAACATGGAAGCTGAAAAAAGGGTATCCTGTCTGTCGTATGGATAGAACCGGATTGCCCTTTTTGTTATGATGATAGATATCTTCACTGTTTCTCTGTTTTCAATTCGTTTTACATACATACTGAATTCCTTTGAACAGGCCGTAGAGCAGGAACCAAAAACGATACAGCATAAAAAGCTTTTTCATACATTTTAGATTTCATGGATGAAAAAGCTTTTTGTTTTATTGCTGCGTTAGGAAAAATATGCGAGCTGATAAGCATCAGCGATTCTGGTTTGGCGTCTGCCGGGAAGTGCCCTCATCCGAGGAGGAAGTGGTATTGTCAGCTTCTCCAAGTGTGACTGTAAAGGTCTTAGTGGAACGATCCCGCAGGACGGTAATTTTCATAGTTTCTCCAGCCTTGTGGGAATTTACCACGGTTTTAACATCGGAAATACTTTCTACATCCTTGTCATCTACTTTTAAAATCTGATCGCCGGCCTGCAGTCCTGCTTTATCAGCTGCCTTACCTTCCACGACACTTGCGATATAGACCTGTGTGCTGGTATCGGAGCTGAATGGATTGTTGCTGGTACCTAGGGTCAGTGTAACTCCCAGAGATGCGCGTCCCTTTACATAACCGTTTTCAATCAGATTTGTGATAACATCCTTTGCACGGTCGATAGGAATTGCAAAACCAAGACCTTCGATATTGGAACCACTGGATTTGGCATTAACAATACCGATCAGTTCACCCTGATCATTGAACAAACCGCCACCGGAATTTCCCGGGTTGATAGCAGCATTTGTCTGTAGAAGATGCATTGTTTGATTATCTATCGTCACTTCCCGGTCCAGTGCGGAAATGATGCCGCTGGTCACGGTACCGCCAAGTTCACCAAGTGGGTTTCCAATCGCAACTGCGGTATCCCCGACTTCCAGCTTGGAGCTGTTGCCCAGTACAGCAGGCTTTAGGTTGCTTGCCTCGACCTTTATAACAGCCAGATCGGTGGAGGAATCATTGCCTATCAGTTTGGCATCGTAAGACTTTCCATCCTTGGTTGTTACCTTGATTTTGCTTGCACCGTCAATTACATGATTGTTTGTCACGATGTATCCATCCTTGCTAAGAATGACACCGCTGCCGGCACCTGACTGAACTGCCTGTTGGAAAAACTCATTCGTGGAAACGGATTCTGTTTTTATCTCCACAACGCTTTCCATGGCCTCATTCGCGATATCCTTGACTGACATACTGGTCGCGTTTGCTGTATTGCTTTTGGAAGAATTCGTTTTCTCAACTGCCTGATAAAGCACGGTTCCGTTTCCATTCGATTTGCTCAGCTGATATGCCAGTGTTGCTCCTCCAAAACCGCCTCCGATGGAAATCAGCAGACATCCGCTGATGATGCAGGCATTTTTGTGACGCTTCATAAACGATGGCTTTTTTTCCTTCTGCAAAGGTGCCCCTGCAGCTGCATCATCCATGTTCATTTCCGTGTTTTCTGATTTTTCATTGAACGAATTTTGTTTAACATCTTCCTCATTATGTTCTTCATATACTTCAAAGTCTTCCATATGTGTGTCCTCCTTTTATGCATAAGACTACAAGTGACATAGTCATTTTACGAGTCTTATTTTACAAAAACATTATCTCAGAAAAATATAGTAAATGTGTGAATTTCTTATGAATTCTGGATGGAATGTGTGAAAACATGCCGGAAAAAATCGAAAATAAAAGATTTTACAAAGAAAAACACGGAAACTTCCTTAACCATACAGACATGTTGTGCTATAATGAAAAGGGATTTTCTGAAAAGAAATGAATATCGTCTGTATTATGCGATTAACATAAGATAAGAAAAGTGAAAATGTCGGAGGGTAAAAACACATGGCTAAAACTACAAAAAAGAAAACATTAACAAAGAAAACAGCAAAGGCAACAGCCAAGGCTGCAGCTAAGACAGAATCAAAGACAGCACAGGAACAGCTGAAGCTGACAGCGGAACCGGAAGCGAAGAAAATAACAGCAGAGAAGGAACCGGAAAAACTAACAACGAAAAAGATTGAAAAAATCACGACTGCGAAGGAAGCAGAAAAGCTGACTACAGCACCTGCACCAGAGAAAATCGAAACAAAGGAAACTGTGAAGCTGGCTACAAGTGCAGCAAAAACTACAGAAAAGGCTGAGGAAAAGAAGCCGACAGAAGCAAAAGCGGAGACTAAGAAAAAGCCGGCAGCGAAAAAAACTGCGGCAAAGAAAACAACGAAAAAAGAAGAAAGCAAAGAGGAAGCAGTAAAGGCAGAGGATAAACCGGTAAAGAAAGCTGCAAAGAAAACAGCAGCAGCGAAAAAAGCAGAGCCGACAGCGAAAAAGGCTGTGAAGAAGACTGAGGAAAAGAAGGCAGAGAAGAAGCCTGCGGCAAAAAAGGCAGCAGCGAAAAAAGCAGCACCGAAAAAGGCAGATAAGGAAAAGCTGGAGGCTTATGCAACACTGTCCCTGGATGAAGCAATTCAAAAGGCACAGGCAATGGGTGTGCAGCATGTATATGAGGACTATACAAGATTCCTGCTTGATGAGGCAGACAGTAAACAAATTGCGAAAAACATCATCGATGGAAATGCGCTTTTGGAAAAGGGCTTCACATATGATAAGGACGGCTTTGATACGGATTTGATTTCTGTCGTTCTGGAAAAGGTAGCGGATACCATGGATGTAAAGGCTATGGATTATAAAGAACTGAAAAAGGATATCACGGCATGTCTGAAGGCTGAGATGACAGCAGATGCGGAAGCAAATGCTGCAGAATACCTGAAGGAATTCAAGGTGTGTGAGAAGCTGCTGATGATCGGGCAGCGCAAAAACATTACAGATGCAGCGATCGTCAGTGATTTGATCGGTGCGGATGTGGATGCGTTTGTAGCACACTTCTTCCAGTTTGCATATGCAATTCTACCAGGCTGGCAGTATGATGATGTAAAATTCTATGAGGACTTTGCTTTTGCCGTGCTTTCCCAGTACAGTGATCTGTATGAGAAATATCAGTTGAATATCCTGCTGGATGTTGCAGACCTTTACATCAAGCATGGTGATTTCGGTCATGGTGATGAATGCTATGGCTATATCCTGCGTGACAACCAGATTAAGGACTATATTTATTACCGTTTTGCTTCTGTGTATGAAGACATCGACTTCAACAAGGCGAAGGCACTTGCCTATGAATCCTTGCAGTATGTTGACGGACGTTATACGTACTACCAGAACATCATGAATATCATTAACAAATAAATGAAAGCTAAGACCGGGAATCGTATGATCTACCGGTCTTTCTTTATGCTGTTTTGCAGAAATTCCAATGCAGATAGTGATTGCAGGATTTACGTTACGATATGGAGCTTACAAAACATGATAACATAATAGGTCATTTATAAATTTGGTGGGTGTTTCTCATGAGAGACGTCATACATGGATTTTCTGAGAGAATCCTGATGGGGAATATTTTTTTCTAAAAAAGCTGAAGTGAAAAGTTAAATTCCACTTTCAAAAGGCGAATAAAAAATGTGGAACTTTCTTCTACAAAAGTCTATACAGAGCATAAATATAGCGTTAGAAAGGGTTTCAAATAGGTAGAAGTA
>OLIH01000407.1_pt1 | contig 28106 bp, 25 predicted proteins | sample 1609721 | NCBI WGS metagenome assembly OLIH01 (sample SAMEA4350157, study PRJEB24818) | metagenome | biome: human; feature: gut; material: faeces | place: Denmark | collected 2013-09
TGCGCTCCCCATCTCGATGCGATCTGACTCCGTCGCTCTTTTTCTTTTATAATAATACGCCCCCCCCCGAAACCTACACTATCCTCTCCGCCGGCAGCGTCAGTGGGGGATAACGGCGGAACCCACCCCCTTGCCGGAGTCCGATTCCGCCGAATCCGAGCCCGCCGAATCCGCCCCTGCCACGGAAGCCCCGGCCGAAACCGGGGATGCCCCCGCTGACCGCAGCGCCCTGGCCCACGGGGCTCCCGGCGTGGAAGTGGGCGGCGAGGCACAGCACCAGGGCGATCTGACCCTGGACGGACAGCTCACCCTGACGGTGCCCAGCGTGGAAGTGACCGGACAGGACGCCATCACGGCGGCCCGCAACAGCCTGAACGGCAGCCTGAGTTCCATTGCGGACGGGGTGAGCGGCCTGAACACCGACGCGGGTGACCACACCCAGGCCCTGATCCAGGACATTCAGGCCATCACCGACCAACTGAACGTCATCGGCAACACCCTGCTGGGTGCCGCCGAGCCCCAGGACAATTCCGATCTGTTTGAGGATGTTTCAGACAGTGATACCGACAACGACACCGAAGGCAAGGTGTTCCACTGCCGCAACGAAGGCAGCGTGAATGCCGACATCAACGCCGGGGGCATTGCCGGCGCCATGGCCCGGGAGAACGATCTGGACCCGGAGGACGACGCCAAGATTTCCGGCAGCAGCTCGCTGAATGTGACCTACAAGACCCGCATTGTGGTGCGGGACTGTGAGAACAAGGGTGCCGTGCAGGCCCAGAAACAGTGTGCCGGCGGCATTGTGGGCAGCATGGACATGGGCACTGTCATGGGCTGCCGCAACTACGCCGACCTGGAGGAAGAAGATGCCGACTATGTGGGCGGCATCGCGGGGCGCAGCCGCTCGGCCATCCGGGACTGCGCCGCCAAATGCCGGTTGTCCGGCGACGAGTACGTGGGCGGCATTGCAGGCAGTGCCTACACCATGACCGGGTGCCGGTCCCTGGTGCTGGCCGACGGCACCGAACAGGTAGGTGCCCTGGCGGGCTGTCTGGAAAGCGACAGCCTGACCGACCTGCTGCAGGACGCCGACAGCGAGCAGAGCGGCAACTATTTTGTGAGCGACACCTTGGGCGGCATTGACGGCGTGAGCTATGCCGGGCAGGCCGAGCCCTTGTCCTTTGCGGATTTTGCAGCCCTGACCGAGCAGGAAGGACTGCCGGAAGCCTTCCGCACCATCACACTGACCTTCCGGGCGGACGGCGTGGTCCTTGCCACCGAGACGGTGGACTATGGCGGCAGCTTCGACATCGCCGCTGCCCCGGCCATCCCCGAGAAAACGGGCTGCACCGCCGCCTGGCCGGCCTTTACCACCGAGGATATCCGCTTCGATCAGGCCATTGACGCGGTATACACGCCCTTTTCCACCGTGGTGGCCAGCGCCGAACAGCGGGAGGACGGCCGGGCCGTACTGCTGGCGGAGGGCAGTTTCGGGGCCGGAATCCTGACCCTGACCGCCAGCGACGCCGCCCCCGCCGTGCCCGGACAGCACACGGAAAGCTGGCAGTTTGCTCTGCCGGAAGGCGGGGACGGGGCTGTGCAGCTGCATTACCTGCCCCAGAAAAACAACACCCGGGTCTATCTGCGCGGCGCCGACGGCAGCTGGCGCCGGGCCGACACCACCGAAGACGGCAGTTACCTGGTATTCACCCTGCAGCCCGGGGAGGACACCCTGGCCGCCGTGGCCCAGCCCCAGATGCCGTTGCCTCTGGCGGTGGGCGGCATGGCCGCCGCCCTGGTTTTGCTGACAGCGGCGGGTCTGACCCTGCGGCGCCGGAAAAAACACGCCCATGCATAAAAAGACGGGAGAGCGAAGTTTCGCTCTCCCGCTTTTTTTGGTTGTTTACAAAAGGTCGGCGTACAGATCCAGGCTCGCCACCGGCCCCACCACGATGACCGCCGGGGCTTCCACCCCGGCCTGCCGGGCGGCGGCCGCGATGCCGGACAGGGGAGCCCGTCCCGCAGCCCGGTGGGCCGGTTGGCCGCCGCTGAGGACGGCGGGGGGGGTATCCCCCGCCATGCCTCCCGCCTGCAGGTCGGCCGCAATATTCTCCAGCCGCTGCAACCCCATAAGGAAGACGAGAGTGCCTTCCAGCGCCGCATACCGGCGGTAGTCGGGCTGCTGCTCGGCTCTGGTGTGGGCGGTGATGATGTGCACCTCCCGGCTCAGGCCCCGGTGGGTCACCGGAATGCCCGCTTCCCCCGGAATGGCAATGGCCGAGGAGATGCCGGGCACCACCTCAAAGTCGATACCCGCCTGCCGCAAAGCCAGGGCTTCCTCCCCGCCCCGGCCGAAGACAAAGGGGTCCCCACCCTTGAGCCGCACCACCCGGTGCCCGGCCCGGGCCAGTTCGATGAGTTTTGCGTTGATTTCCCCCTGGGGGGCGGCGTGGTGGCCGCTGCGCTTGCCCATATAGAAGGTCCGGGCGTCGGCGGGCAGTTCGTCCAGCAATCCGTCGTCGATGAGGTCATCGTACACCAGGGCGGTGCACTGCCGCAGCAGCCGCAGCCCCCGCACGGTGATCAGGTCGGCCTTGCCGCACCCGGCCCCCACCAGGGCCACATGGCCGGCGGGAATTTCGGCGGCGGGTTCGGCGGGCACCGCCAGTTCCCGCTCAAAAGCGGCGCGGAACCGGGCGGCCCGGGCGTGCTCGTCGGAAACTTCGGCTTTCAGGGTGGGGCGCAAAGCTTCCAGCCGGTCCAGGGAATCCGCGAACCGGGGCGGCAGCAGTTTTTCGATGCGCTCTTTCAGCCACACCGCCGCCGTGGGGCTGGCCCCGCCGGTGGAAATGCCCACCGACAGCCGTCCCCGCCGCACCAGCGCCGGGAACAGAAAGCCGCAGGCTTCGGGGTCGTCCACCACATTCACCGGGATGCGCCGTTCCCGGCACAGGGCGGAAATTCTGTGGTTGAGGGCTTTGTCGTCAGTGGCCGCAATGACCAGAGCGGGCGGCCCCTGCAGGTCAGCGTCCGCAAAGGAACGGCGACAGAACGTCAGCCCGGGCAGGGCTTCCAGTTCGGGGCAGAAATCCGGGGCCACCACCGTGATCCGCGGGCCGTAGGGCAGCAGCTTTTCGGCCTTGCGCAAGGCCACCTTGCCGCCCCCCACAATCAGGGCGTCGGCGCCGTTCAGTTGTACAAACATGGGGAACCAGGGCATTTATTCTTCCTCCTTCGGGGGCAGTTCGCAGTAATACCGCCAGCCCCGTTCGGTTCTGGTGCGGCCCTGGCGGATGGCAAACACCCGTTCCAGCACGCCGCTGTCGTAAATTTCCTCGGGGGTGCCGGTCTGCACCAGCAGTCCATCCTGCAAGACCGCCAGCCGGTCGGCCCCGCCCATGGCCAGGGTCAGGTCGTGGAGCACCAGCACCACCGCCCGGCCTCCCTGGGCCAGGCGATGGGCCATCTCCATGACCCCCAGCTGGTGGGCAATGTCCAGGAAGGTGGTGGGCTCGTCCATAAGCACCGTGGGGGTCTGCTGGGCAATGGCCATGGCCAGATAGACCTTCTGCCGCTGGCCACCGCTGAGCTCGTTCATGGGACGGTCAACCAGGTCGGCAGCATCCGCTTCCGCCAGCGCCTGCCGGACGATCTCCCGGTCCTCCGGCCGGTAGTGCCGGGGGTAGGACAGATGGGGAAACCGGCCGTGAAGGACCATCCGCCCGGCGGTGATGTTGGGGGTGGTGCGGCTCTGGGACAAAAAGGCCGCCTGTCTGGCCACCTGCCGGGGGGAAAGCTCGGTCAGGGGCACGCCGTCGTACAATACCTGCCCCCCGGTGCAGGGCAGCAGGCCCAGGGCGGTGCGCAGCAGGGTGCTTTTGCCGCTGCCGTTGGGTCCGATGAGGGCCAGCACCTCCCCGGGGCGGAAAGCCAGGTCCACCCCCCGCAGCACCGGACGTTTGTGGTACCCGGCCTGCACCTTTTGCAGTTCAATCATGGGTGCGGCCTCCTCTCTGGCGCACCAGCAGCCACAAAAAGAAGGGCCCGCCCAGAATGCTGAGGATGGTGCCCACCGGCAGTTCGAAGGGCGCCGCCACCGTGCGGGCCACCAAGTCGCACAGGGTCATGAGGGAGGCCCCGCCCAGAGCGGAACAGACCAGCAGGGGGCGGCTTTCCTCCCCCACCACCGACCGCACCGCGTGGGGCACCAGCAGGCCCACAAAGCCCACCAGCCCGCAGAAGCTCACCGCCGCCCCGGCCAGGGCCGCGGCCAGGGTGAGGAAGAGCAGCCGGGTGGGCCGCACCGAAAGGCCCAGGCTCTGGGCGGTTTCGGGGCCCAGAGCCAGCACGTCCAGCAGCCCCGCCAGGGACAGAACCAGCACCAGGCTGATGCCGATGAGCACCGCCGCCGGGCCCAGTTTTGCCATGGTGACCCCGGCCAGCCCGCCCATGCGGAAATCGGTGTAGCCGATGAGGGCGTCGGGATACAGGGTATTCACCGCATCGATGAGGGCGGTGAAGATGCTGGAGATGGCCACGCCCGCCAGCACCAGGGTGATGCGGGACGCGCCGGTGGTTTCGGCAAAGACCAGCACCAGCAGCACCCCCGCCATCGCCCCCGCAAAGGCGGCCAGGGGGCGCACCGCGGCCATAGGGGCGATGGCGCAGCTGACGGTGACGGCAAACCCGGCCCCGGCGTTGACCCCAATGATGTGGGGGGCTGCCAGGGGGTTGCCCAGCACCGTCTGGATGATGACGCCGGACACCGCCAGCGCCGCCCCCGCCAGCAGACTGCCGCAGGTGCGGGGCAGACGGGAATACAGCACCACCCGGGCGGAAACTTCCGCCGGGTCGTTGGTGAAGAAGGCCTGCACCACCTGGGCGGGGGTGACTTCCACCGCACCGATGCACAGGCTGAGCACCGCCAGCACCAGGGTCAGGGCGGCCAGCAGCACCCCGGCCGCCGCCGGGTGCTTACGCAACCGGGTACAGGATATCCGCCAGCTGTTCATAGGCTTTCCCCCAACGTACGTTCGGTTTCAGGTTGTACAAGGTCTGGTCCATCACATAGCAGCGGCCTTCCTGCACCGCCCGCAGGCTGTTCCAGGCCGGGTTGCTGCGCAGGGTCTCGTCGGCCACCGCTTCCGCCACCGACGGGTCGGCGGTCTGGTAGACCAGGAAGATATAATCCGGGTCCTGCTGCAGAATGACCTCCATGCTCAGGTCCTCCAGCAGGGAATCCTCACTGTCGGCGATGTTCACGCAGCCCAGCGCCGCCAGCATCTCGCCCAGGACGTTGTCCTGGCTGTTCTTGACCTTGCAGCCAGAGCTGGAAACCCGGATGTACAAAACCGAAGGCTGGCTGCCGTCCGCCCGGGCGATGGCCTCATCCACCTGGGCCTGCACGTCGGCGCCGTTGGTCTGGTAGGCGTCGGTGTCCCCGGTGATCTGGGTGCAGCGGTCCAGCATGCTCAGGTAGCTTTCGAAAGTGCTGACCTCAAAGTAGGCGGCGGGAATGCCCATCTCCTCAAAGGTGGGCATGAAATCCAGGTCCAGCTGGGTGTTGCAGCTGGCCACGATAAAGTCCGGCTCGGTGGCGATGAGGGTTTCCAGGCTGATTTCCTTGCTGGCGCCCAGGTCGGTCACGTTGTCCAGGGGCAGATAGTCAAAGTAGGTCCAGGCGTCGTGGGCGGTGGCCACCAGGCTGTCTTCCCCACCCGCCAGGCACCACACATCCGCAAAGCTGCCGATGAGCACTGCCACCCGCTGGGGGTGGTCCACGGTAACGCTGCGGCCCAGGTCGTCCACGATGGTCACGGCGCCGTCGGAGGATTCCGGGGTGGCAGCCGCGGTGGGCGCCGCCGTGGCGGCGGTTTCGGCGGTGGAGGCGGAAGGCGCCGCACCGCACCCGGCCAGCAGGCCCAGGGCCAGAACAGAAGCAAGCAGTTTTTTCATGTGTTTGTTTCCTTTCCCGATTACAAAGATAAAATTTTCCCCTCTTGACCGAAAAAAGCCGGGCCGCCCGGCGTTGAGGGTACACCGCGCCCCTGCTGTTCTGTGTTCAAACAAGCAGAGGATCGTTTTAAGGCCCTTTTCCGTCTTGCGGTCCGGCAGATCCGTATTTGCTTTTTTCGGAATATCGGTTGTTGTCTGTGGGTTTGCCTGCGCTTAGCAGGTGGCGCCGCCCACCACCGTCTTCTTCAATGCGGCTTCCTTGTCCATGGGTTCGGTGAGCAGCTTGTTCTGCACATAGTCGAAGCCCAGACGGTCGATGGTATCAGCGAAGCGCTCGCCGGTGATGCCCTCATTGCGGAAGAAGAGGATGGCGCGCTCCACAATATCCAGCACTTCCTCCTCGGAAGTGAAGATCTTGTCCAGGGCATGGCCATGGGCAATCTTCTTGCCCCAGCGGCCGCCGATGTAGATCTTGTAGCCGTCCACAAAGTCTTCGGTAACGCCGAAGGGGCACTTGCCCTTGCAGCGTCCGCAGTGGTTGCAGGCGTTGGGGTCGATGTTCAGCACACCGTTCTCCAGCTTGGCCACATGGATGGGGCAGTTCTTCTCCACCTGGCAGATCTTGCAGTTGCGGCACTTGGACGGGTCGATCATGGGAACCCGCTGGCCCACAATGCCCAGGTCGTTCAGGTCGGGCTTGACGCAGTTGTTGGGGCAGCCGCCCACGGCAATCTTGAACTTGTGGGGCAGGGTGACGTTGTGGTAGCCCACATAGAAGCGCTCATGCAGCTTCTCGCTCAGGCCGAAGGAATCCAGCAGGCCGTACTGGCAGGTGGTGCCCTTGCAGGAGACCACCGGGCGCACCAGGGAACCGGTGCCGCCGGTGCGCAGGCCCGCCTGCTGCAGGTAGTCCATCAGGTCTTCCAGGTCAGCGTAATGCACGCCCTGGATTTCCAGGGTCAGACGGGTGGTCATGGTGACTTCGCCGGAGCCGTACTTTTCGGCGGCTTCGGTGATGGCCCGCTGTTCCGCGGCGGTGATCTTGCCGTTGCGGGTGATGACCCGGACGTTGAACACATCGGGGTAGCGCTTGTCCTGCAGGCAGCCCAGGCCCTTGACCCGCTTGATCTCCTCGGGGGTCAGGGCACCCTTGACGGGGCCGGCCTTCACCTTGTTGAAGGTCACGCCGCCTTCCAGCACACGGGTGTTGGTGTAGCCGAAGGACTTCAGGCGGTTCTGCAGGAAGTAGCCCCGCTTGCCCTTGGCGCAGACCAGCAGCAGCTTGGCGTCCTTGTCCAGACCCTCGATGGGTCCGGTGACCTGGGACAGGTTGACCCAACGGGCGCCGGGGATCTTGGCTTCGGGCTGCACGTCGATGACCTGGTAGCCCGCGGCGGCGCCGGCGGCGTACTCGGCGGGGGTGAAGGTCTCAAAGGCGCCGGAGAGCTTGTTTTCCAGAATGTAGCAGGCCTGCACAAAGGGATGGATGGCGGTGGAGAAGGGCGGCGCGTAGGCAAAGTCCAGGGTGTTGAAGCTTTCAAGAGCAGCCCCCAGGGAAATGCCGGTGACGGCGATGTCCACCATCTTGTCCACGGCGCCGGCGCCCAGGACCTGGATGCCCAGCAGCTTGTGGGTAGCCTTGTCGGCGATGAGCTTGGTGATGAAGCTGTCGGCGCCGGGATAATAATGGGCCTTGTCGTCGGTGACGCAGACCACGGTGACAGGATCAAAGCCCGCATCCTTGGCCTGGGCTTCGGTCAGGCCGGTGCGGCCGGCGTTGAGGCCATTCAGCAGGCGGACCACGCCGGTGCCCAGGCAGCCGCCGTACAGGCTTTCGTGCCCGGCGAGGTTGCGGGCCAGGCAGCGGCCGGTGATGTTGGCGGTGGAGCCCATGGCGGACCACTGGGGCGCGCCGGTCAGGGCGTTGTGGACCATGGCGCAGTCGCCCACGGCGTACACGTCGGGCAGGTTGGTCTGCTGCTTGTTGTCCACCTTGATGGTGCCCTTGAACATGTCCAGGCCGGAGTCGGCCAGGAAGGCGGTGGCCGGGCGGATGCCGATGGCCAGCACCACCATGTCGGCGGGGATGGGACCGGCGTCGGTGGTGATGCCGGTGGCCTTGTCGGTGCCGGTGATGCCCTGCAGGGCGGTGCCGGTCATCACCCGCATGCCCGCTTCCTGCAGCTTGCGCTTGACGTAGCCGGCCATTTCGGGGTCAAAGATGTTGGGCATGAGCTGGGAAGCCATGTCCACCACCGTGACCGAAACGCCCTTGACCATGAGGTTTTCGGCCACTTCCAGGCCGATGAAACCGCCGCCCACCACCACGGCGCGGCGGCAGGCGTTCTTGTCCACATAGTCCCGGGCGGCGATGGCATCGTTGGGGGTGCGCATCTTGAAGACGCCGGGCAGAGCGGTACCGGGGACGTTCGGCACAAAGGGTTCGGCGCCCACGGCCAGAACCAGCTTGTCGTAGCTTTCGGTGTGGTCGGCACCGGTGTCGGTGGCCCGCAGGGTCACCGTCTTGGCGGCGGCATCCAGGGCCACGGCCTCCTGGCCGGTGTAGACCTGCACCCGGGTGAGCCCGCCGTACTTCTGTGGGGTGTTGACGATCAGGTCTTCCCGGGTGGGAATGTCGCCGCCCAGGTAGTAGGGCAGGCCGCAGCCCGCATAGGAGATATCCTGACCTTTGGTGTAGATGACAACCTCGGCATCCGGCTGTTCCCGCTTGAGCTTGGCGGCAGTCTTGGTGCCGGCGGCTACGCCGCCGATGACAACAACTTTCATACAAACCTCCTGCCGGGGGTGGCGCAACGCCCCCGCTGTTTCCGAATCGGAGTTTCTGCCGGGCAGCCTCCCGGCGTTTTACATCGTATTTATCATACCGCAAACAGGGGAAAAAAACAAATAAATTCCGGTTATATACAAATAAGGTGCGGTTATACAAAAGATTTTTTTAATTTTGGTTCCGTCGATACATTCCCGATACATGGACCCTGTATTCTTTGCCCATCACCCAGATATTTCCCGGCAGTTCTGCCGGCGCAGAAAGGAAAGGGACCTTTGTCATGATGAACCAGACCACCCTGAAACAGCACCTGGCCAGTCTGGCTTTTCTGGTGTTTTCCGTCATTTTGCTCACGGCCCTGCTCACCGGACGTCCGGCACGCCGGGCCGGGACGGTGGATCTCACCCAGACCGCCACCGCCGGCTGGTACGAGGAAACCGGCAGCGGCGAATGGGTCTACCATGCCGCCTGAATTTTCCCTGCACGCAAAGCGCCGGGCGCCCCGCAAGGGAGCGCCCGGCGTTTTTTGCATGGGTGCGGAAAAGAGGATCAGAGCAGCCCGGCCAGCTGGGGCAGGCCCAGGCTGATGAAGGGTACATAGGTCACCAGCAGCAGGCCCACCAGAATGGCCGCATAGTAGGCCAGCATATAGGGCATGACCTTGGACAGGCTGGAACGGCCCACCTTGATGGCCACGAACAGGGTGTTGCCCACAGGCGGGGTGATGTTGCCGATGCACAGGTTGTACACCAGGATCAGGCCGAACTGCACCGGGTCCATGCCGAAGGTCTTGACGATGGGCAAAAACAGCGGGGTGAAGATGAGGATGGCGGGGGTGACGTCCATGAAGGTACCGGCCACCAGCAGGATCACATTCATGATGAGCAGGATCAGGATGGGGTTTGTGGTCACACCCAGCAGGGCCTCGGAGATGGCCTGGGGAATCTGGGTAAAGGCCATGACCCAGCCCAGAATGTTGGACACGCCGATGAGGAAGACCACCATGCCGCTCATCTTGGCGCTTTCCACCACGATGTTCCAGAAGGATTTGAGGGTGATGTTGCGGTAGCAGATGCCCAGGATCAGGGCGTAAACCACGGCGATGGCGGAACCTTCGGTGGCGGTGAAGATGCCGCCCACAATGCCGCCGATGACCACCACGATCAGGGACAGGCTGGGCAGGGCAGCCAGGGTGGCGCGGCCCAGGTTCTTCCAGTCAAACTTGCCGGGGGTACCTTTGTAGCCCTTCTTTTTGGCGATGATCACCGCCACCACCAGGCAGGCCAGGGCCCAGATGATGCCGGGCACGTAACCGGCCAGGAACAAAGCGGCCACCGAGGTGCCGCCTGCGGCCAGGGAGTAGGTAATCAGGGCGTTGGAGGGGGGAATCAGCAGACCGGCGGGGGCGGAAGCGCCGTTGGTGGCGGCGCACAGGGCCTTGTCGTAGCCCTGTTCCTCCTCCCCTTCCTCCACCATGCTGCCCACGGCAGCGGCGGCGGCGGAAGCGGAACCGGAGATGGCGCCGAACAGGGCGTTGGCGCCCACATTGGTGACCAGCAGGGCCCCGGGCAGCTTGCCCAGCAGGGCCATGACGAAGTCCACCAGCCGTTTGGCAATGCCGCCCTGGTTCATCAGGTTACCGGCCAGGATGAAGAAGGGAATGGCGGTCAGGCTGAATTTACTCATGCCCACAAAGATGCGCTGGGCGCCGGTGACCACCGAGATGTCCAGGGGAACGGTCTGCAGGATGGCGATGAGGGAGGAAATGCCGATGGCGTAAGAGATGGGTACGCCCACGACCAGAAGCACCGCCAGCGCAACGACAATGATAATCAGAGATTGAATGGCCATGTCTTACGCCTCCTTTGTTTCTTGTGTTCCGCCCTTGCAGATGTCTGCGATATTCAGGACGGTATAAATCATGTTGAGTACGCCGCACAAAGGCATGACCACATAGAACACGCCCACGGCCACCCCCAGGGAGGAGGTCATCTGGCCCATGGCCAGCTGGGAGATCTCAATGCCGCCGTACACCAGGATAATGCCGGAAAAGGCAAAAGCGATCAGTTCGCCGAAGATGTTCAGGGCTTTCTGCACCGGCGGGCTCATGCGGTCCACCAGGATGGGGATGTTCATGTGGCCCCGCTCCCCGGTGATGAGGGAAGCGCCCAGCAGGCTGGCCCAGGCAAACAGGTAGGAGACCAGCTCTTCCGACCAGGGAGAGGGGTCTTTCAGCACATAGCGGGTAAAGACCTGCCAGCAGGTCAGCAGGACCATGGCGATAAAGCTGACACCGGCCAGCACGTTCAACGCTTTGGTCATCGCGTTTCTCAAGGCTTTCATCCGTTTTCACCTCCCTGGGTATCGGTGGGATACTGCTCGTTGTAGGCCTGGATGGCGTCATAGATGGGTTTCAGGTCGGGGTATTTGGCCAGCATTTCCTCATGCATGGGCTGGCAGGCTTCCTGGAAAGGCTTGGTGTCAGGGTACAGGAACTGCACGCCCTGCTCGTTCTGGGCGCGGTCCTTGGCGGCTTCCACCGCCGTGACCCACTCTTCCCGCTGGACCTGGTTGACCAGCTCGAAGCCTTCGTCAAAGATGGCCCGCTCTTCCTCGCTCAGGCCGTCCAGGAAATCCAGGTTGCCAATGAGAATATCCGGGATCATCTGGTGCATATCGTAGGAATAATACTTGCACACGTCCCCGTGACCGTTGTCGGTCAGAGCCAGCTCGTTGTTCTCGGCGCCATCGATGATCTTGGACTGCAGGGCGGTGTACACATCGCCGAAGCCCATGGGGGTGGCGGAACCGCCCAGCAGGCTCATCATCTCCACATTGGTGGGCGACTGCTGCACCCGGATCTTCAGGCCCTTCAGGTCGGCCGGGCTCTCGATGGGGGTGCTGACGGTGTAGAAGTTGCGGGTGCCCGCATCCAGCCAGGTCACGGCCTCGAAACCGGCCTGCTTGGTGGACTCGAAGATGGGTCCGGTGATGTTCTCGTCATCCATGGAGGCGTGGTAGGCCGTGCTGGAAGAGAACAGGTACGGCAGGTTGAACAGGGTGTAGTTATCGCTGAAGGTTTCCAGCAGGGAGTTGGACGCCACACAGAAGTTGATCGCCCCCGTCTGGGTCAGCTGCACCATCTCGTTCTGGGAACCCAGCAGTTCGCTGGGGAAGACTTCCACGTCATACTTGTCCCCCAGCTTGCTCTCGATGAACTCCTCAAACGCCACCAGGGCGATGTGGGTGGGGTGATTGGTGGACTGGTTGTGTCCGATGCGGATGATCTGACGGCCGTCCGCACCGGAACCGCTGCCGCACCCGGCCAGCAGCCCCGCCGCCAGCGCCGAGGCCAGCAGCAGGGACGCCGCACGCACTTTCTTTTTCATAGGCTCTGCCCTTCTTTCCATAACAGATTTTCTGCGGGGATTCTGTGCACAAAGCACAATTGGACGACGGCAGACATACCTCCTTTTTACGCCGTCCGTCCCATTGCTCCAATACAGAAAAATGGCGGCGGTCCCCTTGACGGTACCGCCGCCGTTTTTCTGCAAAATCCGAGCGTCGGCCCGCAAGGCCAACGCATTTCCTATACAAACCTTACCATAGATTCTGATCGCTGTAAAGACAAACATTGGCTAAAAATACGACTTATTTTTTGGTAGCGCACCCAGGATTTGCCCGCACAAAAGCAAATAAAACAGTGTTTTTTCTTGTTTTGACGGGGTTTGTGAGATATACTGAAAACAAAGTAATCCCTCTTCCGGAAGGAGGAAAAAATTATGCGCATCATCACCCTGATGGAGAACACCCCCGGCGCTCCGGGCTGCGTCCATGAACACGGTCTGAGCCTGTACATCCGAACGCCGCGGCACCGTCTGGTGCTGGACACCGGCGCAACCGGCGCCTTCGCGGACAACGCCGCCGCTTTGGGCATCGATCTGACCACCGTGGACACGGTGGTGCTCAGCCACGGGCACTATGACCATGCGGGCGGGCTGCTGCGCATGGCCGAACTGGCCCCGGGGGCGCCCATCTGGATCCGCCAGGGGGCCGGGCAGGACTTTTACCACGGAGAAAAGTACATCGGCATGGACAAGGGGATTCTTGCCCTGCCCCAGGTGCGGTTTGTGCAGGCAGACCTGCGTCTGGACGAGGAATTGTTCTTGTTCGGCGGCATCACCGGGCGGCGGTACTGGCCCCAGAGCAACCTGGCTCTGCGGGTGATGCAAAACGGTGTGCCCGTGCAGGATGATTTTGCCCATGAGCAATGCCTGGTGGTAGAATCCGACGGCAAGCGGGTGCTGCTGTCCGGCTGTGCCCACAACGGGATTCTCAACATTCTGGACCGGTACACGGAAATCTTCGGCGGGGACCCGGATGTGGTGGTCAGCGGCTTCCACATGAAAAAAGGCTCCGACTACACCGACGAGGAATGGCGGGTCATTGAGGACACCGCCCATGCGCTGCTGGAACACAAATGCCTGTTTTACACCGGGCACTGCACCGGGGCCCCCGCCTTTGCCCGGATGGCGCAGATCATGGGCGACCGGCTGCGCCCCTTGCACAGCGGCGAAGAACTGGCGCTGTGAGGGTATTTTCCCAAAAAAGCAAAGGACCCCGCCTTCCGGCAGGCTGCCGGGGGGCGGGGTCTTTCTTTTGGAATGTTCAGCGAAGGGAAGGCATCACAGAATGTCGATGTGTTCGCCGTTGAGGGCCTTGTTCATGCTGCGCACGGCGCAGAACTTGCCGCACATGGAACAGGTGTCCTCGTGCTCGGGGGAGCGGTCGGCCCGGATGGCCTTGGCGGTCTCGGGATCCAGGGCGCAAGCCCACTGGGCTTCCCAGTCCAGGGCGCGGCGGGCGTCCCCCATCTTATCGTCCATCTCCCGGGCGCCGCGCACCCCTTTGGCAATGTCGGCGGCGTGGGCGGCGATCTTGCTGGCGATGATGCCCTGTTTCACGTCCTCCACGTTGGGCAGGGCCAGGTGCTCGGCGGGGGTGACGTAGCACAGGAAGGCTGCGCCGTTCATGGCCGCAATGGCCCCGCCGATGGCGGCGGTGATGTGGTCGTAGCCGGGAGCGATGTCGGTGACCAGGGGTCCCAGCACGTAGAAGGGAGCGCCCATGCAGATGGACTGCTGCACCTTCATGTTGGCGGCGATCTGGTCCATGGGCACATGGCCGGGGCCTTCCACCATGACCTGCACGTCCTTCTCCCAGGCGCGCTTGGTCAGTTCGCCCAGACGGACCAGCTCTTCGATCTGGCAGACGTCGGTGGCATCCGCCAGGCAGCCGGGACGGCAGGCGTCGCCCAGGGAGATGGTCACATCGTATTCCCGGCAGATGTCCAGGATCTCGTCGAAATACTCATAGAAGGGGTTTTCCTGGCCGGTCATGCACATCCAGGCAAAAACCAGCGACCCGCCCCGGGAGACAATGTTCATCTTGCGCTTGTGCTTGCGGATCTGGTCGATGGTCTTGCGGGTGATGCCGCAGTGCAGGGTGACGAAGTCCACCCCGTCCTGGGCGTGCAGCCGCACCACGTCGATGAAGTCCTTGGCGCTCAGGGTGTCCAGGTCCCGCTGGTAGTGGATGACGCTGTCATACACCGGCACGGTGCCGATCATGACAGGGCATTCGTGGGTGAGCTTCTGGCGGAAGGGCTGGGTGTTGCCGTGGCTGGACAGGTCCATGATGGCATCGCCCCCCAGGTTGACCGCCTCCATCACCTTCTGCATCTCCACGTTGTAGTCCTTGCAGTCCCGGGAGACGCCCAGGTTCACGTTGATCTTGGTGCGCAGCATGGAGCCCACACCCTCGGGGTCCAGGCAGGTGTGGTTCTTGTTGGCGGGAATGACCACCTTGCCCGCTGCCACCAGAGGCAGCAGCTCCTCCACCGTCATCCGTTCCTTTTTGGCAACGATCTCCATCTGGGGAGTCACGATGCCCTTGCGCGCCGCCTCCATCTGGGTGGCATAGTTCCGTTCGCTCATGATTTGACACTCCTTTGTATTCAGACCGATTCTTCGGCAAAAGTACCCCGCAGGGTCCAGGCATGATTCATGGGGCCGCTTCCCTGCCCCAGGTCCAGCATGGCGGCCAGCGCCCCGGAAATGTACTCCTTGGCCCGGGACACCGAATCCGGCAGGGAGAACCCCTTGGCCAGGTTGGCGGCGATGGCGCTGGACAGGGTGCAGCCGGTGCCGTGGGTGTTGGGGTTTTGGATGCGCTTGCCCTCAAACCACCGCAGCGTCCCGTCGGCATACAGCAGGTCGTTGGCGTCCTGCACCCGGTGCCCGCCCTTGAGCAGCACGGCACAGCCGTAGGTCTGCCCGATGGCCTTGGCCGCCGCTTCCATGTCGGCCCGGGTGTGAATGGTGCTGCCGCTGAGCAGCTCGGCTTCCGGAATGTTGGGGGTGACCACCAAAGCCAGGGGCAGAAGCTCCCGGGTCAGGGTGTCCACCGCCTCGGGCCGGATGAGCCGGGCCCCGCTGGTGGCCACCATCACCGGGTCCACCACAATGTTTTCGGCCTTGTAAAGCCGCAGCCGCTGGGCGATGGTATGGATGAGTTCGGGGGAGGAGACCATCCCGATCTTGACGGCGTCAGGGCGGATGTCGGTAAACACCGCATCCAGCTGCTGGCCGAGAAATTCGGGGGTGGTTTCCTGGATTGCCTGTACGCCGGTGGTGTTCTGGGCGGTCAGGGCGGTGATGGCTGTCATGGCGTACACGCCATTCATGGTCATCGTCTTGAGATCGGCCTGAATACCGGCGCCTCCGCTGGAATCGCTTCCGGCGATGGATAATGCTGTTTTCATGGAAGATGCTCCCTTTGCATTTTGCATTACTTTTTCTTAGGCGACAGAGAGTGGTGCCCCCGGTCTGCCGCCGCAGCGGTTCCCGCTGCCGTTGTGGTTATTCTTCGGTCATTTTCTCGGACAGGGCCCGCAGATGTCTGGCGGCGGCCTCAATGTCCTTGGCGCCGAACAGCGCCGAGACCACGGCCACCCCGTCCACCCCGGTGCCCTGCAGTTCCATCAGGTTCTGGGCGTTGATGCCGCCGATGGCCACCACCGGGATGTCCACGGCGTCGCAGATTTCTTTCAGCCCCTGGTGGGACAGGGGCGTGACGTTGGATTTGGTGGTGGTGCCGAACACCGCCCCCGCCCCCAGGTAGTCCGCCCCGTCGGCGGCAGCCTTGCGGGCTTCGGCCGGGTTGTGGGCGGAGACCCCCACAATCAGGTCCCGCCCGGCCCGGCGGCGCACTTCGGCGGCGGGCATGTCGTCCTGCCCCACATGCACCCCGTCCGCCCCGCAGGCCAGGGCAATGTCCAGGTCATCGTTGATGATGAAGGGCACGCCGTGGGCCTTGCACAGGGAGGCGATCTGCCGGGCTTCGGCCAGGAAAGCGGCCCTGTCCAGCTGTTTTTCCCGCAGCTGCACGCAGGTAGCCCCGCCCCGGATGGCTTCTTCCACCTGCTCGTACAGGGTCTTTTCCCCCACCCAGGCACGGTCGGTGACCGCATACAGCCGCATGGCATGGTTATCGAGTTTCATAGCGCGCTCCTTCCTCCAGCTGTGGGGGTGTGAGGTTGTACATGGCGTCGATGATCCGGCCGCGCAATGCGGCGCTGCCCTCCCCCGGCGCCAGGCGGCTTTGGGCGATTTCCCCGCACAAGCCCATGGCGCAGACAGCGGCGGCCGCGGCTTCCAGCGGGTAGCCGGGGCTGGCGGCCACGAAGGCCGCGGTCAGAGCGGAGAGCTGACAGCCGGTGCCGGTGACCCGGCGCATCATGGCACAGCCGTTGCGGATGCAATAGGCGGTTTCGCCGTCGGTGACCAGGTCGATGCCGCCGCTCACCGCCACCACCGCCCCGGTGCGCCGGGCCAGGTCCTTCACCAGGGGGAGCACCGTGTCCAGGGTGGCTTCGGTGAGGGCATCGGCGGCGTCCACCCCGTGGGCGGTGCCGCTGCCCCGGGCCAGGGTCTTGATCTCGGACAGATTGCCCCGGATGACGGTGATGTGCAGCTCGTCCAGCAGCTGCCGGGCGGTTCTGCCACGCAGGGCCGAGACCCCCACCCCCACCGGGTCCAGCACCACCGGGTGCCCCAGGGTGTTGGCGGTGCGGCCGGCCGCCAGCAGGGCGGGCACGGTGCCGGTGTGCAGGGTGCCCAGGTTCAGGTGCAGTCCGACGCACACCGCCTGCACCTCCGATACCTCGGCGGGGTCGTCGGCCATGATGGGGGACGCCCCGCAGGCCAGCAGCAGGTTGGCGCAGTCGTTGGCAGTGACATAGTTGGTGATGTTGTGGATGAGGGGGGCGCGGGTACGCACCGCCTCCAGATAGGGTGCAAACATGGAATCTTCCTTATCGTGCCAGTTTTTTCTGCATGGTGGAAAGCGCCCCGGTGCCCTTGAGGCCGTAGACCAGGGCCCCGGCGATGATGCTGCCCCCCACGGTGGAGACCAGGAAGGGCACAATGTAGGCGTAGAAGGCCACATCGGCCACGCTCTGGCCCATGAAGAGGATGGCCACCGGGTAGGCGCACAGCCCGCCCAGCACCGAGGTTCCGAAGACTTCCGCCAGCAGGGTCAGGGGGATGTTTTTGCCCAGCTTGTAGGCCACGCCGCACAGCAGCGCCCCGAACATGCTGCCGGGGAAGGCCATCAGGCTGCCCAGGCCGGTGAGGTTGCGGATGAGGCTGGCCACAAAGGCCACCCCCACCCCGTACCAGGGCCCCAACAGCACAGCGCACAGGATGTTGACCATGTGCTGCACGGGGGCGCACTTGCTGCCGAACACCGGGAAGGAAAACAGGCTGCCCACCACAGCCACGGCGCAGAAGATGCCGGCCAGGGCCAGCTTTTGGATCTTGGTAGTTTTCATGATGATACGCTCCTTTTTGGTTTTTGCGGAAAACGGTCGTCACAGCGACATCTTTCCCGCAAGAATTCCGCCGGGCAAAGGCCCGGGGCTTGTACGGAAAATGCGGTCGAGGCTCGCTGGCCTCCTCTCACGCCGGAACACGGCTTCCCATCGCTGTCATACCAGGCACAGGGCGCTCCCCCTCTGCCCGCCGCGGATCGCCGCGGGGCCTCCGGTTTCCACTTCCTTTCCCAAAAAGCAAACAAAAAACGGGAGACACCCCATGGGTGCCTCCCGATCAAAAGTCCTTCTTCCACAACTTCCTACGGCGGCATTATCCGCATCAGGTGTAAGGGTCGAAGGTGATTCCTTCCTCTCAGCCCGTCAGCACGAGCTCCCCCGGTTTTCTGTTTGGCCCTATTATAGTCCCGCCGGGCGGCGGCGTCAATGGTTTTTTGCGGGGCCGGTTGCCCGGGGCGGGCACATGTGCTACACTGAGAAAAGTGAGTCTGATCGAAACGGGAACGGAGTTTTGCAATATGGCGAGAAATAAACGCACCCGCGCCAGGGGCGGCGGGGTTTTGCTGGTGCTGGAGATTCTGCTGGGAGCGGTGATGCTCTTCTGCCTGGGCAAGATTGGCTACACCCTGCTGCAATACCGCAAGGGCGCCGAAAGCTATGAGACCATCCGCGCCCAGGTTTCCACAGCCCCCCAGGCGGGCACCGACGCCGCCCCAACCGACCCGGGCATTGACTTTGCGGCCCTGCAGAGCCAGTACCCCGACGCCGTGGCCTGGCTGCGGTGCGAAGATACGGTCATCGACTATCCGGTGATGCAGGCCTCCGACAACGACTACTACCTGCGCCGCCTGCCCGACGGTAGCTGGAACATGAGCGGGTCGCTGTTCCTGGATTACCGGTGTGCGGGGGATTTTTCCGACGGATGGTCCATGATCTACGGGCACAACATGAACGACGATTCCATGTTTGCCTGCCTGGAGAATTACAATGACCAGAGCTGGTACGACGCCCACCCCGCCCTGGAACTGGCCACGCCGGACGCCGACTATTCCCTGCCTGTCTTGTACGGATTTGAGATTCCCGCCCAGGAATGGCTGGACCGGGGCTTTGACACCGGCCTTGCCACCGACGACCTGATGGCCTACGCCGCGGCCCACACCACTTTTGCCGCCGACACCACCTGGGACGGCAGCGCGCCTTTGCTGGCCCTGCTGACCTGCACCAGCCACGACGATCAGGTGCGGTATGTGGTGCTGTGCCGGATGGACGCCCGATGAACTCTTGACAGGCCGGAAAATCCCTTCTACAATGGCAAAAAAGGCATTTTACAAGGGGGTTTTGGAATTGCAGTATCCCGAACTGAAAAACGTGTACGTGTGTTTTCCCGGCGGCAAGCACAAGGTTCTGACCATGAGCTTTGACGACGGCTGTGTGGAGGACCGCCGTCTGGTGGCCCTGTTCAACCGGTACGGCATCCGGGGCACCTTCAACCTGAATTCCGGGCGCAAGAATTTTGAGAAAAACCTGCCCCCGGACCAGTGGGCCGAGGTGTACCAAGGCCACGAGATTGCCTGCCACACCCGGCTGCACCCCACCATCGCCCGCAGTCCTCTGGACCAGGTGGCCCGCCAGGTGCTGGAGGACCGCATGGACCTGGAGGCCATCACCGGCGCTCCGGTGCGGGGGCTGGCCTATCCCAACGGCAGCTGGACCCCGGAGATTGCCGCCCTGCTGCCCGCGCTGGGCATCCGGTACGCCCGGGTGGTGGGCGACACCCACGACTTTGCCATGCCCCGGGACTTCATGACCTGGACTTCCACCTGCCACCACCAGCACAACCTGCTGGAGGACGGCAAACGATTTGTCGAACTGTATAAAACGCAGTATTTATACATGATGTATGTCTGGGGCCACGGGTTTGAGTTCCGCAGCCAGGCCGACTGGGACGTGATGGAGCGTTTCTGCGAGATGGCCGGGGCCAAGGAGGACACCTGGTACGCCACCAACATCGAGATTGTGGATTACATGGCCGACGCTGCCCGGCTGGCCTTCACCGCCGCGGCGGATGTAGTCTACAACCCCAACGCCCGGTCCATCTGGCTGGAAGTGGACGGGGACAAGGTGGAGATTCCCGGCGGCCAGCTGGTCAAGCTGGGCTGAACCCTGACACAAACCCCCCCGCCGCAGCGCTGCGGCGGGGGTGATTTTTTGTTGTTTTACATTTCGATGCGGTAGAAATCCTCAAAGGAGACGGTGAGGGTGGTGTCCTGTTTGGGGTTGCGGTACTTCACCAGCACCGCCCGCTTGGTCTGGCTGTAATACCAACCCTCGGCCGCCGCCTCGAATCTGCGGCGGTTGAGGAAGTGCTCCAGGCGGCGGTCCCCCAGGTCCACCCAGTAGGGGCTGCGGTCCTTGCGGATCATCTCCACCGTCACCTGTTCCACCCAGTCGGTGTAGCTGCCCCGGGCCGCAAAGGCCACCCGAACCACATTGCCGCCGGTCATGGTGATGCTTGTCTTGCGGCAGACGCCTTTGCGGCAGTCGTTGCTCACCCCGTCGTCATCGTACAGGGTGTAGGTGCTGTCCCGCCCGGGGGCCAGCAGCAGGTGCAGACGGGTGGTGTGGTCCCGCTCCATGCTCATGAGCTGGTTGTCCGCCATGGGGATGATGGCCCCTTCCCGGATGAACCTGGGAATGGTTTCCAGGGTCACCGGCACTTCCACCGTCTGCCCGCCCTCGTAGCAGGTGAAGCAGCGGTCCCAGGCATACCACCGGCCCCCCGCAGGCAGGTAGACCCGCCGGGTGGCGGCGCCGGGTTCCAGCACGTTGGCCACCAGGATGTCCCGCCCGAAGAGGAAGGTATAGCTCTCGTCGTAGACCTTGGGGTCGTCCTGGAACTCGTAGACCAGCGGCCGCATGATCGGCGCGCCGGTGCGGCTGGCCTCGTACTCTGCCGAATAGAGGTAGGGGGTCATGCGGTAGCGCAGCAGGATGGCGTCCCGGATGAGGGGGGCGGCGTCCCGGTACATCCAGGGTTCGGTGACCGTGTTGTCGGTGCTGGCCGAGTGGATGGAAAACCGGGGCTGGAAGATACCGTTCTGCACCCAGCGCACAAAGAGTTCCTCCTCCGGCGCGGGGCCGAAGAACCCGCCGATGTCGGCGCCCTCGTTGGGCTGGCCGGACAGCCCCATGCCGGTAATGATGGGAATGTTGCCCCGCAGGGACTGCCAGCTGGTGTAGTTGTCCCCGCACCAGGTCTGGGCGTAGCGCTGCACCCCCGAAGTGCCGCTGCGGCAGACGATGTAGGGCCGGGCATCGGGGTTGTGCCCGGTGACGGCCTCGGCCCCCACCTGGCACATGAGGGTGCTCATCAGCGCCTTGAGCTGGCCGATGGTGCCGCCCTTGCCGTCAAAATCGCAGCGGGCATCCTTGTCCAGCAGGCTGTCATACTCGCAGTTGTCGTTCCACACCGAGTCGGTGCCCTTGTCCAGCAGCTCGGCGGTGAGGTATTCCTTCCAGGCACGGCGGCCTTCGGGGCTGGTGAAGTCCCAGAAAGCCCCGGGTCCGCCCCACCATTTGCCCACCGCCCAGGTGTCTTCCTCCGAATCCCGCACAAAGACGCGGCGGGCGCTGAATTCCTGGAACCGGGGATGGCACAGCAGCACCCCGGGCTTGATGTTGGGCACGTTCTGGGCGCCTTTTTCGTTCATGGCCGCAAAGTAGGCGGCCGGGTCGGGAAAGCGCCTGCGGTTCCAGGTAAAGACGCATCGCTTGCCCTGCCAGGCGGTGTAGCCGGAAGAAAGGTGGAAGCCATCGATGGGAAAGCCTTCCTCCTTGATGGTGTCGATGAAATCCAGCACCGCCTGATCGCTGTTCTCTTCCAGTTCGGGGTAGTACATGGAGGAGCCCTGGTACCCCAGCGCCCGCTTGGGCAGCAGGGCCGGACGGCCGGTGAGCAGGGTGTAGTTGTCCACCACCCGGCGCAGGGTGTCCCCCGCCAGCAGGAACAGGTCGATGTCCCCGCCGTCCGCCTGCCAGTAGGTGTAGCGGGGCCAGTAGTTGCTCTTCTCGCACCCCATGTTGAAGACGGATTCGTAGAAGTTGTGGTAGAATACCCCCACCGCCTTGCGGGTTTTGCGGTTCAGCCGGATATAAAAGGGAATGTGCTTGTACAGGGTGTCCGCCCGGTCGGGGTCATAGCCCAGGGAATCGGTGGCCCGCTGGCGCAGGAACCGCATGTTCTTGTTCAGCGGGCCGGTCTTCTCCCCGAAGCCGTAGAAGCAGTCGTCCTCCTCCATGCGGCTGTAGTGGGTGATGCGCCGGTTGGAATCCAGGGTGTAGGGGGTGCCCGCCAGGTCGGCGTACAGAAGGTCCCCGGCGGCGTTGTACAGCCGGAACCCCAGCGGGTCCTTGCCCAGTTCCAGGCGCACCGCCCCGGTGGAAAACCGGATGCTGTCCCCGTCTTCCTCCACCCGGGGGGCCACCGGTTCCACCCGGGTGCGGCTGTCCCCGAACAGGGGGTCCAGCCGGTCCGCCCAGGCGGTGGTGGCCAGCACGTAGGATTCCTCCTCCAGTTTGCGGTCAAAGGCCACCCGCACCCGGACGATCTCCGGGGTGACAAAGCAGACCCAGATGTCCGCGCAGTTGGTGTGCACCAGAAATCCGCCCTTGTGGGACTCCATGCCCTGGTACTGTCTGCAAAGTTTCATTCCCTTGTGCCTCCGTTCTGTATCACGTTTTGCCTGTTTTTGGCCTGTTTCTTTCATCATAGCAGAGATTTTCCGGAAAAACCGCCTTGTTTTGTGATGTAAATACGGCAATTTGTGATATGCTGGAGTCATTTCCCCACGAAAGGAGCCCCTGCCATGGAGTCCCATGCCCTGTCTTACGCCGACCAGAACCTGACCCAGGAGCTGGCCGCCCGCCGCCTGCCCTGGGACAAGGTGGTGGTGGGCTGGTACACCAACCGGCAGGTGCGGCAGTCGGTGACCCACGCCCACCCCTACCACGAGTACATCTACATGGTCAGCGGCCGGGCGTGGTACCACGTGGCCGGCAGCCGCTACGAGCTGTGCCCCGGGGAACTGCTGCTGATCCCCCCGGGAACGGTGCACACCGGCTACTACGACACCTACGACCGGCTGATCTTACAGGTGGACGACGGGTTCTGGCACCAGAGCCTGGAGGGGGCGGGGGCGGCCCCTGCCCTGCCCGACCGCCTGCTGATTCTGCACCGGGAGCCGGTGGAAAACTGGGGCATCCGGGAGCTGATGGAGCGGGCCGCCGCGGCGGGGGGCATGGCCAGTGAGAGCGAAAAAGAGCTGATGTACCGCTGTCTTCTGATTCAATTGGCCCTGAGCATCCGGCAGATCATCGCCGCCGACGGGGTGGCCCCGCCCGCCGCCACCAGCCCCCTGGTGGCCCGGGCTGTCGCCTACCTGCAGGCCCACTACCGGGACCCGGGACTGAACGTGAACGAACTGGCCCGCCACACCTATGTGAGCCGGGAGCATCTGTCCCGGGTGTTCCGGGCCTATACCTCCCGGAGCGTGCACGACTACCTGACCGAACTGCGGATGCAAAGCTGCCGCCGGGACATTGCGGCGGGCAAGCGGATCCTGGATGCCTGCCTGGAAAACGGCTTTTCGGATTACAGCAGCTTTCTCAAAAGTTTCCGCAAACGGTACGGTATTTCTCCCCAGGAATACCGGGCCCGGCTGCGCACCGCCCTGCAGCCGTGACCCCACAAGAAAAAGGTCCCGTCCGAAAGGACGGGACCTTTTTCCGTGCGGTCTGCCGGCCCGGCCGCGAGGGTGCCGGCGGCATTCCGGGAATGGCAGTTTTCCGGCGGGCTCAATCCTGACCGGGAACCTGGGGCAGCCGGGCAAAGCTGGCTTCCAGTTCCGCATCGGTGGGGATGGTGTCGGTCATTTCGCCGTTGTGGAATTTCTCGTAGGCCACCATGTCGAAGTAGCCGGTGCCGGTCAGGCCGAAGAGGATGGTCTTTTCCTCCCCGGTTTCCTTGCAGCGCAGGGCTTCGTCGATGGCCACCCGGATGGCGTGGCTGCTTTCGGGGGCGGGCAGGATGCCCTCCACCCGGGCAAACTCCTCGGCGGCCTCAAAGACCTTGGTCTGTTTCACAGCCACCGCTTCCATCAGGCCGTCGTGGTACAGCTGGGAGAGCACCGAGCTCATGCCGTGGTACCGCAGGCCGCCCGCGTGGTTGGGGGACGGGATGAAGTTGCTGCCCAGGGTGTACATCTTGGCCAGGGGGCAGACCATACCGGTGTCGCAGAAGTCATAGGCAAACTTACCCCGGGTGAAGCTGGGGCAGGAGGCGGGTTCCACCGCGATGATGCGGTAATCCTGTTCGCCCCGCAGCTTCTGGCCCATGAAGGGGGAGATCAGGCCACCCAGGTTGCTGCCGCCACCCGCACAGCCGATGATGATATCCGGCACCACCCCGTATTTGTCCAGGGCCGCCTTGGATTCCAGGCCGATGACGCTCTGGTGCAGCAGCACCTGGTTGAGCACGCTGCCCAGCACGTAGCGGTAGCCGGGGGTGGTGGTGGCCTTTTCCACCGCCTCGCTGATGGCGCAGCCCAAAGACCCGGTGGTGCCGGGGTGTTCGGCCAGGATGCGGCGGCCCACCTGGGTGGTGGTGGAGGGGGACGGCGTCACCGAGGCGCCGTACACCCGCATGACCTCCCGGCGGAAAGGTTTCTGTTCATAGGAGCACTTGACCATATACACCTGGCAGTCCAGGCCCAGGTAGGCGCAGGCCATGGACAAAGCGGTGCCCCACTGGCCGGCGCCGGTCTCGGTGGTGACCCCTTTCAGGCCCTGCTGTTTGGCGTAGTAGGCCTGGGCGATGGCGCTGTTCAGCTTGTGGCTGCCGGAGGTGTTGTTGCCCTCGAACTTGTAGTAGATCTTGGCGGGGGTGCCCAGCTTTTTCTCCAGGCAGTAGGCCCGCACCAGGGGGGAGGGACGGTACATCTTGTAGAAATCCCGGATTTCCTCGGGAATGGGAATCTCCCGGGTGTCGTTGTCCAGTTCCTGGCGGATGAGCTCATCGCAGAACACCGGGCGCAGGTCCTCGTACCCCATGGGCTGACAGGTGGCCGGGTTGAGCAGCGGCGCGGGCTTGTTCTTCATGTCGGCCCGGACGTTGTACCAGGTGCGGGGCATTTCCTCTTCGGACAGGTAGATCTTGTAAGGGATTTTTTCTGCGGCCATCTTGTCGGCTCCTTTCCGTGGGCCCTGAGGGACAAAAAAACGGCTTTTGTCCCACGGGGCATGTGTAAAAATACCCTTTGGGACAAAAGCCGGAAAAGCTTCTGCGGTGCCACCCAAATTGACGAAGAAGACTCTTCGCCCCCTCTTTCGACGTGCCAACACACATCGTTCCCTGTAACGGTGGAATTCCGTCGGGTCCTACTGGGAGATTCTCCGTTCGGCCCGCCCTCGGCAGTCCATTCGGCAGGGGCCTTTCCGCCGCGATCTCACCACCCGCGGCTCTCTTGGGGAAACACCTTCCTGCGTACTTCTCTGCGTCATCGGTTTGCTTCAACGGGTTAAACCGTTGAATTGTTTTTGAGTTTACACACCTCGTTCTGGTTTGTCAAGCACTTTTTTGATTTTTGCCCCTCTGCACAATCCTAGCTGCCTGTTTTTGGCAGCAACGCACAAAAGGTCAGCAGGATTCGCCGAAGAACAGTTTCATGTCCTCTTCCACCGTGCCGATGCCCGCGATGCCGAAGTTGTCCACCAGGACCTTGGCCACGTTGGGGCTGAGGAAGGCGGGCAGGGTGGGGCCCAGATGGATGTTCTTGACCCCCAGGTAGAGCAGGGCCAGCAGCACGATGACCGCCTTCTGCTCATACCAGGCAATGTTGTAGATGATGGGCAGGTCGTTGATGTCCTCCAGGCCGAAGACCTCCTTCAGCTTGAGGGCGATGACCGCCAGAGAGTAGGAGTCGTTGCACTGGCCGGCATCCAGCACCCGGGGAATGCCCCCGATGTCGCCCAGGTCCAGCTTGTTGTACTTGTACTTGGCGCAGCCGGCGGTGAGGATGACGGTATCCCCGGGCAGGGCCTTGGCGAATTCGGTGTAGTATTCCCGGCTCTTGGCGCGGCCGTCGCAGCCGGCCATGACCACAAACTTTTTGATGGCACCGGACTGGACCGCCTCCACGATCTTGTCCGCCAGGGCCAGCACCTGGGCGTGGGCAAAGCCGCCCACGATCTCGCCTGTCTCGATCTGGGCCGGGGGCGGGCAGGTCTTGGCCTGCTGGATGAGGGCGGAGAAGTCCTTGGGCTCCCCGATGCCCCCGGGAATGTGCTTGCAGCCCGGATAGCCCGCGGCGCCGGTGGTGTACAGCCGGTCCTTGTAGCTGTCCTTGGGGGGCACGATGCAGTTGGTGGTCATGAGGATGGGGCCGTGGAAGGATTCAAACTCTTCCTTCTGCTTCCACCAGGCGTTGCCGTAGTTGCCCACAAAGTTGGGGTATTTCTTGAAGGCCGGGTAGTAGTGGGCGGGCAGCATCTCGGAGTGGGTGTACACGTCCACCCCGGTGCCCTGGGTCTGTTCCAGCAGCATTTCCAGGTCCCGCAGATCGTGGCCGGACACCAGAATGCCGGGGTTCTTGCCCACCCCGATGGAAACCCGGGTGATCTCCGGATTGCCGTAAGCGGCGGTGTTGGCGGCGTCCAGCAGGGCCATGCCCGCCACGCCGTACTTGCCGGTTTCCATGGTCAGGGCCACCAGGTCGTCGGCGGTCAGGCTATCGTCCAGGGTGGCGGCCAGGGCCCGCTGCAGGAAGGCGTCGGTGTCCTCGTCATCCTTCAGCAGGGCGTTGGCGTGCTTGGAGTAGGCGGACAGACCCTTCAGACCGTAGGTGATCAGCTCCCGCAGAGAGCGGATGTCCTCGTTTTCGGTGGAGAGCACCCCCACCTGCTTTGCCTTGGCGTCCCAGTCCCCCGCCCCGTCCCACAGGGCGGCTTCGGGCAGGCTGGCGGTATCGCCCAGCTTGGCCAGCAGCTCGGCCTTGGTGTCCAGGGTGGCCCGGATGCGGGCCATGATGGCCTGCTTGTCAAAGTTGGCGTTGGTGATGGTGGTGAACAGGTTGAGGGTGATCAGATGGTTGACCGCTGCCGGCACCGGCTGTCCGGCCTTGCGCAGGGCGGTGGTCACGGCGGAAAGGCCTTTGCTCACATACACCAGCAGGTCCTGCATGGCGGCCACGTCGGGCTGTTTGCCGCAGACGCCCACCATGGTGCAGCCTTTGCAGCCGGCGGTCTCCTGACACTGATAACAAAACATCTTCTGATCCATGGGTAGGGTTCTCCTTATGGGGTGATTGGAATTTTAGGGGGATATCTTACTGCCAGCTGATGGCCGACACCGGGCAGTTGTCGATGGCGGTCTGCACATCCGCCTGGTTTTCGTCGGTGACGGTGCCGTAGGCTTCGGACTTGCCCTCGTCTCCCAGGCGGAAGACGGCGTCGCAGGTGGCGCAGCACAAGCCGCAGCCGATACAGGTATCCTGATCAACAAATGCTTTCATGGTACATTCTCCTTTGGTTGTGTGATTTTGGTATATTTGTGCAGGCGGCAGGTTCAGAACACCACCACCAGCAGCATCTTGAAGGCTTCCTGGCCGTAGACGGCGTGGGGATGACCGGCGGGCATGACGATGGACTCCCCTTCTTTCAGCAGATAGTCCTTGCCGTCAATGGTGATCTTGCCCACCCCGTCCAGGCAGGTCACGAAGGCATCGCCGCCGGATGCGTGGGTGCTGATCTCCTCCCCCTTGGCAAAGGAAAAGAGGGTGATGCTCAGCGCCTGGTTCTGGGCCAGGGTCTTGCTGACCACCTGCCCTTCCTGGTAGGCAATCTGGTCCTTGAGCACCAGCACTTCGGCCTGGGAAATGTTCTTCATCTTCATACGGAACCTCCGATCCGCGGTACGGAAAGTATCGTCCGCCTGTTGTGTTTTATTCGGTTTCACGGTGTTTTTCAGTCCAGGATCCGGCCGTCCACCGAGATGGTCACCACCTGCCAGGGCAGGAACTTGCCGCTGGCCTGCAGGGCCTTTTTGGCCGCGAATTCCAGCCCGCCGCAGCAGGGCACCTCCATGCGCAGGATGGTCACGCTCTGGATGTTGTTGTCCCGGATGATGGCGGTGAGCTTTTCGCTGTAGTCCACGTTGTCCAGCTTGGGGCAGCCCACCAGGGTGATCTTGCCCCGCATGAAATCCTGGTGCAGGTTGGCGTAGGCAAAGGCGGTGCAGTCCGCCGCAATGAGCAGCTTGGCCCCGTCAAAATAGGGGGCGTTCACCGGCACCAGCTTGATCTGGCAGGGCCACTGGCCCAGCTGGGACGCCGCCGGGGCCCGGGCGGGCATGTCCGCCGCCGGGGCGGGGTGGTCAAACCGGCGCAGCTGCTGGCCGGGGCAGCCCCCGTGGTGGGC
>OLIH01000409.1_pt1 | contig 27902 bp, 29 predicted proteins | sample 1609721 | NCBI WGS metagenome assembly OLIH01 (sample SAMEA4350157, study PRJEB24818) | metagenome | biome: human; feature: gut; material: faeces | place: Denmark | collected 2013-09
CTGTCATTTCTGAGATCCACTCTTCCAGATTATACTCATAATCCGTCGCCTCATCCACCTCATAAATCTCCAGAGGCATTTCAGCATTTCTCACCTTTTCTTTCACGATCTCCCATGCCTTCTCCCATGGTTCTATCGCGGAAGGATCCCTGAAATCTCTGTCCAGTGCATCGTACCCCTGTTTCAGCATCTCACTCATTCCCAGCCAGGGTTCTTCCTGTCCGCCGAGGCCATAGTCTTCCAGCATCTCTTCGAGCCCGTTCCGGTAGCTTTCTTCGCTGAATTCCTTCATTTCACCAAGCATGGTATACATTTCACTGAGAAGGACTGCCGCTATGGCTTCCTTTGCCTCCGCAGAACTATATCCCATATCTCTCATTTTGTCGTATGCCTCTTTTACATAAGCGGTCGCAGGATCCTTCATCTGGTTATTGACCACCTGCAGGATCGTCCTCTTTAATCTTTTATTTCCCATATTCGCTCTCCTCTGCATTTCTGTCTTCATCCCGCCGGAATATCTCCAGATACACCCGCAGCATATTCTCCTGATACCCGGCTTTTCCGCTCTTCTGCAGGGCTTCCGCCGCCCCCTTCAATTCTGGATCCTCCACCTTCTCCAGCATCTTCTGTCTCCTCTGCGAGATTTCTTCTGCTGACATGGACATCTCATAGTCATCCGCCGACATATGCCAGCAGTGGAATTCGCCCTGGTAGTACTGTTTCAGCCTCTGCGCGATCAGAAGCCCCTCCGGATCGATATCGCCGCCGTACCATACTTCTGTCCCGGACTGTGCCAGCAGGTCAAGAAGCAGCAGGGAGCTGAACCTGGGCTGTCCGTTCATACACATCAGACCACATTTCCGATCCCATTTTCCACAAAGGACCGCATAAACGGACGGGTTTTCCACAATATACATCCGTTTTCCCGGACAGGAGGCAGACTTCCATCCCGCGATCACAGATAACGGGATCTGTACAGGCTCTCCCTCTTCAAGAAATCCTTCCATTCCCGCATGGGGCTTTCCCCTTCTGTCACAGGCACGGATCCCCGCAGCCAGAGCATAGTTTGATACATCATCACTCAAAATTCCCGCTTTCAGAAACAGCTTCTGTTTCCTGAACGCAGGGAAAGCTCTGTCCAAACTGTTTTTCCCGCCGTGCTCTCCGTTTGCGCCCGCTTCCGCCTCTGTCCGCCGCACATACCATTCCACCAGCATTTCCAGATATTTTCCGTCCTTTGTGCCCGCGTCGAAGGCATGGGGATTTCCCGTGATCTCCGCCGCGAACACAGCAAGATACCGGGCAGGCATTCCGGACAGATCCGGCGCTTTCTTCCCCCTTTCTTCAATGCCGCCTGCCCGGTCACCGGCCGCACAGTCATCGATCGTTTCCGACACTTTTCTCACCGGGAGAGCGTCCAAAATCTGTACCCCCAGCATCAGCAGACGCTCCGCCTCGTCCAGATTTCCGCCTGCTTCCCGGTCACGCCTTTTCAGATATGGCATGAATCCGCTGCTCTGCATCTCACTGATCTCATCGATCCACCGCGCAGACAGTGCCCCCGCCTCTTTTTTTGCCCCGTCAAGAATCGCCGTCCACCGTCTGTCCTCACGCTGCCTCTGTTCCTTTCTTCCCTCCACAGGCTCCCGAAAGTACAGTTCCAGCACATCCTTCCCGCTTATTCCCGCGAAACGGCTCCCGGACAGCGCCTTCTCGAAGCGCTCCGCGGAAACGGACGCCGACTTCTTTCCGTGATAGTTCCGCAGAAGGAAGCCTTCCAGATCTTCCCGCTCGGATTCTTTAAGGTTCTTCAATGTCACTGTCCCCGCGAACCTGCCGTAAGAGAGATATTTCTCCCGGAATCCGCGCAGAAGCTTCCCCAAAACCGGCCGCTCCCGAAAGTACCACAGACACTCAGCCTGCAGCTTCTCATCTTCAGGACTTGCCCCCGCAGGTCTTCCATTCACAACGCCATCCTCTGCAAGTCTTTCACCCATAAGCAATTCCTAAGCCTCCTGTGCCGCCCGTTTCTCCATCTCAGACTCATCCTCCAGCATGACCCGCGCATGGCCGTTCCACAGATAGGGCATGACGGTCACGAATTTCGCATTCTCCGGGCGCAGGAGCTGATAGATCGCCAGGGCGTCCAGCGTATCGCAGTCGCCCCAGAGCACCTGAGAATTGATGATAAAATCGAACTGAAATTCTGCCATCAGCCGGAACATATCCCGGATATTCCGGTTATCCACGCCGGCAAACGCCTCGTCCAGGGAGATCAGCCGCGGCGCGTCCGGGCGTCCGCCCTGATATTTTGCCACCACCGCCGAGAAGAGGGGCACATACATCGCCATCGCCTTCTCACCGCCGCTGAATGTCCCAAACACGCTGTTCGTCAGTTCCTTCACTCTCTCCCCGCCTTTCTGGAAAAAGAGCTGGAACTCGAACCATTTCCGGTAATCCAGCGTCTCCTTCATGACCTGATAGAAAGAGATCATGCCGCCGCTGTCCCGCGCATGACGCCTTGCCTCCTCTACCTTTGAACGGAAATGGGCAGAGAGCTTCGCCGCCTCGTCCTCCCGCATAAGGCGGTAATCCTTTTTCAGCAGCTCGACCAGTTCTTTCGTGTCAAGCTGATCCTCTGTCTCCGCCGTGCGGCTGCGCCATCTTAAATTCAGCTTCAGCCCGCTGGACGTATTCATGGCTCCCATCAGGGAATTCATCTTCTCCACCCAGGCATTCGAGCTGTTGATCTTTCCACGGATCTTCCGGCTCACCGTATTCGCAAGAATATCCTCAAAGAGCTCCCTGTCTCCGGCTTTGATCAGATCTTTCAGTTCCGCGATCTCTTCCGCCAGATGCGTAAGAAGACGCCCGAAAGGAATCCGCACGCCCTGATAGCGCGCCGCAATATCCAGACGCTTTGCTGACGGATCGCCTTTCTGGGCTTCCCGGTCCAGCTCTTCAAAAAGCTCTGTCTGCATGATCTGATAATCCGTCAGGAATCCTCTGTTCTCAAAGTAAACCTGGTTCAGGCTGCGGATGATCTGCTCCTTATCCATATCCCTGCACTCGCCGGCAAGGAGACTGCGGATCTTCTCCGCCGATTCCGCCCCCTCAGCTTCCTCTCCCGACAGTTCCACATAGTGCAGGCTTCGCTCTGCCGCAAAGCATGTTTCAAGGTACTCCGCCCTGCGCCGCAGCTCACTGATCCGTTCTTCATTCTGCGCGGCCTGCTCTGAAAGCGCCCGGATGCGCTCTTCGTTCAGAGTCTTTTCCGCCACGCAGGACTGGAGACGTTCCGGATAGTCTTTCAGCCACTCCATGCATTCATCCAGCTTCTGCCGGATCTGCTCATAGTCTGTCAGCTCGAGCTGACGCAGGATGGAATCGTATTCCTCCTGCTCTTTCTTAAGCTCCCGTCCGGCGCTGCCTGCCTCATATCGGATCTGGTCCATCTCCCCGTCAAGGATCTCCTGACGCTCTCCCAATTCTTCCATGTGAGACCGGATCTGCAGAAAGAGCTCGTGACCGGATCTGAGCTGATAGAAATGCTGTCTGTAATCTGATGCCGCCTCGTCTGCTCTTCGGAAGGTCTCATAGCTGCAGGTCAGGTATAGTTTCTGGGCGATCTCCGCCGCCTGGCGCTTAAGCTCTCCCAGCGCCTCGCCGACTTCCATCAGTTCCCTCTCCAGCCTTGCTCCTTCTTCCCGCATGCGCTCCACCGTCTGCCTGGCTTCGCTCAGCATCTTCCACGCCTCCCGCATGTCTGTGTCTTCCGGAAGGCTTTCGTATTCATCCTGCAGCCTGCGGATGCGCTGTTCGAGCGCGGATACTTCGCCGCGCAGGACCTCCTGCCTCTGCTCATTCTCCGCCAGCAGTTCCCGGCAGGACGCGATCTTCGCCTGCCGGTTCTTTTCCCTTGCCTGCACGCCGATGAAGCCCGCCTCATGTTCCCCGGATATGGTTCCGCTGACCACGCCGATCTGATAGGAGCCGTCCGGGCGCACTGCCGTCATAGATGCGCCAATACCGGCAGATCCGCCGTGAGCAGATCCGCCGGAACCAGCGCTCTCCGCTTCCTCCAGCCTCTCGCTCAGCGCGATATTTCCAAGGATCCCCGTGATCCTCTGATTCATGAAAATATCATTTACCGAGTCATTGAGATCCAGCACATCCAGCAGGCTCTTCTCCGCATAATGCGGCTGTACGAACAGATACCTGTCCGCGCAGCCGGGATCGGCTTCCATCACCTGATCCCGGTACTGCTCTTCAATCACAAGCGCGTCCAGGATCCCCATCTCCAGGAGGGCTTCCTCCAGCCTGCCGCACCGTTTAGGATCCCCGGACAGTTCCTGCCCGAACTCCACGACCTTGTAGAACTCCTGATAGGGAATCCCTTTCTCCCGCAGCCGTTCCCTGTTCTTACGCACGGCGTCGCTCCGGGGCGGCTCCGGCTCGCGGCTGCTCTCCCACTGTGCAAGCTCTTCCTCGATCTCCCGATGAGCATCTTCCAGATCATGGAGTTCATCCTGTCTGCGGCGGACTTCTCCGCTGATCTCACCTTTTCGCCCGATCCACAGATCTGCCGCAGTCTGCCGCACCCGGGCAAAGTCTGACGCCTCCCCGTACTCGTCGGCAAACCGCGCCATTTCCCGCATCTGCTCCGGGGTAAATTTCAGTTCCTCATTCCGCCCGTTCCAGCTGTAAAGCGCCTCTTTCCACTCGTTCTCCACCTGGACCAGCACCGACTCCAGTTCTCCCTCGCGCCGCTGGGCAGCGTCGGTCTCCCTCTGCTGCCGTTCCCGCTTCTTCAGCAGGTCGTCCGCCTCCCTCTGGCGCGTTTCAGCCTCCCGGAGAAGCTCCGTGCCCCGGCTGATCTCATCCTTTACTTTACGGAACTGCGCCTCGTGGGTGTCCCAGGAAAATGCCTTATCAAAGTTTTCTTTCAGTTCATCCTGAAAGAAATCGTGCTCCTCAAAGGACATCTCTCCGGCTTCCGACTGCATTTCCTCCAGAATACTGTCAAGCTCGCGCTCCTTTTCATACGCCCGGTCCTCTTCCTGCTTCTTTTTCCCCTCTATCTCCGTATACTGTTCCTGTTTCGCATCGAGCTGCCGCTGCTTTTCCTCCAGCAGGCTTTCTCTCGTCCTGATCCTGGCAGCCAGATCCAGCTCGCGGCTCTTTAAGCTCACCGCGTCGCTTTTGCTTAAGGACTCCCGCTCCTTCTCCATGGCGTCTCTGCGGGCGTCCAGCTCTGATATCTCCTGTTCCAGCGCAAGGAGCCGTTTCCGGCTGCGCTCTGTCTCATCAGCCTGTGCTTTCGCCTCCCGCTCCGCCTCTGAGAGCCTCTTCTGGTTCTCACAGCACCGGTCCGCCTTCTCGAAAAGTGTAAGGCGGTTGTAGCGGTCCAGCACTCTCTGGATCTTCTCCGCCGCCTGATATCCCGCTTCTCTCGCCTTCAGGTTCAGATTCATGGTGTCCATGTTTTCGATCGCCTCCGACATGGGCCGCAGATCTTCATCGGACAGGGGCTGGAGGGAATCACTAAGAATATCGTTGACCACAGAGGGTTTAAAATCTTTTGACAGCTTCGGCGTGCGCAGCTGGATCAGAAGATCGATCAGCTCCTTATATTCTTCCACGGTCTCAAACCCGAAGATCTGGCGGTTGACATATTCCATGTAATCTGCCTGGCGGTCAAACACCTGTCCGCCGCCGGCGATCCGATTCTCCAGTTCCTTTTTCGAGAGCGTCACTTTCTCACCGATCTCCTTATAGAGCAGGAAATCCTTTCCCACTCTCCTGCCGTCCGACAGACTGAAATACCACTTGTCCAGCGGTTTTCCACGGCGGGCGCGGATCCCCATGCCGACCGTCAGCCAGGTATCGCTCTCCTTTCTTTTAAATTCGAGATAGAGATACCCTGTCCTCTCGTCCCGCCCGTCGTCTTCTTCCAGGAGATAACTGCTCATTTTCCGGTCTCTGGATCCAAAAGGATCGAGGCGCTCCGGACTCATATTTCCGTCCAGCAGAAGCGGGATCACGCTCTGCATCGTGACGGATTTTCCAGATCCGTTGGAACCTCTTAAGAGCATTCGTCCTTTTACAAAAGGGAATTCCTGGTCATCATAATACCAGAAATTGATCAACCCGATCCTGCTCGCCTGCCATCTGCTGTTCATTGTTCTGCTTCTCCTTTATCTGTAATCTTTTTCCCGCTCATGAAGCCTTCCGGATAGCGTCCGGTCAGCTTTCCTGCCGAAGGACGGATGACAACGGTCTGCTCCCGGACATTTCTGCGGATCAGCGTCCACCGCTCCATCTCGCTTTCCACTTCCCGCACAAACTCTCCTTCCGGCATCTCCCGGTATCCCTTAATGAATCCGTGCCCATACGTTTCTTTTACCTGCCGGATCATCTGCTCAAACTCCACGATCTGCACCCGGATCATATCGTCCTTCTGCGGTTCCCACTCTCCGGTCTCCACCTTTCTGCGGATCTCACTGCAGCACAGGAGCAGGATATCCGACATCCCGGTATTCCCCGGAAACGTCTCCCCGATCCTGCAGTCTTCTCCCTGCATGAAAAAGGCGCTCCCCCTGTGAATGTGAAGCTGGCACTGAAAATTCTGCTCCAGATCGTCCGCCAGCCTGCGCCCGTAATATTTCAGATACTCAAAATCCTCATCCGCTCCTTCGCCCCGGTACATGCCCACAGAGAACAAAAGGCGCTTGTACACACGGTGGCGCCTGGCGATCCCCCGGTCCTCATCCATGGCGAACCAGTCGCTCTCCTGAAAATCTTCCGGGCGCGTGTATTCCATGATATCCCGACTGAAATTCCGCATAAAATATCTGGATGCCCCGGTATTTTCATACAGCACTTCCCCGGTCTCTTGATCCATAAACGCGTCGTCGCTCCCGTCCGTCACACGGATGATCCCCTGCCCTGCTGCGTACCGGAGAACCTTCACCAGCCGCCTCCGGCTTGTATACAGTGTCCAGTCCACGCCCTCTCCCGGCATATTTGCCGCGATATACTCGGTGAGCTGAGACAGGATAAATTGCTCCTGCGCATCCCGGTCCTCCAGAAACATCAGCAGGATACACAGGAAGGCATACTCTTCCTTCGAGGCAAACGCGTCAATTCCCATGCATGTCCCCGGCAGCGCCGGGATCTTCTCCATCTTTACAAGCAGCGCGTTCTCGATCACCTGACATCCCATCTTTTCTGTGGCAAACTTCCGGATCTCCCCGATGGAATCCCGGATCTTATAGTACAGCTCCCGATCCTCAGATTTCAGGATCCACCGCCGGTTCAGAAGCGTCTCCAGTTCTTTCATTGATACTTTTACTCCTCTCTATGATGATGCTCCTCTCTGAGGGTTTTTTCTTCTGTCCAATACCGCAAAAATAAGTCGATGTGCCTGCTCCCTATGCTTCGCCATACCTGTCCCGAAATACAATGCTGATCTTCGGCATCGTAAAGTTTCCGTCCTCACACCGGACAACGCACCGCTCATCCGCCTGCGTCATATCCAGCGCGAAGTTTCTTCCGTCCTCTGTCCTTGCCGCATAGTCCCCGTCCTCCAACGCGTCGGATAGCCATTTCAGAAGGATTTCCCTGACTCTCGGCTCGATCACAGGCAGATCAGAGAAGTCGATCCTGCCGCCCCGCTCCAGTTCGCCGATTCGTTTCCAGTCCTGTTTCATCTGCTCCACTGCCTGCTTTCTCGCCTGCGCCTTCTCCTGTGCCGTATCCCGGATCGATGTACGTCCGGACTTCTCCCGGTATGTCCTGACTCTGGGCTTAAGCGTCAGCTCCGCGGCCGGCTCATCATAAACACTCTGATTCATGCTGTCCGTCTCGCGATCCGCTTCTGCGCTCAGATGGAAAGGACGTTCCAGCCCGAATACCATGGCTGACATCCGGTGCGCCTCGTCCATGTCCTTACAACGCAGGAAGATCTCCGCCACTTTTCTGTACTCCTCCCGCCGGTTTGCCCCGAGCGCGTTCTTCTCGCTGAGCTGCGCAGCGTAACGGGTGATCCTGCGTATGATCTCATTCGTCGCGTCGAAAAGCCTTCCGGCTTCATTCTCACGCCCTTCTCCTGCCACGAACCAGTTCCGGATGCTCTCAAACCTCCCTGCCGTCTTCTCTTCGATCATTTCTCTGGAAACTTCCACATCCATCCTAGGGATTGACATTTCATAGTCATTCACCTTATCAAGCACGTTCCTTAGAAGCTCCGGCTCGAGGAGACGCAGCGTTTCCTCGATGACGCCCACATTTTTCTGAAGCCCCTTGATGAAGTTCCGCAGATATTCCACCAGCTTGTCCTTAAATACAAGGAACTCCTTTGTCCGCATCATTTCCTCTGCCTTCACACTGTTCAGGTCGCGGATATAGTCCTGATAGTTTTGATTCAGCCGGATGAAATCATTGTTCAGGTCATTCCACCACGTATAGACCGTGTTCGGATCCTCCCCGGGCATTTTCGGGAAGCGTTCCACATTCAGCCGGATCCGCTCCAGCAGCGTGGGCTCCAGGGACGCGCCCTCTACAAACAGATTCTCAAGCCGGATCACCAGACGCTCGATCTCCACGCTGTACTCTGACATCTGGTAGCGGAACTTCTTGTTCTTAAATTCTTCGATCGAAGACACCCTGCGCGTATCCTGGATCGTGTTTAAGTTCTTCCACTCCGTCAGCATGGCGAGATCCTGCTGGCACTGCTCCATCCGGTAATCCGCGAAATACGGATCCGCCGTCATCTGGGCATACACTTCCTCCTGATACATCCAGTACTTGAGTTTTTCATAATTCTCATAAAAAATGCGCATAATGCTCCGATATCGGTCGGCATTATCCGCATTTAAATACTTCGCCTCTGTCAGCGGTCTTGTAAGTTTTTCTGTAACATGCATCTTCTGCGTTCCTCCAGCCTGAGTCCATATGCGTAGTATAGACCAGAGGGCGGGGGATTGCAATAATAACAGCTATTTTTGGAACATTTTAGCTATGTAGCTGCAAACTCTGCCGCCGGCATTGAACTTTTCTCCGATCAAGAATATAATGTCTGTAATCCTGCTGGCTCTCATCAAATGAGGCTCCAGCCGCAGGCAGAACTGCCGCTGCGATACAGAAAGGATATAATTCTCCTTTATACTTACATCAGAGAAGAAAACTGATACCGGAGGGGGAACGGATATGAAACTCAGACTTTTGATCGTTGAGGATGACAGGCTTCTCGCCGAGGCGGTGAGCGATTATTTTGAAAATAAAGGCTGGGACACTGTGACAGCATACGACGGCGAGACCGCGCTGGAAACGGCCGGGGAGGAATCTTTTCAGATGATCCTCCTGGACGTGATGCTCCCGGGCATGGACGGGTTCGCCGTATGCCGCAGGCTCCGGGAGACGTCTGACGTGCCCATATTCTTCATCACCGCCCGCGTCCTGGAGGAAGACGAGCTCAACGGCTATGCAGCCGGAGCGGACGATTATGTGGCAAAACCATTTTCTCTGCCGGTGCTCTACGCCCGGATCATGGCGATGATGCACCGGATGAGGGGCGGCGCTCCCGCCGAACGGCTGGCAAAAGGAGGAGTGGAGGTCGATCTCCGCACCAAACGCGTCCGAGTCCGCGGCGAGGACTGCCCGCTGGCCCCCAGAGATTATGACCTGCTCGTGTTCTTTCTTGAAAATCCGAATCGGATCTTTACAAGAGATCAGCTGCTCATCCGTTTCTGGGGATATGATTTCGACGGAAATGAGCGGGTCATCGACAACCACATCAAGAAGCTGCGGAAAGCACTCCGCGGCACTGCCTGCACGATCCGAACCGAACGAAAATCCGGATACAGGATGGAGATATCCTCCTAAGTCCCTCCTGACAGGATCTGTGCCTTATGCCAAAAAGAAATGCTCCCGCCGGCGCACCTCTGCCGGCGGGAGCATTTCTTTTCTGATACAGCGGTCTGCTCTGCGGTTTACGCCGTCAGGAACAGATAGAAGTAGAAGATCGCGATCGCTGCAATTATGATCCCCAAAACTGTCAATATCTTCTTTTTCACAGGAACTCCCTCCTTTGCTTATCCAGGCCTCATCCCGGGGCCGGTCTTCATCCGTCCTAATGAGAACGCTCTATTTGTCCTTAAAGACGATCTCATATTCATCCATATCATATACATTTCCGAAAAATCCCGTAAGGATCGTCTCCGCATTGCTGCGGGCATTTTCCAGGAGCCCGTTAGCGACAGCGTCGTCCTCCGCGCTCTGCTTCATTGATTTCAGCGCTTCATTGTTCTCCTCCAAAGTGATTTCTCGATAAATACTTTCATCCTCAAGATACACCTTAAAGGAATCGAGGTCGATCTCACTGCTCAGGATCTTTGTCTCCGGCAGCCTCACCTCGATCGTACTGCCGTTTACCTCCCACTCGATCTCTTCAAAATCGAGCCCTGCCTTGATCTGGATATCATAACTGTAGATATATTTGCTCTGGGTAAACGGAATTGTCATCCCGAACAGCTCTCTCGCCGCTTCCGTCACATTTACCTCTGTGCAGTACGCCGTCTGTGTAGCCAGCTCGCCGATATCCTCGAAGCCCAATTTTGTCGTCCTGCTTTCCGTCAGGAAATACCGCGACACGCCGATGAACAATATGACAATGACCGCAATGATCAGAATGATCTTGACCGCCTTCTGCGTCAGATACAGCTTAAAAAAGCCGCTTCCGCCTTCTCTTTTCTCTCTGTTATTTTTCATTCCGCTTCTCCTTCTGTACATTCAATGGCACAGTCTGCGTTTTTACGGCACACAGGCTGCACGTCTATCTCATTGTACCACATAAGAGACAAAAAGCCACCGGAAAAAGCGGATGACTCCGTTTTCTCCGATGGCGTTCTCTCTTTTACTATGCGGCCTTCTTTCTCACAAGCTCTTTCCCTGACGTGACCACGATCGTCACTCCGAGGATCAGAAGCATGATCGCGACGATCAGCTGCAGTCCTTCTACCATAAACACAGCGGATCCCGCTGTAAATGCCTTCACAAGTGCGATCGATCTCTGGATCAGCGCCGTGAATGTCACGATCAGCATGATCACAAACGGCGGAACCAGTGTCTTAAGCGTTCTTCCCGTCACCTTCAGGAATACGCACAGCGTGATCAGAACGAGCGCGCTCAGAAGCTGGTTCGCGCTTCCGAACAGCGGCCAGATATTGGAATATCCGACCTGTGTCAGGATGTAGCCGAATACCAGTGTTATGATCGTTGCAAAATATTTATTGCACAGGACTTTTCTCCAACCTTCCGCGTGCTCCATATCATCCACGCTGAACAGCTCCTGGAATGACATGCGTCCGATACGCGCAACTGAATCCAGTGTTGTAAACGCCAGTGCGGACACGCACATGGTCATAAAGCTCTGCGCCACATAAACCGGGATACCGAACATCTCGAGGAAGCCTGCCACTCCTGAAGAGAAGATCTGGAACGGCGTTCCCACAGCTGCTGTTCCGTCCGCTCCTGCTGCCGCGCCTGCTACACAGAGGGCGATCACTGCAAGGAGGCTTTCCAGGACCATCGCCCCGTATCCGACCTTCAGCATATCCTTTTCGTTTGATATCGTCTTAGATGAAGTGCCGGAGGATACAAGGCTGTGGAACCCGGACACCGCGCCGCAGGCGACTGTTACGAACAGGATCGGGAAAAGTGTCCCCAGACTTTCGTTCTGGAATCCGGTAAATGCCGGAAGGTTCATGGTCGGATGTGCCAGCAGAAGTCCCAGCACTGCGCCGACGATCATGCCGACAAACATGAAGGTTGACATGTAATCCCTCGGCTGCATCACGAACCACATCGGGAGCACCGCCGCAAGGAAGATATAGATGAATGCGATATATACCCACATCTCTTTGCCAAGGATTACCGGGAAATTCATGCCAAATACAAAAGCCAGCACTGTGCATGCAAGTCCCAATACAACTTCCTTCCATCCTTTCAGCTTGACTTTGTGCTGTATCACGCCAAAGACGACTGCAAACAGGATGAAGAACAGGGAAATACTTCCCGCAGCTCCGTTTACCTGTGCATTCTCGGACAATGTCTGCACTCCGTCCGTCACCACATAGGCGTTGAAGGTATCCGCCACCATGTCAGCAAACGCAGCGATCACGATCAGGCAGAACAGCCAGCAGAATCCGAGAAACAGCTTTCTTCCCACTTTGCCGATATACTTCTCGATCAGAAGCCCCATCGATTTTCCGTCATTCTTAACGCTCGCGTACAGCGCGCCGAAATCTGTCACGGCTCCGAAGAAGATTCCTCCCAGGATGATCCAGAGAAGGACCGGCAGCCAGCCGAATGCAGCCGCCTGGATCGCTCCGGTGACAGGTCCCGCGCCCGCGATAGAAGAAAACTGATGTGCAAATACTGTCCATCCGTCCGTCGGAACGTAATCCTGCCCGTCATTGTGAACGACTGCGGGTGTCTCTGCCTTCGGGTCGATCCCCCATTTCTTCGCCAGCCATCGTCCGTACAGCGCGTATGCCGCGATAAGACAGACAGCGGCGATCAATACGATTACCAGTGTGTTCATGATTCTTCACTCTCCTTTGTATGTAAAACTATAGGCTGCATGGTGCATTTTCGCACCCGTGAATGTAAAAGAGCCAGGAGGACTCGTATAGAACAAAAAAGTCTCCTGACAGATCACTCTGCCAGAAGACGAATCTTTCCGCGTTACCACTTCTATTACCGGTATGTCCGGTCTCTCAGCCCTGTCGTCCGCACGTTTGTCCGGTCTGATGTTTCTGGCGGCATTTTCTCATGCCCCGCACTCTCAGACTGGCAGCCGCAGGCCTTACGCGGCGGATTAACAGGTTTCCTTATAACGGTGGAATACCGATCCGGGTTACTCGCTCGCGCTTTCGCCCTGACTGCTCGCAGGGGATGACTTCGCTGCCGTGCTGTTCCCTCACACCACCCGGGAACTCTCTGAAAACACATCTGCATCGGAAGCCTTGTCCTGTTCCTTGCATTGGCTTTTTACAATTCGGTTATATTATATCGCAAAAATGCGCGTTGTCAATAGAAAAATTAGATTGTGCTCTGTTTTTATGCCGGCATAAGGATCAGCCTGTCCTCCTCCTGATCTTTCTCACCGCTGCCAGGACCAGCAGGCCTGCCAGCACTCCCGCGCTGTCCAGGATCACATCCGACACCTGACCGCTCCTCCCCGGTACGAACAGCTGATGGACCTCATCCGATGCGGCATAAGCCGTGGCGATGCACCACGGGACCAGGATCCCCGCACGAATGCTTGTCCGCCTGTCGATAAACGCACCGGCTGTCAGAAGCCCCAGGACCGCATACTCCATCGCATGTGCAGTCTTGCGGACCGGATGGTCGATCTTCTCCGCAAATGCCTGCTGTTCTTCCGGACTCCAATTGTCAAAGCCCGGAACAAACACCTCTCCTACTATATTTCCCACAAAATAGCTGTCTCCTGTCGATTCCGCTCCGGTACGCGAGGAAAACAGAAAGATGGCAGCCATGCACAAGAGCGTGATTGCCAGAAACACCTTTCTTCTTATATTCATCCCTGTATTCATCTTAGAACTCATCTTCCTGTCCGGTTCACCTCCACCTTATCCAGGATCCCACTGGCGGTCACACCCGGATGCGTCACCCGTATCCTGCAGATCTGCTCGGCAAACTCCGGATCGATCTTCAGGTCTCCCGCGATCCTTTTCACATCATGTCCCTTGTCCATCCGCTTCATGATCTGAGTGATCACCTTCAGCAGATCTTTTTCATCCGGTATGGAGATCGGATGCTCGTTTTCTCCCATCCGGCTTCCCCTGTTCTCGCTCTCTGCCCCGGTTTCCCCGCGGTTTCCGGCCGGCTCATGGGATATGTCGATCCGTTCCACGCTCCATTTTCCATCCTCTATATCAAGCACTGCCATTGTGATATCCTGATTGAATCTCCGCCTTCCGCAGCTGCCCGGATTGAGCCAGAGACGTCCGTCCTTCACTTCCTCAAAATACTTATGGGAATGCCCGAATATGATGATCTGCCTGTCAGAGAGCTCCTGCGGAAGCTCCTTTTTATTGTGCACCATATAGAAATTCACTCCTGCCAGCGTGAACTCCAGATGATGAGGCAGATGCTCTGCCCACTCCTTGTCGTTGTTTCCCCGCACGATATAGAACGGTGCGCCCGGCTTTAACGCCTCCTTCATCTCGTCGATGACCTTCTGCGAATTTATATCGCCCGCATGGATCACTGCGCTGCACTCCGAGATGCTCCGCAGCACCTCAGGGCGCAGAAGACCGTGGGTATCTGATAATACTGCGATTTTCATGTTCATTTCTCCTCTTTTCCTGCTGTGCCTATTTTATATTTTTTATCTCTTCAGGTCAAAGCGTTTTTCCAGCTGTTGTATAATAAATCGGTTATATTTTTCTGAATATTTAGAATATTTAATTTTAATATATTTTTTATCTGATTTTATATTGACATTTCCAACATTGTGAGTTATTATATAACCATCAAAAGAAAAGGAGGACGGACCACCAAAAACTTAATCTAAACTCCAATAATTTTAAAGAAAAGAGGTATAGTCCAATGGGAAGGTAATTTAAAATCAAAAAACACTATTCAAAGGAATAGTTTCAGATAGATAAAAATCAAATAAGGAGGTCAGGCCAATGGATGGAATAAGCTGAAAATCCACTGTACGAAAAGGTAAATCGGTACAGTGGATTTTTATTGTCTTTCTATTTTACTAAAATGTATATTTTCATTTTATACTTAAATTTAGTCTTTTCTTCCGGTTCTTCTGTAAACCGCCCGGATACCCAATAAAATAAGCAAGATCACCGCTGCAGCAAGGCTGATAACCGGATACTGCCCTGCAACCCACGAATATATTGCCGAAGCCGCCAGAAAAACGACCAGAACTCCTGATAAAACTGTTAAAATCTTTTCCATATCCATCTCCTTTTCAATTTTTGTAAATCATATCAGACAAAAGTATGGATTTTCTCAAAGAAGTCTTTAAGATTCTATTAAGGCTGCTTTTTCTCCCGGTCTCCTGGCATCCTGCAGACATTCCTCTCCTCAGGACCGCTCACTGATCCTCTCCTGTCCGGATCATTTTCTGATTCCCAGCACATCAGGTATTCCTTTTCACCGGTATCCCCATCATTATCTTCCTCCGCGATCCGAAATCCTTCCCGCTGGTAGAACCGCACTGCTCCCGGGTTCTGCGCATATACATTCAAGGTCAGTTTCCTTTTCTCCTCCTTCGCACGGTCCAGGAGACACTTCCCGATCCCCCGGCTCTGTGCCTCACTCCGGACGAAAATTCCTGCAATATATTCCTCATCAAGTCCGATAAATCCCTGGAGCTCATTTTTGTTCTCATCTATATATACATACACTTCCGCCTGAGAGATCATTTCTTTTACAGCCTCATAGTTTTCCTTCCAGTATTCCGACGGTATAAAATCGTGGGCTTTCAGGTTTGTATCCAGCCAGATCTCCGCGACTCTGTCTATATCTCCTGCCTGCATTTTTCTGATCATACTTCAGACTTCCCTTTCAAAAATAAAACTCATCCGTTTTGCTGTTCCTTTCCATCACAGCTTTTCTTACTCCTTATCCCTTCTCCTGTGAACCGCACCCGATATTTCCAGAAGCTCCGCATACCTGAAACAGGATTCCACATGGTCATTGATGATCCCGCACGCCTGCAGATGAGAATAAACGGTAACGGAACCCATGTATTTCATGCCTCTCTTTTTCAGATCACCGCTCACCTTATCCGACAGCCCGTTCCTTGCCGGTATCTCGCCTCTCTGATGTCCATTATAGAGGTAGGTTTTTCCCTTTGTGAAGCTCCAGATGTATTCGCTGAAAGATCCGAATTTCCCCCTTATCTTCTGAAAACAGCGGGCATTATGTATCACAGCCTCTATCTTCCTTCTGGAACGGATCATCCCGTCCGTGTTCAGGATACGCTGGATATCATCTTCGCCGTACTCTGCCACTTTATCAAAGTCAAAATTATCAAAGCAGGTCCTGAAAATCTCCCGCTTCTGTATCATCATATTCCAGTTCAGACCGCACTGCATCACTTCCATCATCAGAAACTCGAACTGCTTCTGATCATCGTGAAGCGGAACGCCCCACTCTTCATCGTGATACCGGATCATTTTATCATTGCACATACACCAGGGGCATCTGTTCATTCTGCCTGCCTCCTTTACCGCTCGACAACGACCGTAAGCATGACCAGATCTTCAGCTCCGGTGTTAAAGATACTATGTTCGGATCCCTTCCTGCAGATATGGCAGGTTCCCGCTGTCAGCTTCTCCTCTTTTCCATCGCATATGGCCTCCCCGTTTCCGGAAATGATGTAATTAATGTCATCGCTGGTCTCATGTCTGTGCATGCCGATCGAGCCGCCGGCATGTATCCTGCACGGTATGATTTTTCCCGCATCGCTCATGTACATCCTTGCCGTCATTTCGCCAGTGCCGCCGTTTATCCCCGGAACGGTCATTTCTTTTATTTCATTAAAATCAATCAGCATGTTAAATTCCTCCTCCATTTACTTTTCTTCCCCTGCCCGGCTGCTGTTATGCTGCCTGATATATGCAGTCACCACGAACAAGATCAAACTGCAGACAATCGCTGCTGTACCGATCACCGGAACAGCTGTCACGGGATAGAACTTATATACAGCCAGCACTACATCCACAAGAGAAAATATAGATACCATACCCGTTGATAAAGCGCATGCCATCTCTCTGCCGACGGGCACATTGTATCCCGGACGTTCTTTCATCATGCTGCTGTATGAAAACATTGACAGGACAGAAAGAAGCAGCATTGCCCACAGGATCCATTTCCCCGCCGAGTTATTGGGCATCCCGTTTTCTCCCCAATGTACAACAATGCTCCCGTCAGCTAAAAACGTCCCTGCCATTGCTGCAAGAAATGCAGCCAGGACCATTATGCTCGAAACATTTCTCCACAGCTTGATCGGCATCAGATGGAACATACTTACACTTCCTCTCATTTTCTACAGCTTCACTTCCTGTCAAAATATTCCCGCATACAGGCGTTTACAAATTTCATCGGGACATCCATGCGCTCCGCGGCCATGTTCTTTGAACACAAGTTCAAACTTTGCTGCTTCTGATTTTTATCTTAATTATATCAGCCGCTCTCCGCATCTTCAACTGCCCTTTCCCTTTATAACATACCTCTTGCAAAGGCTTCAGCACATGTGTTCTCTTGCTATTCTCTTCCCGACATGGTATCATTTTCCCCACAGACAGCAGTCCTGACACAGCGCTGCCGCCATATCTGATTTGATCCAGATTCAATACTTTCATATCCCGGATGGATTTCATCCGGCACCCATCTGAATATCACCGTCCGTATCGGACAGATATCCAATGAAAAACTTGAAAATTCACAAAAAGAAAAAGCAGACTGCTGTATGATGTGATATTATAATGATATGGAGACAGTCCTGTGCCGCTGGAAACGGAGGTCATATTGCTGGACAAAAACAGAAGAAAAGACGGACCCGCAAATTCCGAAGACCTGGCGCTCAAATCTGCGGCAGCCTACTTCGGAGATGAACTGATCCACTGGCTTGGGATCAGGGAACGCGCGCTCCGGGCAGTTCCAACAGAAATGGTGGAACTGGAAACCCGCCACATGTATGAGGATTTTCTCTACGAAATGGAAAACGGCATGTATTATCACTTCGAATTCGAAAGCGATTCTATCTCCAAAGAAGATTTGAAACGCTTCCGTGAATACGAAGCTTCCACTGCAAGGATTTACAATGCCCCTGTCGTAACCTATGTAATCTGTTCATCAAGGGTAAAGCGACTTCGGGACAGTATCACAGAAGGGATCAATACATACCGGGTAAGGCTGATCCGGCTGAAAGACATCAATGCGGATCTGCTGCTTAAACGGCTGGACGAACAATCAGCGTCAGCTCTGACCCGGGAGGACATCATTCCTCTACTTTTTTCCCCACTCATGGAAGGACGCTCCAGTCAAAAGGAGCGCATCCTTCAATGCATAAAGGTGCTCAGAAACGCTGAAACTACTTTTCCTCAAAACGACATTCGGAAAATGGAGGCAATACTGTATATTTTCGCAGTAAAATTTCTGGATGACACAGAGTTAGAATCAATTAAGGAGGCGGTTGCAATGACAAAGCTTGGACAGATGATATGGGATGACGCAATAGAAAAAGGACGTGAAGAAGGCGAAAAAATCGGACAGAAACGTGGAGAGAAGCAAGCTTCCGACCGTTACAGCAGACTCATCCTTCTTCTCAGCAAAGAAAATAAAAATGATCTGATCGTAAAGATTGCATCGGATCCGGAGTACCGCGAAGCCCTTTATAAACACTATGGAATCTGATGCGGGGCAGACAGTTCCTTCTGAACTATAAAATCTAAAATTGGACAGAGACAAGCTTTTTCCGCCGTCTCTGTCCAATTTTTTCTTCTGTCCGCACCTAACCTCCGCCTGAATGAGTACAGTGCAGACTGTCACGCTTTTTTCTCTCAGGTTCTCAGCCTGAATGTCTTCGGCGCAAACCGGTACACAAGAACGCATGCCGCAATAGAATAGACCACGCAAAATGCGATACATGCGATCCCGAACACCAGGATCGGCATCCTGACCTGCATCAGGAGAAAGCAGATCAGATAGGTGACAGACAGAATGACCTGATACATCCCGCTTTTCATCTCTGTTCCCGCATTATACGGCTGCAGCAGATAGTAGATCGTCAGGTAGTGAATCGAGAAAAACAGGCTCATGCAGAGAATCGATACAAATAAAACCAAATAATTCAGCAGATTATCCGTTCCGCCCGCGGCATACAGAATCACGCACAGTCCCGTGCCGATCACAACGGCAGGCAGGGCATTCACCTTCATGATCTCCCGCAGGCGGATCCGAAACAGTTTTAAGATACATCCGGGCTGCTTGTAGAAGGAATACGTCAGCAGACTGTGATCGCAGTTCATGAACAAAGCTCTGGTAAACCCGGTCCCGCGGTTAATCGCATACATGATAAAAGTAAAATATGGAAGCCAGGTCATGATAAGCTCTTTGATATCTTTTTTCGCCTCCGGCACCATCGTCAGCGCGATGACTGCGGCACAGCTTAAAACAAGACAGATCTCCGCTATACGGATCGTTGATTTCCAGAGGATCTTCCTGTGCCGCTTGATAAAGAGCTCATTTAAATATTCAAATCCATCCCGCTTGCTGGTAATAGTGGTATCCGTGGAAATCGACTTGTCGCTCACTGTCCTTGCCACCTGTTTAACCACATCCATCTGATTTACAACCTGCGCGAGCAGTTGTTGATTCACCTCACGGTAATATCGGAAAGACACGATCTTCCTGATACTGATGATCCCTGCCAGGATGAACAAAGCCATTACAGCCATGGATACCGCAGAGGGCAGGACAATCCCGGCAGCGGGCAGTGCATAGGCAAGCGCCAGCAGGACCGCCGCGAATATCCAGAGATGTTTCCTGATCTTGTTTTCATTATAGACAAATCCACTTCTCTCATAATCCCACAGAGAATACGCAGCCACAGCCGCCTTAAGCCCCGCCACAGAAAACGGGATCAGGATACAGAGCCAGAGCGGCACCTCCCTCTGCATTCCGAATATAATTGAGAATGGCAGAAAGCCCACGATCACCTTCAAAATCATATATCCATAGTTGACCAGCGTATATTCCCGGGCATTCATGCGGAGCTGGATCATGGCGTAGTACTTGTCCTGCGTCGGCTCGAACATGCTGGTATTCATATATGCTCCGATGACTGTCAGAAAAAGCAGGATATGAAGGAATGCCTGATCCGCCGGAACGTTTTTATACAAAATCCCGATCCCGCAGACCATGGTGATGAAATATAAAAATTTTCCAAGAAACGCTGCAATAACTTCCCACATAACAGAAAGGATATTAGCAAAGATTTTCAGCCCTCTCACGCCGTAGAGCGCATCCGGCAAAAGCCTCTTGATCAACGGAATCTGCTTGATGGCAAACAGGATGCTGTTTACCCGGTATGTATTTCTCAATGAAAAGGAAAAACGTAATGTTTTATGCATGTTCTTCCTCCCTCAGCGCCGCAATGATCTTGTCCTTAAATTCCCGGCTGTCCAGATTGGACTTTTCCACCACTTCCAGCTCCCCGTGGCTGAGCAGCACGATCACATCGCACAGATCCAGCGCCAGGTCCATGATATGGGTAGAGAAAATAGTGATCCGCTCGTCCTTCAGTGACCGGAGAAGCTGCTTCATCTCTTCCGCCACGACCACGTCAAGGGAAGTCAGAGGCTCATCGAGCAGAAGGATCTTCGGCTCCGCAATGATATTGACAAGCATCTGCATCTTATTTTTCATTCCGTGAGAATAATCTTTCATCAACTTGTCCCGGTCTTCGGGCTCGATGCTCATGAAATCAAAATATTCGTCAATGCTCTTCGGTTCCCGGATGGAATCTGAGTTAATATCCAGAAAGAACTTCAGAAACTCCCGCCCGGTCAGGAACTCCGGCACTGCCGGCATGGACAGCACATACCCGATATCCTCCGGCCTCACTTCCCGGCGTGTTCCGTCTTCTTCCAGATAAAAGCTTCCGCCGTCCGCCTTGATATCCCGGTTGATACAGTTAAACAGCGTGGTCTTTCCCGCGCCGTTGCGCCCCAGGAGCCCGTAGATCTTCCCCTCTTCAAACGTAAAATCAATATCTTTCAGTACTTCCTTTTTATCAAAATGTTTCTCCAGATGTTCAATGATAAATCTCATGTCTTTTTCCCTCATCTCCATGTTTTCTTATCTATTCACCGATACTATCCCAGCAGCCACAAGAAAAACATTGTAACAATCACTCCTGCTGCACCGGACGCGACCGCCAGAAGCACCTTCTGATACGGACGCTTCCCTTCTTCTCTTGCCTTTTCAATCTCACTTAAGCTTTTTCCTTCTGTAAACGCGATAATTTCCCGATAGGTCTGCATGTCGAACTTTTTCTTCTCCCGTTCCACAAGCATTGCCGCATAACTCCCTGCTCCCAGTATCACGATCCAGATGGCAAGCCCTGCATAAGACAGGAAATGCACAAGCGGGACAGGCGTAATAAGAACAGCCAGGAACAATATAGTAAAGATATTGCTCAGGCGCTCAAACTTTTTCTGATCTGTCTGATCGATCTGCTCTTTCATCATTTCCACATCTCCTTTGATTAATTGATCTAAAGAGATTTCAAAAACTTCACTGAGCAGCACAAGGCTGTTCACATCCGGATAACTTTTGTCATTCTCCCAGTTCGAAACCGTCTGCCGTGACACATAGACCTTTTCTGCCAGCGCCTCCTGAGACAATGTCTTTTCATTCCGATATTTTCTGATCTGTGTTCCCAGTTCCATTTTCTGTCTCCCTGTAATTCAAATTTTAATCCATCCCGAAAGATGTGGTCTATCAAAGGTCCTTGACATCCCTGTTTTTCCCGTGTTTTCGGGCTGTCAAAGATCTTTGACAACGGGTTTTCCCGCGTATTTTCTAGTTTGCCGATGAATGTATCTCACGTCTCTTATATACAACGATCTGCGGGTCTGCACCGCCGCAGCCGTATTCGCATACAAGAAGGTAATCTTCATCCGCCACGATCCCATAACATCTGCCGCTTCCCGGGATCTCTATCTGATTCCCCAGGTATACTTTATTGTCCTCAAGCAGCTTTACGGACTGCCCGTTTGGAAGAGGATACTCCAGATTAACATAAAATCCGTTCAGCAGATTCAGGTCATTCACATGAAGATCTTTGATCCCCAGAGAATTAAATTCCCGGACCAGCGTTTCTTTATATTCTGAAAATGCGCCAAGCCCTTCTCTTTTTATGTATTCGGCGACAGTACAGGTTCCTCCTAAGGGATGCCCTTTCGTCTCTGTACAGCCTCCGCATTCCTCTTTCCTGCCGCATTTCTCACAACAGTCTGTTCCGCAGATCAAACGTGGATCCATTATTCTCGCTCCATTCATCAATCTCATGCTCCATCTATTTCTTAACAAAACAACTCATTTTCAAAGTAGAATTTATCACTCTTTATCCTTGTCTCTAAAATATTCTTTTAGCGCATCTTTTACCGCCCATTTGACAATCGAATATAAACCTAAGATTATGATCAATATCACTATTATTATGATTGGCAGCCATTCCATATTTTTTCTCCCCTACCTTTCTGATCATCAATGCAGCTAGTTCCTATTTTTCACCCTAATGTTTCGGTCCCTCTATATTCCTATTCCACAAATGCATGGCTCATAATATAAAATGCTTCCTGGCTCGGCATCCATTTCTTCTCCATTTTCTCCAGCCCATCATCAAACGCCTGTGCTTCCCGCTCATCAACATTCATCACAGGACTGTCTGAATAAAACCACAGTCTCCCGTCCAAAGCGCCCGGCTTAAGCTCTTTTACAAGCATTGCCGCAGGATATTTACCTTTTTCCACGCAGACATTGTACTTCCTGCAGCACTGAAAGCCGCTGCCCACATAATTTGCCGGGCTTCCCATGATCACAACTGCCTCATACCCCAGTTCAGCCGCACGTTTCAGAGAATGCTCGATCAGCATTTTCCCATACCCCTTTCTCTGGTGCTTTGGCAGGATACTGACAGGCCCGAATGTCACGATTTCTTTCTCTGTTCCGCCTTCATCCGTCAGCTTTGATTTCGTATACATGATGTTCCCCACGATCTGCCCGTCCACCTCGATCACAAAATCCAGCTCCGGAATAAAATCCTCATGTCCCCGCATGATGTAGACGAGATAATGTTCCATGCATCCCGGAACGTATACATTATAAAAAGCCTTTCTCGTAATATCTTCTACGATTTTATAATCTGTTTCCCTTTCATTTCTGATATTAAGCATCAAGATCCTCCTTTATTTATGAAACAAGGGACATTACCTGCCCCTGTGTTTTATCTTTGTTTTCTCTTTGTTTTCTCCTTCCTATCTTAGCATGACGTCCGGTATCCGTAAAGCAAAGGTTCAGTTAAAAATCCCTTGTTCTTTCATCCTGCTTATGCTATTCTATCTTTACTCTTTCCAGGCAGATATATGCACAACCCGGAATTGTCCCTGGCGGCAGGGCTATCGCCCTGATCATCCGCCCACAAATATACTTCCAGCTCTAAAGTCGAGCAATTTCAACGTTTATTACCACAGAATCAAAGCATTTTAAAAAGTACTGAAAAAGGAGGGGATTCCATTGATAGCTAAAAAACTTTCTGATATTATTGCAGCCTGAAAACGAATTAGATATACTAAAAAGGAGATAAACGGAGAAAATTTTGTCTGCAGCCGTTATCCACGTGAAATGCTGAATCATCTCTCAGCCGTCCGCGGAATACACGTGGAAAACAAGGATAGGGGAATCTATTATCTGACCGGAGATGCGATCCCCATGCAGCCTTTGATCACTCGCGAATTGACTCAGGAAGAAAACTTCTGGCTGAAGAATCTCCGGATGGATCTGAAAGCCGGCAGGGAAATCCAAAATATCGTGGCAAAATATGAGCAGAACAGACACTCAAAAGATTATGCCGCTGTGATGGACCTGATCACACGGGCAAATTGGAAAGAAATGGAGGTCGAGCGAAAAATGTGCGATGCATTAAGAGAACTCTTTGCTGAAGAGTTGAAGGAAGAAAATGAACGCGGCATGGAACAAGGCATGGAGCGCGGTATCCATCTCACAAAACTTATTTTCAAGCTGTCTGCCCAGGGCAGTTCGGCTGAAGAGATCGCCGAAAAATGTGATCTTCCTTTAAAACAGGTACGGGAGATCCTGGAATAACGTCCAGAGGGGGGACTGCTGTCACATGATACAGCAGTCCCTTCTTCTCCCATCAGGAAAATCATACTCTATTTTTCTATTTTCATCTCTTTCTCCCGCAGTTCCATTTTCAGATAAACCATATCAACAAGCTGCCTGCCACACTCAAAGATAGGGTGATCGTAGTGCTCTGTGAAGAAGTTCCGGACCACATGTGACCTGCAGAAACCGCATTTCTCATAGAACGGCACTGTTGCAGGACTGTCCCCTGTGCCCACATACAGAACCTTAAAGCGGTCTCTGTATGAATCTGCCACAAATCGGATCATACGTCTGCCGTACCCTTTCCCCTGGGATTCCGGACTGACCGCCAGATTTTTGATCTCCAGGATTCCGTCTCCCTCATCTGTCACGACGCATTCTGCCTTCACACCGCCATCCTCCAGGACATACATATCCCCTCTCTCAAGATACCGGTCGATCATGTCCTCCTGCTCATCCGCCAGAAGAAGCAGGGGCATATATTCTTTTTTATCCGTTTCTACTTTTCTGATCTCCATAGCACTCCCTTCCGGCACGCACTATTCCGGCAATATGCCCACCTTGTCTCCTTTGACCAGTATTGCCTGATAATCATTTATAACCTTTAGATCCGGTACTGATGAATATTGTTCAATAATCCTTTCCGCTGCCGGTCCCATATCAGGATGCCCCAGATGGGGAACTACGTAGAAATCCACCAGCCCCATCCCTGTATAGTCCGTCAGCTCCGGCGCTTTCTCAGGGACATCCATCTCTGCAGAATATCCGATGTCAGGACACGCGGCAATCGCTCCCGCCGACTCTCCTATATATAATTTTCCTTTTTCCACTTCCTGAGCAATGATTTTATCTGCACCTGACCGCTTCAGCTCCTGAAGAAGGAAGAATGTATTCCCGCCTCCCACAAAGATCATGTCATTCTTTGTCAGCTTTTCCATGACAGTTTTCCTTGAAGCAGTGGAGACATCCAGCTCGTCAACGATCAGTCCCAGATCCTCCAGCATCCTCGTCTCCTCTTCCGCCATGCCCTCGATCTCTTCTGCGATCGCCGCGGTCGGGATATAAACCACTGTCTTTCCTTTCAGATCCGGCTCTGCTTCCTTCAGCAGATCTGTCACATTATGCATCATTGACACTAATAATATTTTTTTCACAAATCTATCCTCCTTCCCGCAATTTCTCTTATTGAAATTCTTTGCGCAACACCTCTTTCGGAGGCTCGATCTCATTAGCGATAGAATGCTCTGTCAGCTCGGACAGGAGCTTGATCTTTTTATTGAGAAGAGGTCTCATACAGTTGGGGACATGCTCCTGATGCGCGCGGTGGATCGCCACGCACTCCTTGCAGTTGCCGTGATACCGGCAGGCTTTCTGACATGGACAGTGATCTTTGTCCTTGTATTCCTCTCGGAACTGAGCGGCAAATTCTTCCTGAAGCCTCAATCCCTCCTGCCGGTTTCCTTTATGGAATTCTTTCATTGCGTCAAGTTCTTTCTGATTTCCTTCGATGATCATCTATGTATCTCCTTTATATAATTTACTGATGAAAAAATATCCTGTACCATTTATACCCGATATAATAAAATGTCTCCCTTGCCAGAAATGGGATTTTTGTCCTCAGACTGATATATCTCGTCGAAGGTGTAGGCGAGCTGTATGCCGTGATCCCTGCATCTTCCGCCAGCAGCATCGCCCGTTTCATATGCAGGGGATCGCTGACGATGATCGCGGTCTCGTATCCGTTTTCTTCCATGATCGCTTTAGAATTCTCCAGATTTTCCTGGGTGATCGATGATTGATCTTCAATCAGGACTGCTTCCTCGGGAATCCCCTGGGAAAGAAGATATTTTTTTGCTGCCGATGCGTCGGATTCCTCCGCCTGATCCGCTGTCCCTCCTGTCACGATCAGCCTGTCCACATACCCCGCCTCATACAGGGTAATCCCATGATTGATCCGCTCCCGGTAAACCGGGGAGACCTCGCCATTGTAAGCCGCCGCACCCAGAATGACCGCCACATCTGCCCGGCATTTCTGATCCTCTGCGCTGAAGGCACAGATATCAAACACATTTTTCCCGATGTATATAACCAAAAATAAAATCAGCAGTATAAGAACTTTATATCTCGTTTTTATCTTCTTCATACTTCATCCGGCTGCTGGCCGTCATGTGCCTTCCACTGGCACTCTGTCAGTTTCATATCAGAAAATACTGCCTTAAATGAAGAATCCTCCGGTGAACAGGCATAGATGCCGAACCGGATCTTCCCGCCGCCCTTTTCCATATGGCAGATCCGCATCTGCTGAAAATGAACCCCGTCCGACGAGCATTCAATGCAGTAGTCATCCTCTCTCCGGCTGAAGCGGTACCACATAGATTTTACCGAGGCGTCTATCACTGTAGTTGCCCAGTCCGAATATCCCTGATTCGTGACAACACTTCCCAGGTGCTGATACTCTTCATTCTCATATTCCACAGATCCCTTCAGCCAGTTCTCGCTGTCCAGGTACATCACGATGCCGCACTGGTCAAACCTGTGATGGCTTTCCCGGAAATCTGTCTTTACGATAAAGCTGAAATACCTTTCCTCTGTCTCCATCTGAAATACCGGGGCATTGTCATTGCGGAAATGATAGTAGGTCCTCTGCCACAGGTCTGTGTGAGGCTTTGTCACGATCTCTATCACTCCGTCATAGATAGCGCAGCTTTCCGGTTCGCGCGTCCATTCAAATTTGCTCAAATCTATTTCCATTTGTATCCTCCTCTGTTTTCAACCCGCTCTCTTCGATGCTTTTATTTCCTTCATATTTTAACGCTTTTCGTATCTGAGTTCTACAATCCCATTGTAACTTCTCGCGTCCATAAGTCTTAATTCCAACGCCTCCGGAAGTTCACCGAACAGTCTGATGCCTGCTCCCAGAAGAACGGGAATAACCGAAATATAGAATCTGTCGATCATGCCGTTCTGCATCAGCTGCCGCGCAATACTCGCTCCGCCGCAGATCCAGATGTCTTTTCCGTCCAATTCTTTCAATTTTTTCATCAGCTCTGACGGAGATTCATGAACAAATCTGATTTTCTCAGAGGAAGTTTCTTCCCGATGTGTGATCACATAAGCCATCAGATCTTCATAAACCCATTCGTCCGGAGAAAGTTCTGTTATCACCTGATGATATGTCTCCCAGCCCATGACTACGGTATCGATATCCCGGACAAATTCAGGATAAGAGCCCTCGCTTTCATTGTCAGGGTCCTGCCCTCTCAGCCAGCTGACTCCGCCGTTTGCGTCCGCAATGTATCCGTCTAAACTCATGGCAATATATAGTACGATTTTTCTCATATCCCTTGCTGCCTCCAGGTTATTTTCTTCCATATTCTCTGTGGACATACATCCTGCACAGACCGCCCTCCTCTTCTTCGACTAAGCAGAGGAACTCCCATCCGTACTGTTCATAAAAAGAGGTGTGATCCGTGATCAGATACAGAGTATCGATCCCTTTTTCCAGCATATCCCTGCACACATGATCAAGGAGTTTGCCGGCGATCCCCTGCCCCCGGCACTCTTCTTCCACATAGAGCGCACAGACATTGGGCGTCAGATCCTTTCTCCTGTGGAAATCATTTTCGATCACTCCCAGACCGCCTATGATCCGCTCTCCTTTCACTGCCACGTACCACTGCGGCACAGGAGTTCCCCCGTTTATGGAGGCTTCTATGCTAGATCTGTATTCCTCCAGGGGGATCTGCCATTTCTCATGAAACCATTGCGCCGCGCGCCTGCTTAACCGCGGCCAGTTTTTTAAATTAGATACTAAAACTTCCCACACCAATACGGTGTGTTGAACCTTGAAAATTCAATATTTCAGCCAATAAAAAAGGCATAAACCTGTCCCGTTTGGTATAATGGAATTGACGAAAAACCATCTATACAAAGGA
>OLIH01000414.1_pt1 | contig 27534 bp, 15 predicted proteins | sample 1609721 | NCBI WGS metagenome assembly OLIH01 (sample SAMEA4350157, study PRJEB24818) | metagenome | biome: human; feature: gut; material: faeces | place: Denmark | collected 2013-09
GGGCGCCGGGGCCGAACGCCGATGCACGGTTTTGCGGTCCTTTTCCATAACAGTCCTCTTTTATCTTGGGGCGGGGCGGCGGTTTTCCGCCCGCAGTTTCCTTTTATATATAGATTAATAGTACCATTTTGCCCGTGAAATTACAACGCCCGTTTCCGGCAAAATGTGTAAAATCAAGCCGGAAACGGGACGTGGTTTATTGCGTTTTTTCCAGAATTGCGCGCACTTCGGCCTCGGTCAGGCCCAGGCGCACGGGGGCGGGCTCTCCCCTGTCGGATTCGTCGGCCAGATGTAGCCACCAGGTCTGCACATCCAGCCAGCGGCCGAACTTGTACCCCGACCGGGGCTGGGTGCCCGCCTTGAAGAACCCCAGCGCCTTGTGGAAGGCTTCGCTTTCGGGATTGGGGTGGGTGACCAGGGCGGCGGCTTCCCGGTAGCCCTGGGCCTTGAGCATGGCCAGCAGGGGGCGGTAGAGCTTGCCCCCCACCCCCTGGCCCATGCAGTCGGGGGCGCAGTAGATGGTGGTCTCCACGCACCAGCCGTAGGCGGCCCGGGGGTGCAGCGGATGGGCGCAGGCATAGCCGCACAGGCGGCCGGCAGCGTCCTCCGCCACCAGGAAGGGGGCCCGCTGCAGCACGCCCCGGATATTTTCTTTCATCTCCTCCACCGTGGACAATTCATACTGGAAGGTGGCGGTGGAGTGGGTGACGTACCAGTTGTACAAGGTCACCACGGCCTGGGCGTCCTGCTCGGTGGCCAGGCGGACGGTGATTTTGTGCTCGGCGGCCCAGGCATCGGCCAGGGCTTCCTTTTCGGGGCGGGAAAGCTTTTTCAGCGCCGCTTCCCGGCGCAGGGCCTCGCTCTTGTCGGCGCAGCGCCGGGCATAGGCCAGCCTGGCCCCGCCCTTCATGCGGGTGTACCGGGCGCCGGTGCCCCCGGCGTGGTTGTGCAGGCGGCGGGCCAGGTCGTTGGTCCAGCCGGAATACAGGCTGCCGTCGGCGCAGCGGACCATATAGGCCCAGGCAGTGGGGGCGTCGGTGGCACGCAGGTCGGCGGTGCTGGGGGCAAAGCCCCGGGGCGGGTCTTGGTAGATGTAGGCGCTGCTCATTCGCTCACCGGCTTTCCGGCGGCGCGCAGGGCGCGGCGACAGGCTTCCACCGCCTGGTCCTTGTCATCGGCGGTGATGAGGAAGCGGCTGGGGTGGCAGAACCGCAGGCCCAGACCGCTGCGTTCCCGCAGAACGGCTTCGGGCTGCCCGGCCCAGGCCGGGGGGAAGGGCACCTTGCTGCGGCGGGTCTTGTAGTCGGTGACGCACTGGGCGCTGTAGCCGCCCCGCTGGCTGGGATACACCACAAAGATGGCGTCGGTCTTGTACAGGCCGTTTTTCCAGGGCATGTAGGCGGGCAGCACCACAATGCCGTCCTTGGCGGCCTTCCAGGCACGCTGGACCGTCTCGTCCGCCCGGTTGACGGCGTTGGCGGCGGCGATCTCGTTGCGCAGGATCTGGTCGGCCACAGCCACCGCCCGCCAGAAACACTCGTCGGGGTCGTCCTTGGAATCCCACACCGGGTTGAAGGAGCCGATGGCGTCGGCCAGGGAGTTCTGTTCCCCGGTGTTGTCGTTCAGGTCCAGGGGCTGGACGAAGTTTTCATCCAGCAGACGGGCCTGGTGCTCCCCCACCAGCCCGGCGCCCAGCACCCGCCACAGCAGGCCGAAGGCGGCGTAGGGCACCCCGTTGGGGCGGGATTCCCGGGGTTCGCTGTGGTGGTCGAACATGCCGCCGCCGATATCGAAGACGATGCCGTCAAAATTGTCCGGCACGGTGAAGCCCCGGGTAATCTGGATGTCGGGGCGAAGGATGCGCAGCAAGGCGGTGGAAAACACGTCGTCGGCGTGGAATTTGCCGCCGTGGGTGAAGCCTTTGGACGGAATTTTCATGCAATTTTCCTCCTGTATGGAACACGGCCGGAAAGGCCGATGGGTTTTGGTTGGACGGGTTTTATTATAGCACATTTGGGGGGTGGGGGAAAGCTGTGGTGTTTTTCTTGGTTTTTCCTTTGGGGTTCGTTTTGGCTACTTGGCAGGCAGCTGCCGACCGGGAACTCTTTCCTTTTCGTGCCCGAAAAGGAAACGAAAAGGGCCCGCCGTTCCGATGCGGCGGCCGCCGGCCAGGGTTTTCAACCCTGGACCCGTATGCGGCCACCCCTCCGGGACGGCCTACTCAGGTCCTGGGGGACCTGAGCAAGGAATGGATTTGAATAGCACTTCCAAAAAGCCTCCCCTGTGCAAGGGGAGGTGCCGCGCAGCGGCGGTGGGGTTGGAAACCTTGCCCCCTTTCCCGTCATCGGGCAATACCTCCAAGTCTCCAACCCCTCAGTCGCCTGTCGGCGCCAGCTCCCCTTGCACAGGGGAGCCTTCCGCAGCAGCTGCCGGGAAATGGTTTTAAATCCTTATCCTTGTTCACCGGCCCCCAGGCCGGTGAATAGGCCGTCGTAAGGTGGCCGCATCCCCGGGTCCAGGGCCGCAGCCCTGGTCGGCGTCCACCGCATCGAAACGGTGGCGGTTTTTCCGTCGCTTTTTGACGCCAAAAAGCGACAACTTTCCGGCAAACAGCCGCTTGCCAAGAAGCCAACAACACAAAAGCAGAATTTTTCGTTTCCTTTTCAGCCACAAAAAAGGAAAAACTCTCCCACTTGCATCCTACTGCAAATCTGGTATAATAATAGGTTGTCGATACATCGCAATTATTTTCTCAGTTGTCCAAAAAAGGAAGTAGTTATGCAAAATTTTAGTAAAACCCTCCGCAGCAGGGCCTTCTGGCTGGGCAAGGTACTGCCCTTTGTGCTGGCGGTGGCCGCGGCTTTTGTGGCCCGGTATCAGCTGGAACTTTCCGACGGCGTCACCCCCGACTATCTGGCCGGGCAGTGGCCGCTGTACGCCCCTCTCAACGCCCTGACGGCCTTCTGCCTGACCCTGGTGCTCTTTGCCCTCATTGGGCGGTGGAGCCTGGCCACCGGCCTTTCGGGGGCGCTGTTCACCGTGCTGGCCATCGTGAACTATTACACCCGGGACCTGCACGGCACCGCCCTCATGCCCCAGGATATCCTGAACATCGGCACCGCCGCCGCGGTCATGGGCAGCTACACCCTGCGCATCACCCAGACGGTCATCACCATTGTGGCGCTGTACATTCCGGTGCTGGCGGCCGCTGTAGCCCAGCGGTTTCTGGCCTACGGCCGCAGCAAGCCCCCCAAAATCCACTGGAAACAGCGGCTGACACGCTGGGCCGGGTGTTTCGTGGGCATCTTTCTCATTCTGTATGTGGGATACTTTGCCCCCTTTGCGGTCAAGCCCAAGCAGACCTACGGCTGGGCCTGGCAGCTCACCTATTATAAGTACGGCTATCTGGCGGGCACCATCGAGTCGGCGGGGCTGCTGATGAATCCCATCGTGCAGCCGGACAACTATTCCGACGAGGCCGCCGAAACCGCCGCGGCCTCCACCCGGAACTACACGCCGGAGACCGCCGCGGTCTCCGAGCAGGAATACCCGGACATTGTGCTGATTTTGTCCGAGAGCTTTTACGACTTTGACCTGGTCACCGACCTGCAGGCAGACACCGAGATCATGCCGGTGACCAAGAACCTGGAAAACAGCATCTACGGCCACACCGTGTCCCCCCAGGTGGGCGGCGGCACCAACTCCAGCGAATACGAGATGCTCACCTCCAATTCCCTGATGCTCATGCCCAGCATCACCCCCTTCAACTGGCTGAACCTCTACGGCGCCGACAGCGTGGTCAGCTATCTGGAGGACCTGGGCTACGCCACCATGGCGGCCCACCCCTACACCAACCTGAACTACCGCCGCAACAGCGCCTGGCTGGCCCTGGGCTTTGACAATGTGTATTTCCAGGACAGCTTCCCCACCCAGGAGTATTACGGCAACCGTCCCTACCAGACCGACAGCGCCACCTACAAGGACCTGGAAGCCATGTACGAGTCCATGCCGGAGGACCAGCCCCGGTTCACCTTCCTGGTGAGCATCCAGAGCCACGGCGACTACGACATGAACGAGCCGGAACTGGACATCGTGCATGCGGCCACCGACTACGGCGAATATGATTCGGTGATGGACGAGTATCTGTCCTGCATGAAGATGACCGACGCAGCCTTCGGCGAGCTGACCGAGTATTTCACCCAGGTGTATGAACAGACCGGCCGCAAGGTGATCGTGGCCATGGCCGGCGACCACGCTCCCAGCTTCGTCACCCATGTGTCGGACCAGAGCCGGGCTTCCGAGAACGATCTGCAGGTATTGCAGCGCAGCACTCCCTTTATCATCTGGGCCAACTACCCGCTGGAGAACGCCGGCGAGACCAACGACCGCGACCCGCTGAACCGGATGGACCTGTGCATGCTGGTGCCCACCGTGGCCGAGCAGGCAGGCCTGCCCCTGACCGACTACTACAAGTATCTGCTGGCCATGAAGGAGGACGTGCCCCTGATGACCGCCGGCAACGACTATATGGACGCCGACGGTGTGACCCACGTGATTGGAGAAAACCAGACCAACGACGACTGGGTCCACGGCTACTTTGCCCTGGAATACAACAACATCGGCACCCACGCCAAAAAGAACGATGCTTTGTTCCGGCTGAACGGATAAAGCCTGACTTCCCTGCCCTGCCTTTTCCTTGAGGAAAGGGCGGGGATTTTTTGTTTTTTATGTTGCGGGCTGCTTGGCGGACGGCAGGCAGCCGCTTGGGGAGCCGAGATTGGCTCCCCTGTGTAAGGGGAGCTGGCGGCCGGAGGCCGACTGAGGGGTTGTGAGCTTATTGTGGCCTCCCGGTAACGGAAAATGTCGCAAGGTTTCCAACCCCTCCGCCGCTACGCGGCACCTCCCTTTACACAGGGGAGGCTTAGGGGAAGCAGCATTTTAAAAACTTTCCTTGCTCAAGCCCCCCAGGGCTTGAGTAGGCCGTCGTAAGGTGGCCGCACACCCCGGGTCCAGGGCCGCAGCCCTGGTCGGCGTCCACCGCGTCGAAACGGTGGGACTTTTCGCTTCCTTTTGGTCACAAAAGGAAGGACTAAATGGCAGGCAGCCGTTACCCAAGAAGCGAGAAACAAACCAGCCCCTCGGCCGCTGCGCGGCACCTCCCCTTACACAGGGGAGGCTTAAAATAGCCGCCCGGCCAAAACCAAAAAGCACCCCCACCCTGCCCTTTCGGACAGAATGGGGGTGCTCTTATTTATGCAGCTTTACCAGACTGCGCAGGTCTTACTTGTACAGTTCGACCAGCTTGGTCAGATGCTCGTAGCGGCTCTCGGCGGCCTTCTGGTTCTTTTCGAACAGATCCTTGGCGCGATCCGGGAACGCACGGGACAGACGGCTGTAACGGGTCTCGTTGGCCAGGAAGCTCTGGTATTCTTCCATCTTGCCAGCCTTGGAGGTCAGGGTGAAGGGGTTCTTGCCCTCGGCCTTCAGAGCGGGGTTGAAGGTGAACAGGTTCCAGTAGCCGGACTCGACGGCCTTCTTCATCTCGTTCTGGCAGTTGGTCATGCCGCCCTTGATGCCGTGCAGTTCGCAGGGAGCATAGCCGATGATGATGGACGGGCCGGGATAAGCCTCAGCCTCGGCAATGGCCTTGACAGCCTGAGCCATGTTGGCGCCCAGAGCGATCTGAGCAACATAGATGTAGCCGTAGGTCATGCAGATCTCAGCCAGGCTCTTCTTGCTGATTTCCTTGCCGGCAGCGGCGAACTGGCAGACTTCGCCGATGTTGGAGGCCTTGGAAGCCTGTCCGCCGGTGTTGGAGTACATCTCGGTGTCGAAGACCATAACGTTGACGTCGTGGCCGGAAGCCAGGACGTGATCCAGGCCGCCGTAACCGATGTCGTAAGCCCAGCCGTCGCCGCCGAAGATCCAGAAGCTCTTCTTGGCCAGGTACTGCTTGTCCTTCAGGATTTCCTTGGCTTCATCGCAGCCGCAGGCTTCCAGAGCAACGATCAGGGCCTTGGCGGGAGCGTCGTTGGCCTTGGTGTTGTTCTTGGTTTCCAGGAACTTCTCGATGGCAGCGTCCAGATCAGCGTTCTTGCCCTTCAGGCCAACCAGCTTGTTGATCAAGTTGGCGCGGATGGTCTCGTAGCCGATCTGCATGCCCAGGCCGTGCTCGGCGTTATCCTCGAACAGAGAGTTGTTCCAGGCGGGGCCGCAGCCGCTTTCCTTGTTGGTGGTGTACGGGCTGACAGAAGCGGTACCACCCCAGATGGAGGAGCAGCCGGTGGCGTTGGAGATGAACATCTTTTCGCCGAACAGCTGGGTGATCAGGCGGGCATAAGAGGTCTCGGCGCAGCCAGCGCAGGAGCCGGAGAACTCAAGCAGCGGCTGGTTGAACTGAGAGCCCTTGACGGAGATCTCGGAAACAACGCCGGGGACATTGTCCTTCTTGCGGATGTTCTCGACGCAGTAATCGAAGGCAGCCTGCTGGTCGGCCTGGGATTCCTGCGGCTTCATCTCGATGGCCTTGGTGGGGCAGACGGTGACGCACTCGCCGCAGCCCATGCAGTCCAGAGGAGAAACAGCGATGGTGAACTTGTACTCGCTGGCCTTCGGCTTGGTGTCGGCGCTCTTCAGGCTGGCCGGAGCGGCAGCCAGTTCGTCGGCGGTCAGGCAGAAGGGACGGATGGTGGCATGAGAGCAGACAAAGGCGCAGTTGTTGCACTGAATGCACTTGCCGGCATCCCATTCGGGCACCATGACGGCGGTGCCGCGCTTCTCGTAAGCGGAAGCGCCCAGTTCCCATTCGCCGTTGGGGTTATGCGCAAAGGCGGAAACAGGCAGGCTGTCGCCGTCCATACGGGAGACAGGCTCCATGACGTCGCGGACCATCTTGACCAGCGGAGCGGGTCCCTTCAGTTCCTTGGCGGGAGCGTCCGGCTCGGGGTTGTGCCAGCTTTCGGGCACTTCCACCTTGTGGACAGCGTCCACGCCGGCATCGATGGCCTTCCAGTTCATCTGGACAACGGCGTCGCCCTTCTTGCCGTAGCTCTTCTTGGCGGCGGCCTTCATGTACTCGACGGCTTCGTCGATGGGCATGACGTCGGCCAGCTTGAAGAAGGCAGACTGCAGGATGGTGTTGGTACGCTTGCCCATGCCGATCTCGATAGCCTTGTCGATGGCGTTGATGGTGTACAGCTGAATGTTGTTGTCAGCGATGTACTTCTTGTCGGCAGCGTTCAGGTGCTCGCCCAGTTCCTCATCGGACCACTGGCAGTTGATCATGAACACGCCGCCCGGCTTGACATCCTGGACCATCTTCATGCCCATGTGGATGTAGGCGGGGTTGTGGCAGGCAACGAAGTCAGCCTGGTTGATGTAGTAGGGGCTGCGGATGGGCTTGTCGCCGAAACGCAGGTGGCTGATGGTCACGCCGCCGGTCTTCTTGGAGTCATACTGGAAGTACGCCTGAATGTACTTGTCGGTATGGTCGCCGATGATCTTGGTGGAGTTCTTGTTGGCGCCGACAGTGCCGTCGCCGCCCAGGCCCCAGAACTTGCACTCCTTGGTGCCGGGAGCGGAGGTGATGGGCGCGGGCTTGACTTCGGGCAGGCTCAGGTTGGTCACGTCGTCCACGATGCCGATGGTGAAGCGGGACTTCGGAGCATCCTTCTCCAGTTCCTTGTACACGGCAAAGACGCTGGACGGCGGGGTGTCCTTGGAGCCCAGGCCGTAACGGCCGCCGGTCAGGACGATGTCGTTCAGGCCGGCCTCACGCAGGGTAGCGGCCACATCCAGGTACAGGGGCTCGCCCAGGGAGCCGGGCTCCTTGGTGCGGTCCAGAACGGCGATCTTCTTGACGGTCTTGGGCAGAACCTTCAGCAGGGCTTCGGAGACCCAGGGACGATACAGGCGGACCAGAACCAGGCCGACCTTCTCACCCTTGGCGGTCAGGTAGTCGATGACTTCCTCGGCCACGTCGCAGATGGAGCCCATGGCGATGATGACGCGGTCAGCGTCCTCGGCGCCGTAGTAGTTGAACAGATCGTAGTTGGTGCCGATCTTTTCGTTGATCTTGTCCATGTACTTCTTGACAACGGCGGGCAGAGCGTTGTAAGCGCTGTTGCAGGCCTCACGATGCTGGAAGAAGATATCGCCGTTTTCATGGCTGCCGCGGGTCTTGGGATGCTCGGGGTTCAGTGCAGCGGCGCGGAATTCTTCCACGGCCTTCATGTTGCACATTTCCTTCAGATCCTCGTAGTCCCACTTTTCGATCTTCTGGATCTCGTGAGAGGTACGGAAGCCGTCGAAGAAGTTCACGAAGGGAACGCGGCCCTCAATGGCGGACAGATGCGCCACGGGGGACAGGTCCATGACTTCCTGGGGGTTGGATTCGCACAGCATGGCGAAACCGGTCTGGCGGGTGGCGTAAACGTCGCTGTGATCACCGAAGATGTTCAGTGCATGGGTCGCCACGGTACGGGCCGAAACGTCAAAGACGCAGGGCAGACCTTCGGCGGCGATCTTGTACATGTTGGGGATCATCAGCAGCAGGCCCTGGGACGCGGTGAAGGTGGTGGTGATGGCACCGGTGCCCAGCGAGCCGTGCACGGCGCCGGCCGCGCCGGCCTCGGATTCCATCTCAACAACCTTGACCTGGTTGCCGAAGATGTTCTTCAGACCCGCAGCGCTCCACTGGTCAACGGTGTCGGCCATCGGGCTGGAGGGGGTGATGGGGTAGATGGCAGCTACGTCGGTGAACGCATACGCTACGTGGGCCGCAGCGGTGTTGCCATCCATGGACTGTTTTGCTCTTGGCATTTTTCTTCCTCCGTTTACTTCGGTGTGCCGAAGGCCGCCACGGCCTTGAGACCCACCAATTTGGATTCAGCACCCGCACACGACCATAGGGGCCCACGGACATACCATGGCCCCGAACGGCTGTTTGCAGGAGAACGTTTCCCCATACCGCAGCCCGTTGCCGGGCAGCCCTGCGATACGGGAACGCTTTTGCTTGCTCTCATTTTACCAAATTTGTTCCCGTTTCGTAAAGTAGTATTGCATAGAATGTTGTACGATTTTTTTGTTAAAATATTGGCAATTTGACGATTCTCTTGTGGAATGTTACCGTATTTTCTACAAGACCCTTGTGTAATAGAGAGATATTTTGTATAATTCTGTTTGTCGCCCCTCAATTTGACCGTATACGGATGTTTTTTGCGCATCAAAAGGGGAAAAATACCCCTTGCAAATTCTTCGTTTTGTGGTAAAATGAGGGTCCGGACAGTTAGTACAAGCTAACCGTCCGGATACAAGGTCCTTTTCGCGTTGCCCAGGCAACACAATCCACCTTTGGGCGGGTCTATACTGGGTACGGAAGGGGGGCCTTGCCCCTCGTCAGACCGCGCAGTCCGCGGGTCTGGATTCACCGTTTTTTCCCTTATTTATAAGGAGGTACCGTCGATGCACAACTATCCCCAGTGGGAAGGCTTTGAAGGCCGCATCTGGAAAGAGGAAGTCAACGTCCGCGATTTTATCCAGAAGAACTACCGCCCCTATGACGGGGATTCTTCCTTCCTGGCCGGCCCCACCGAAGCCACCAACAAGCTGTGGGGCGCTCTGCAGCAGCTGCAGAAGGAAGAACGCGCCAAGAACGGCGTGCTGGACATGGAGACCGAAGTGGTTTCCGGCCTGACCGCCTACGGCCCCGGCTATATCCGGGAAGACCTGAAGGATCTGGAAAAGATCGTGGGTCTGCAGACCGACAAGCCCCTCAAGCGCGCTTTCATGCCTTACGGCGGCATCAAGATGGCCGAGCAGGCCTGCACCACCTACGGCTATACTCCCAGCGAAAAGCTGCACGAGATTTTTACCAAATACACCCGCACCCACAACCAGGCGGTGTTTGACGCCTACACCCCCGAGATGAAGAAGGCCCGTCACAGCCACATCATCACCGGCCTGCCCGACACCTACGGCCGCGGCCGCATCGTGGGCGACTACCGCCGTGTGGCCCTGTACGGCATTGATGCCCTGATCGCCTGGAAGCAGGAAGATTTTGCCAACTGCGGCGACGGCACCATGACCGACGACATCATCCGTCTGCGGGAGGAGATTGCCCTGCAGATCAACGCCCTGAAGGGGATGAAGGAGATGGCCGCCATCTACGGCTACGACATCTCCGCCCCCGCCAAGGACGCCAAGGAAGCCATCCAGTGGCTGTACTTCGGTTATCTGGCCGCCATCAAGACCCAGAACGGCGCCGCCATGAGCGTGGGCCGCATCTCCACCTTCCTGGACATCTACATCCAGCGGGACCTGGACAAGGGCATCCTCACCGAGACCGAGGCCCAGGAGCTCATCGACCATCTGGTCATGAAGTTCCGCATGGTCAAGTTTGCCCGCATCCCCAGCTACAACCAGCTGTTCAGCGGCGACCCCGTGTGGGCCACCCTGGAAGTGGCGGGCATCGGCATGGACGGCCGGTCCATGGTCACCAAGAACGACTACCGTTTCCTGCACACCCTGGAAAACATGGGCCCCGCGCCGGAGCCCAACCTGACGGTGCTGTACTCCAGCGCCCTGCCGGAGAACTTCAAGAAGTACGCCTCCGAAATCTCCATCAAGACCAGCTCCATCCAGTACGAGAACGACGACGTGATGAAGCCGGTGTGGGGCGACGACTATTCCATCTGCTGCTGCGTGTCGGCCACCCAGACCGGCAAGGAGATGCAGTTCTTCGGCGCCCGTGCCAACCTGGCCAAGTGCCTGCTGTACGCCATCAACGGCGGCATGGACGAGAAGCTGCATGACCAGGTGGGCCCGGCTTACGCCCCCATCACCAGCGAGTACCTGGACTATGACGAGGTCATGAAGAAGTACGACGTGATGATGGACTGGCTGGCCGGCCTGTACGTGAACGTGCTGAACCTGATCCAGTATATGCACGACAAGTACTACTACGAGGCCGCCGAGATGGCCCTCATCGACACCGACGTGCGCCGCACCTTTGCCACCGGCATTGCGGGCTTCAGCCACGTGGTGGACAGCCTTTCCGCCATCAAGTACGCCAAGGTCAAGACCGTCCGGGACGAGACCGGCCTGGTCATCGGCTACGAGACCGAGGGCGACTTCCCGAAGTACGGCAACGACGACGACCGCGCCGACGACATCGCCGTCTGGCTGCTGAAGAGCTTTATTGACAAGGTGAAGCGCCGCCACACCTACCGCAACTCCGAGGCCACCACCTCCATCCTGACCATCACTTCCAACGTGGTGTACGGCAAGGCCACCGGCGCCACCCCCGACGGCCGCAAGGAGTACACCCCCTTCGCCCCGGGTGCCACCCCCAGCTACGGTGCCGAGACCCACGGCCTGCTGGCGTCCCTGAACTCGGTGGCCAAGCTGCCCTATCACTGGGCGCTGGACGGCATCTCCAACACCCAGACCATCAACCCCGATGCCCTGGGCCATTCCGAGACCGAGCGCACCAACAACCTGGTGCAGGTGCTGGACGGCTACTTCGACCAGGGTGCCCATCACCTGAACGTGAACGTCTTCGGCACCGAGAAGCTGCTGGACGCCATGGAGCATCCCGAGAAGGAAGAGTACGCCAACTTCACCATCCGCGTATCCGGTTATGCGGTGAAGTTCATCGACCTGACCCGGGAGCAGCAGCTGGACGTCATCGCCCGTACCTGCCACAAGAAGATGTAAGCTTGGCGGCGTGATGCCATAAACCAAAAATTCCCCCGCATGCGCCTACCGGCAGGGCCGGCGGCGGCATGCGGGGGTCTTTTTTTGGGGCAGGGAAGACGCTTATTGGCGGGAAACGGCGGTCAGTTCCCGGGCGAAGTCCCGATAGCCGGCATCGGCCAGCAGAAGGCCGTTGGCGATGGCCTGCACCGCGGCGTCGGCCACGGCGGCCACCAGGTACAGGTACAACAGGGGATACTGCCCGGTCATGGCCAGGTACATTCCCAGGTTCATAAGCAGCAGCACCAGGGAGGCAGCGCCCCCCACGACCCCCAGCCAGGCCAGCACCCGGACGCCCCGGCGCAGCATATAGCTGATGCCAAAGGCCACCACCAGGCCCAGAACCAGGTTGCCCACCACCGACATGGCAAAGATGCCTGCCGCCACCATGGCCAGGGTAACCAGGGTGCAGGCGATGCGCACGCCCACCCACAGGTTGGTCAGGCGCACGCACTTGGCGTAGGCGGCAGCGTGGTCTGCGCGCAGGGCTTGCAGGCGCTCGTTGATGTTTTGTTGCGTTCCGGTGTTGTTTTCCATCCGTTGGCACCTCTCTTTTCCTGCTACCAGTGTAGCACACTTGCCCCCAAAATGCCACACGCATTTTGTTGTTTTGTCATATTGCATTGTTGTTTTATCATATTATCCAAAATTTACCGCGGCGGTTTATACACTGCCGCCAAGGAGGCCACTTATGTCGGAAGCCGTCAAACAGCCTTTGGGCTATATCAATTCGGTGGAGACCTTCGGTCTGGTGGACGGGCCGGGGGTGCGGTACGTGCTGTTTTTGCAGGGGTGCCGCATGCGCTGCCGGTACTGCCACAACCCCGAGACCTGGGCCTTTACCAAGGACAACGCCCAGACCCCCGCCGAAGCCTTTGCGGCGGCGTATCGCTACCGCAACTACTGGAAGAACAACGGCGGTCTGACGGTGAGCGGGGGAGAACCCCTTTTGCAGATCGAGTTTTTGACCGAGCTGTTCCGCCTGGCCAAGGAAAAGGGGGTGCACACCACCCTGGACACCTGCGGCCAGCCCTTCACCACCGAGGAACCCTTCTATTCCCGGTTTGTGGAGCTGATGAAGTACACCGACCTGGTGATGCTGGACATCAAGGAGTGGGACAGCGCCCGGCACAAGGCCCTGACCGGCCACCCCAACGAGAACATCCTGGAAATGGCGCGGTGGCTGTCGGACCACGGCAAGGACATGTGGATCCGCCACGTGCTGGTGCCCGGCCTGACCGACGACGAGGCCGCCATGGCCACCACCGGCGAGTTTATCAAGGGCCTGAAGACGGTGCGCCGGGTGGAGGTGCTGCCCTACCACACCCTGGGACTGTTCAAGTGGGAGAAGCTGGGCATTCCCTACACCCTGGACGGTGTGCCGGTGCCCACCGACGAACAAGTCAGCAAAGCCGAGGAATTGTTGGGGGTTGTGAAGGAGTAAGTTTTTTTACAGAACTTGTTTCTTGCTGCTTGGCAGACGGCTGCCAGCCGTTGCGTCCTTCCTTTTGTGACCAAAAGGAAGCGAAAAGTCCCACCGTTTCGACGCGGTGGACGCCGACCAGGGCTGCGGCTTTTTGTATCGTGCTATGGCACGATACAAAAAACAACACGAAGTGTTGATTCCTTAATCGGTCGGCCGCGCACAGCGGCCAATGGTTGGGTGAGACACTTTGCCCCGTTGGGATGCGGCCACCTACCGACGGCCTACTCACCGGGCTGGGGCCCGGTGAACAAGGAATGGTTTTAATACCATTGCCCGATAGCAGCTGCTGAAGGCTCCCCTGTGTAAGGGGAGCTGGCGGCCGCAAGGCCGACTGAGGGGTTGGAGACTTGACGGTATTGCCCGGTAACGGGAAATCAGTCAGGGTTTACAACCCCTCCGCCGCTGCGCGGCACCTCCCCTTACACAGGGGAGGCTTGGGGTAAAAGAAGCTGCGCGCCCTCCTTGCACAGGGGAGGCTTTCCGGAAGAGCCATTTTAATCATTTTCCTTGCTCAGGTCCCCCAGGACCTGAGTAGGCCGTCGTAAGGTGGCCGCATCTCGGGGTCCGGGGCCGCAGCCCCGGCCGGCGGCCGCCGCATCGGAACGGCGGGCCCTTTTCGTTTCCTTTTCGGGCACGAAAAGGAAAGAGCTCCCGCAGCCTGCCGTCTGCCACAAAACAAAAAAAACACCCTGCCGGTCAGGATTTTCCCAAATCCTCCCCCGCAGGGTGGTTTTCTTATTCTTTGGTCACCGAAAGAACAGTGGCGTCGTCTCCGTCCACGGTGAACTTCACCTCATATCCCGCAAACCGCAGGCCGTACACCCGGCCGGGGTCGTGCTGGTAGCCGGGGCGGGGGTCGTTTTCCAGCACCCCCACCAGCCCCGCCCGGGTCTCCGGGTCCAGGGCGGCCAGCCGGTTTTCCGGGTCGTGGACGGTGAGGGCGTGGGCCTCCACCCGGCCCGCAAACCCGGACCTGGCCTCCGGATGGGCGTCCACATAGGGCAGGTAGGGCTTGATGTCATAGATGGGGGTGCCGTCCAGCAGGTCCGCCCCCGCCACCTCGATCACCGGGCCGTCGGGGGTATGGGGCTGCACCCCCAGCAATTTCACGCAGGAAAGCCCCAGGGCGTTGGGCCGGAAGGGGCTGCGGGTGGCAAACACCCCCATCCGGGTGTTGCCCCCCAGCCGGGGCGGGCGGACGGTGGGGCGCCAGTGTTCGCCGTCGGCCCCCGCCGCCACCACCGTGGAAAACTGCCAGATCAGCCACAGATGGCTGTATTCCTCCAGCCCCCGCAGGGCGTCGGCGTTGCGGAAGGGCTCCTCAAACACGATGGTGGCCCGCAGTTCCTCCACCAGGCCGCTCTGCCGGGGGATGCCGAACTTGTCCGCAAAGGGGGTGCGGATGCGGGCGATGGGGGTGATGGTATAGCTGTCCTGCATTATCTTCTCCTTGCCGCCGGCAGCAGGGGCTGTCCGGTGCGCTTGCGCCAGCCCCACCACAGCAGGGCCAGCAGGGTCAGGGCGCTGACGAGCTCCGCCCCGCGCCAGGTCAGGGGCGCCGAAAATTCCACCGTGAGCAGCCCGTCGTATCCTGCGGCCAGCACCACGCCCAACCGCCCGTCGTTCAGGGTGGTCAGGGCGGCGGTGCCCCCGTCCATCCGGGTGATGGTGTACCCGGGATAGGCGATCAGGGGCAATTCCACCATGCCGTCGGCGCCGCTGCCGTTGGCGGCGTCCAGGGTCAGGGTCAGGCCCCGGCGCTCCACCAGGTCGGCGCTGACCCCGTCGGTCACCACCAGAGCGGTGTTGTCGGAATTTTCGGGGTCAAAGGTCACGGGCAGGTATTCCAGGGCGCTGCTCACCTTGCCGCTGTCCAGTTCCCGGCTTTCGCCCACCCGGTCCCGGCCGTAGTCGCCCCGCAGATACTGGCCCATGTCCATCCAGGCGGACACCAGCGCCACCGACAACAGGCAGGCGGCGCAGGCCAAAGCCACCCTGCGGCCATGAAGGGCCAGGGTTTCGTCAGTCTGCAGGCGGGCCACCCCCGCCGCCGCCACAAAGCACAGGCAGGGAGAGGCCAGCACCAAAAACCGGAAGGGGAACTGCACCGCGCAGGCATAGTGGGCCAGGGTCTGGCCCACGGCGTTGCTGAAGTTGGCCCAGTCAAAGCTGCTGCACAGGTAGATGCACCCCACGGCGCAGACCAGGCAGGGCAGGCAGAGCTGGTCGGTCTTGCGGTGGGCACCGGCGGCCCGCAGAGCGGCGTAGAGCACCACCCCCAGCACCAGCCCGGCGCCCAGGCGCAGGGTGTCCATGTTGGTGGGGGTCCAGAAATCCAGCAGCATGGTCCAGTTCACCGCGGTGGCGGTGGGGGAGTTGACGCTGGACACATCGGTGATGCGGTAGTCGCCCCCCATGTACTGCAAAAAGGGCACCAGAAATCCCAGGTTGAGCAGCACGCTGAGCCCGGCACCCTTGAGCAGGGTCATCAGCCGCTTTGGCTGCAAAGCCTTGCGCCAGCAGAAGACAACCAGCACCACCGCCGCCAGGGCGGTGATCTCGGTGGTGAGCAGATGGCTCTGCACCAGGCCGGTGAACCCGATGAGCAGAGGCAGCCAGGCGCCCTTGCGCTGGGTTTCGTCGGCGTCGTCGGCGTACAGGGCCCAGAACCCGTAGAGCACCACCGGCAGGAAGATCTGGGCGGTGATCTCACCGGCGGCCTGCCGCCAGTAGAGGTTGAACAGCCGGTAGTTGCAGCAGGCATACAGGAAGGTGCCCACATAGGCGGGCAGACGGCGGCGGAAGATCTTGTGCAGGCAGAGGTAGGTCACGCCCACCGTCAGGGCGTTGACCAGCACGTTGAAGAAGTTGTAGGCGGTGAAGAGGGGATACCCCGCCAGCACCAGCAGGGCCGGGATGTAGAGCAGGGCCTCGCCGTAGAAGATGGGGCTGGCGTAGCCGTAACCGTTGAGGAAGTCCGGGTAGAGGAAGACAGGGAACTGCCCGGTGCGCAGGCCCTCGGCGATGCCCGCCACCCGGGACATGTGGTAGTGCAGGTCGGAGCCGTAGGGGGCAAAGCCGCCCAGACATGCCAGGCTGACCAGCAGCACCAGCCCGGCCAGACCCACAAAGGTGACGCGGCGGCCCTTGTCCGCCCGGTGGAGAAAGAGCAGCAGAATGTCCAGGGCGGCAAAAAGCACAAAGGCCGACCCCCGTTGGACCAGCCGCCAGCCCCACAGTTCCCGCACTTCCAGGCTCAGGAACCGGAAGTCGGTGTTGCAGGCGTTGACCAGCACCCCGGCATCCTCTGCGGGCACGTCGTTCTGCAGCCAGAAATGGCCGGTGAAGTTGTTGACGGTGCCTTCCAGGGTCATGGCGGCGGACACGTCCACCGCCTCCCCGGTCTGGAACACCACCTGACCGGCGGGGGTGCTTTCGGGAGTCTGGTCGGCCTCATACCGCACGGTCACTTCGTACCGTCCGGCGTTGAGGGCAGGCAGGGAGGCATAGAGCATGGGCACCGAACCCGGGTCCCCGGAAAGCAGCCCTTCCAGGGAGGAAGGGTCGGTGTCCATCAGGCAGGTGCTGCCGTCGGGATAGGCCAGAAGCATCAGGGGTTCGGGGGCGACGGCTTCCATCTCGGCGGCGTGGACTTCCATCGTCTGCACCGGCCGGGTCAGGCGTACCGTCTGTACCGCCAGAAACAGCAGTTCCAGCACCAGCACCCACACAAGCCAGCGGGGCAGGGCGCGCAGTTTTTTCATGGGGGAAAACTCCTTTTTCAGTGCCCGCGCAGCAGGTCGGCCAGCCGGTCCCCCAGGGTCCTGGGACGGGCGGCTTCGGCGGCCAGGCGCAGGTGGTATTTCCGATCATTTTCGTAGATGCTGCCCCAGCAGCTGCGGTTGCGGCGCAGATGGGGCCCGCGGCGGAAGATGCCGTCCAGGAACCGGAAGCAGGTTTCGTCGTCCGCGTAGGCCGCCGCCCGGCTGGACCCGTCCGGGGCCAGGATGGGGGCGCGGCAGACCTTCAGATAGGCATCCGTGTCCGCCGCCAGGGCCTGCATGGCCTGGATCAGGGCGTTTTCGTCGGGGTAGTCGGCGGCGCACAGGAAGGATTCCGGGTTGAATTCCCCCTTCACCTCCGGGTCGCCCCAGTACACCGGCACCGCCCCCGCCGCAAAGGCGTCGGCGATCTTCTCGGTGCAGTAGCCGGGGTCGGCGCTGTTCTCATAGGCCAGGGCAAAGCGGTAGTTCTGCTGGAAGGCGGTCTTGTCCGCCACCGGGCCGCCCACGTTGTTGCGGTAGCCGCCGCCGCTGTCCAGCAGGCCCCGCTGCATCAGGGTTTCCATGAAGGCGTTGCGCTCGGCGGAAAAATCGTTGCTGACCACACAGCAGCAGAACCCCGGCCGGTCCAGGTAGTAGGCGTCGGGGTGTTCGTGCTTGTGCAGGGCGGGGGCCCAGGTATCCCGCATGGCGTACAGCGGCAGGCGCAGATACCGCCCCTGGTAGGCAAAGTCGGGGAAGCCCATGGCGTAATCGTACAGGTTCAGGTCCGGCCAGCTGTCCTCCCCGGAAAACTGGATGCGGCAGCAGTCATAGTCCAGGGCTTGGTGGCCGAAGGTGCCGCAGAGCACAAAGTCCGGCTTGTCGGCGGGGGAGGTGCAGTATTGGATGGTGTACCCCCGCTTGGTCAGGGCCCGGGTGAAGTAGTTGTCCCGGGGGTTCCAGTCGGCGGCCAGATCACACAGGGCCAGGCGTACGGTGGGCATCACAGGGCCTCCCGCCGGCGCAGCAGCTCATATTTCAGCAGGGCCGCCACCGTCTTGGAATCCTTGATTTCCCCGGACAGGACCATCTCCAACGCCTTGGCAAAGGGAACCTTCACCACGTCCAGGAACTCGTCCGGGTCCAGGTGCTGGCCGGTGGTGGAAAGTCCCTTGGCCGCGTACATATAAATCTTTTCGCTGTCATAGCCCACGGTGGGGTAAAGCACCCCCAGGTCGGTATAGTGGTCGGCGGTGACACCGCATTCCTCGGCCAGTTCCCGCTTGGCGGCCTCGAAGGGGTCTTCGTCCTTTTCCAGCTTGCCGGCGGGCAGCTCCCAGATTTCCTCCCCGAAGGCATACCGGAACTGGCGCACCATGTAGACCTGGTCGTCGTCGGTGACCGCCAGCACGCAGGCGCCCCCGTGGTGGTGGACGATCTCCCGTTTGCTCTTGTCGCCGTTTTCCAGTTCCACCTCGTCCAGAGTCACCCGGATGACGTGGCCGTTGAAGATTTCCTGGCTGCTGAGGGTCTTTTCGGTATGGGGCATGATGCAGCGCTCCTTTGTATCAGTTTATCTGCCGGTAAACCGGCGTTTTTGGTTGTGATTCGGTTTTATTGTACGTCGGGGCGGGAGGGGTTGTCAACTTGGGAGTTGAATGGCTTACTTCTGGCTTCTTTGATTTTTTGGCGGACGGCGGGCTTCTTGACAGACGGCAGGCTGCCGGAGTGTCCTTCCTTTTTGTCACCAAAAAGGAAGCGAAAAAGTGCCACCGTTTCGACGCGGTGGACGCCGACCAGGGCTGCGGCCCTGGACCCGGGGTGTGCGGCCACCTGACGACGGCCTATTCACCGGGCTGGGGCCCGGTGAACAAGGAGTGGTTTTAATACCATTGCCCGGTAGCAACTGCTGAAGGCTCCCCTGTGTAAGGGGAGCTGGCGCCGAAGGCGACTGAGGGGTTGGAAACTTACCGGTATTGTCCGGTAACGGGAAATACGGCAAGGTTTACAACCCCTCCGCCGCTGCGCGGCACCTCCCCTTGCACAGGGGAGGCTTAGGGAGAAAAAGGCGGCACCTCCCCTTGCACAGGGGAGGCTTTCCGGAAGCATCTTTTTAATCATTTTCCTTGCTCAGGTCCCCCAGGACCTGAGTAGGCCGTCGTAAGGTGGCCGCATCTCGGGGTCCGGGGCCGCAGCCCCGGCCGGCGGCCGCCGCATCGGAACGGCGGGACTTTTCGCTTCCTTTTGGTCACAAAAGGAAGGACCCAACGGCTGGCAGCCGTTCCCCAAGAAGCCGCAACCCAAAACCAAAAAATTCCCCGGGAAAAAACCTCCCGGGGAAGATAAAAACATTATACGGTTTTCCGTTTCCGGCTGCGGACCAGCCCAAAGACCAGCCCCGCCAGGGTGAGCAGGCTCACAACCTCCGCCGCCCGCCAGGACAAAGGCTCGGCAAAGCCCACGGTGAGGGTGCCGTCGTAGCCCGGTTCCAGCACCACGGCCACCTGGCCGGTCTCGCCCCTGGTCACCACGGCGGCGCCGCCGTCGTTGGCCAGCACCTGATACCCCGGATAGTACACCAGGGGCAGTTCCAGGTTCGCGTTCTGGTCGGCGCTCTCATTCACCAGGCGCAGGGTATAGCGCAGGCTGCCCGTTTCCAGCACCACACAGCTCAGATAGTCGCTGGGGGCCAGGTTGGGGTTTTCCGCCTGTTCCAGGGCGAACTCCGCCGGCAGATATTCCATGGCGCTGCTGGTGGCGGTGTCCGAAAGGCCCTCGGTGGTGCCGTGGCGGCTGCGGCCGAACTGGGCGTCGGTGTAGGGCAGCAGGTCCAGCCCCGCAAACACCACGCACAGAGCCACCAGCCCCGCGGCGCAGATCTGCCCGGCGCGGCTGCCGGCCAGGTTGCCCAGCAGCCAGACCAGAGCCCCGCCCGCGGCGGAGAGGCCCAGCACCGCAAACACCAGAAACCGGAAGGGGAACTGGAAATTCAGAAACATCCGGCCGACGCTCTCGCCCATCCACCCGGCCAGGGTGGTCCAGCCGGTAAAGCCCACCAGCAGGGTGGCAAAGCCGCCCAGCAGCAGCCCCGCCTTGCCCGCCTGGCGGCCCCGGCCGGGCAGGTCGGATTTCCAGACCAGCACGGCCAGCAGACCCGCCGCGGCCAGCAGCAGCGGCGCCCCCAGATGGATATAATCCACCTTGGTGTTCCAGGGCTGAAGCAGTCCGGCCAGGGAGATGGCGTAGCCCGCCGGGTCGATGGCGTTGGAATCCGCCCGGAAGCGGTAGTTGCCCCCCAGCTCCTGGAGCATGGGCACCACGAACCAGGCACACAACCCCACCGTGAGCAGGGCCCCCTGTACCAGTGTGAGCAGCCGCCGGGGCCGGAAGGCCCGCCTGGCGCAGCACAGCACCGTGAACACCGCCATGATGGCGGCCAGCTCGGTGGTGATGGTGTGGGTGAGGATCACCCCGCTGAACCCGAAGGCCAGGGGCAGGAAGGCGCGGCGGCGCTGGGTTTCGGTGGCGTCGTCGGCGTACAGGGCCCAGAACCCGTAGAACAGCAGGGGCAGGAAGGTCTGGGCGCAGGTTTCGCCCAAAGCCGGGCGATAGTACATGTTGAACAGCCGGTAATAGGCGGTCATGTACAGGGCGGTGGCGGCCAGGGCCGCAGCCCGTCCCCTGAAGATGCGGGAAAAACTCCACCAGCTGATGGCGGCGGTGAGGATGTGCACCCCCACCAGCAGCAGGTTGTACGCCCTAAAGAGGGGCATGCCCGCCAGCACCAGCACCGCGGGGAAGTACAAAAGCAGATCCCCGTAAAACAGAGGGCTGGCGTAACCGTAGCCGTTCAGGAAGTTGGGGTAGATGCGCACCGGGAACTGACCGTCGGCCAGACCTTCGGCCACGCCCGCCAGCCGGGACATATGGAAGCTCAGGTCAAAACCGTAGGAGACGGCGTCGTTGAGCACCGGCAGGCTGCAGGCCAACACCAGGCCGGCCAGCACCGCCAGCACCACCCGGCTTTGGGGCCGTGGCAGCAATCCGGTGCCGGGCAGCAGGGCCAGCAGCAGCCAGTTGGCCAGCAGCAGCACGGCCAGCCAGCCCAGGGCGCAGGTCACATCGTACCAGCCCTGGCGGTGGAGGGTGATGCTCTGCAGCGTCCAGTCGGCGTGATCCGCCCCGAAGACCAGCCGCACCCCGGCGTCGGCCTCCTCCAGCCAGACCACGTGGGTGACGGTGCCCCCCGCCTTGTCGGTGGCGGGCAGCGCCGCGTTCATATCAATGATGTCCGCCGATTCCGGCAGCAGCTGCAGCTGGGCATCCTGCCCGGCCGTGTACGCCACCGTCACCAGATACCGCCCCGCCGGCAAGGCAAAGGCGTCGCTGACCAGCAGGGAAGGGGGCGGGGTCTCGTCCTCCGTCTCCTCCCCGGCGTCCGCATCCGCATCGTCCCTGTCTGGTTGGGCTTCTTCCGCCCCGTCGAACAGGGTGTTTTTGCGGGCGTCGGGGGTCACCGACCCGTCGGCCCCGGTTTCCAGGGTCAGGGTGTCGGCGTACTGGTTGGTCAGATCAGCGGGGGTAAAGCTGCGGTCGGCAGGGGTTCCCACACCCCGCAGCAGCACCAGCACCACCCACACCAGCTCCGCCAGCAAAAGCAGGGGCATCCACCGGGGCAGGGCCACCGGGCCTTTGGGGGTTTTCAATACAATCTGCATGATTCCGTGCCCTTCCTGTGCCTGCGGCAGGGATTACTCCTCGGTGTCGGGGGCGGCGGAATCGGCGGCTTCGTCGGCGCGCTCCTCCGCCTCAATGCGGGCCAGTTCCTCGGCGGAAGGTTCCCCTTCGCCCTCCTCGGTTTCCGGCTTCTGGGTCTCGGCGCCGTTGTCCCGCTCCACGCGGGCCACCATGGCCACCTTGTCTTCCTCGCCCAGGCGCATGACCCGCACGCCGCTGCCGTAGCGGCTCTGGACGTTGATGTCGTCGGCGTGCATCCGGATGAGAATGCCGTTCTGGCTGATCAGGATCAGGTCGTCGGAATCGTCCACGATCTTGACGGCGGCAACCCCGCCCTTGGCATAGTTGCGGATGCCCAGACCGCCCCGCTTGGTGATGCGGTAGTCGTCCACACGGCTGCGGCGGCCCTTGCCGTCCTCGGTGACGGTGAGCAGGGTGGCGCCGGGACGGCAGACGCCCACGCCCACCACATAGTCGTCGTCACGCAGGCGGATGACCCGCACGCCGTGGCCGGTGCGGCCCATGCTGCGGGCGTCGGATTCGGTAAAGTGGATGGCGGCGCCGTTGTGGGTGGCCACGATGAGGTCATCGCTGCCGCCGGTGATGTGGCACCACACCAGGCTGTCGTCCTCGTTGAGGGCGATGGCGTTCAGGCCCGCCTTGCGGATGTTGCGGAACTGGGAAAGCGGGGTGCGCTTGATCAGGCCCTGGCGGGTCACCATGGTGATATAGTTGTGTTCCTCGTCGATGTCGGCGGGCTGGCGCATCATGATGGTGACCTTTTCGCCCTCCTGCAGTTGCAGCAGGTTGGCAATGTGGCTGCCCTTGGCGGTGCGGGCGCCTTCCGGCACCTGGTAGCCTTTCAGGCGGTAGACGCGGCCCCGGTCGGTCATGAACAGCATGTGGTCATGGGAGGAACCCACGAACAGCTCTTCGGTGAAGTCGTCGTCCTTCTGGTTCATGCCCTGCACACCGCGGCCGCCGCGGTTCTGGGCGGTGTAGGTGTCGGCGGCGGTGCGCTTGATGTACCCGGAATGGGTCAGGGTAAAGACGCACTGTTCCTTGGGGATCAGGTCTTCGATGTCCACCTCGCCGGAGACAGCCTCGATGGAGGTGCGGCGCTCGTCGCCGTACTTGTCGGCCAGGGCCTGCAGGTCGTTCTTGACGATGAGCATGGCGTGGTGTTCGTTGGCCAGAATGTCCTTGTAGTTTTCGATGGCGGTGCGCAGCTGGCCCAGTTCCTCATCGATCTTGAGAATTTCCAGACCGGCCAGACGGCCCAGCTGCAGCTTGACGATGGCGTCGGCCTGGGGATCGTCGAAGCCGAATTTTTCCATGATGGCGGCCTTGGCCTCGGCGAAGCCGCCCTTGCAGGCGCGGATGGTGGCGATGATTTCGTCCACGATGTCCACGGCCTTGCGCAGACCTTCCAGGATGTGTTCCCGGTCCTGGGCCTTCTTCAGCTCAAAGGCGGTGCGGCGGCGGATGACCTGACCCTGGAATTCCAGATAGCGCTGCATCATGGTTTTCAGGCTCATGATCTTGGGCACGCCGTCGTCCAGGGCCAGCATGATGACGCCCACCGTGTCCTGCAGCTGGGTGTAGCGGTAGAGCTGGTTTAAGACCACCTGGGGGTTGGCGTCCCGCTTGATCTCGATGACGATCTTCATGCCGGTGCGGCTGGAGCTCTCGTCGTTCAGGTCAGAGATGCCCTCGATGCGCTTGTCCTTGACCAGGTCGGCGATGGACTCGATGAGGCGGGTCTTGTTGACCATGTAGGGAATCTCGGTGATGAGGATCTCAAACCGGCCGTTGGCCTTCTCCACGATCTCGGCGCGGCCGCGCAGGGTGATTTTGCCGCGCCCCGTGGCGTAGGCGGCCCGGATGCCCGACCGGCCCATGATGATGCCGCCGGTGGGGAAGTCGGGGCCCTTGACGTGTTCCATCAGGCCGGGCAGGTCGATGTCGGGGTTGTCGATCATGGCGCACAGGCCGCCCACCACTTCCCGCAGGTTGTGGGGCGGAATGTTGGTGGCCATGCCCACGGCGATGCCCTGGCTGCCGTTCACCAGCAGGTTGGGGAAGCGGCTGGGCAGCACGTGGGGTTCTTTCTTGGTCTCGTCGAAGTTGGGGTCCCAGTCGATGGTGTCCTTCTCGATGTCGGTGAGCATCTCGCAGGCCATCTTGGACATGCGGGCTTCGGTGTAACGGTAGGCAGCCGGGGGGTCGCCGTCGATGGAACCGAAGTTGCCCTGGCCGTCCACCAGGGGATAGCGCAGGCTGAAGTCCTGGGCCAGACGGACCATGGCGTCGTAGACGCTGGCGTCACCGTGGGGATGGTAGGAGCCCAGCACGGCACCCACGGTGTCGGCGGATTTGCGGTAGGGGTGGGAGGGGTCGTTGCCCCGCTCGTGCATGGTATACAGAATACGGCGGTGAACCGGTTTCAGGCCGTCGCGCACATCGGGCAGAGCGCGGGAGACGATGACCGACATGGAGTAGTCCAGGAAGGCACTCTCGATCTCTTCCTTCACATCGCGCACGATGACCTTGGTGCCGGAACCCGGCGTCATAATGACATTTTCTTCCATTGGTACTCACCTTTCTGGGAGGGAATCTGGACGGTGTTTGGGGGCCGGATGGCCGAGGAGGCAGGCGGGTGCCTGCCGGCGTAGAGACGGCTCCCCTGTGTAAGGGGAGCTGGCAGCCGCAGGCTGACTGAGGGGTTGTGAACTTGCTGTGGTTGCCCAGTCATAGGTTGCAGGGCAGGGTTTACAACCCCACCGCCGCTGCGCGGCACCTCCCCTTACACAGGGGAGGCTTTCCGGAAGCGGCATTCAAATTCATTCCTTGCTCAGGTCCCCCAGGACCTGAGTAGGCCGTCCCGGAGGGGTGGCCGCATATGGGTCCAGGGTTGAAAACCCTGGTCGGCGGCCGCCGCATCGAAACGGCGGGCCCTTTTCGTTTCCTTTTCGGGCACGAAAAGGAAAGACCCAACGGCTGGCAGCCGTCCGCCGGAACCCGGCAACCGTTCAAACAGATTTACACATCCAGATTCGCATATTTCGCGTTCTTCTCGATGAACTGGCGGCGGGGTTCCACCTGTTCGCCCATCAGGATGCTGAAGGCCTCGTCGGCGCGCTCGGCGTCCTCGATGGTGATCTGGACAATGACCCGGTTGTCCGGGTTCATGGTGGTTTCCCACAGCTGTTCGGGGTTCATCTCGCCCAGACCTTTGTAGCGGTTGACCTTGGCGCCGGGCATTTCGGCGGAAAGCACCTTCATTTCGTCGTCGTTGTAGGCGTACTTGACGGTCTGGCCCTTCTGCAGCTTGTACAGGGGGGGCTGGGCCACGTAGACGTACCCGTGGTCGATAAGCGGGCGCATATACCGGAAGAAGAAGGTCAGCATCAGGGTGCAGATGTGGGAGCCGTCCACGTCGGCATCGGCCATGATGAAGATCTTGTGGTAGCGCACCTTGGAGATGTCGAACTCGTCCCCGATGCCGGTACCCAGGGCGGTGACCACCGGCATGAGCTTGTCGTTGCCGTAGATGCGGTCGGCCCGGGCCTTTTCCACGTTGAGCATCTTGCCCCACAGCGGCAGGATGGCCTGGATGTTGGAATCACGCCCCTGCTTGGCGGAACCTCCTGCAGAGTCGCCCTCCACGATGAAGAGTTCGGTCTTGCTGGGGTCTTTTTCGTGGCAGTCGGCCAGCTTGCCGGGCATGCGGTTGGATTCCAGGGCGCTCTTGCGGCGCACCAGGTCCCGGGCCTTCTGGGCGGCGGCGCGGGCGCGGGCCGCCTGGGTGGCCTTGTCCAGAATGGCCTTGGCCACGGCGGGGTTTTCCTCAAAATATTCGCTCAGGGCCTTGTACACCACGCCGGAAACCAGCGTCTTGATGTAGGTATTGCCCAGCTTGGCCTTGGTCTGGCCTTCGAACTGGGCTTCCTGCAGTTTCACGCTGATGACCGCGATGATGCCTTCGCGCACATCGGGGCCCTTGAGGTTTTCGTCCTTGTCCTTCAGGATGCCCTTGGCCCGGGCGTACTCGTTGAACACGCGGGTCAGGCTGAGCTTGAAGCCCTCCTCATGGGTGCCGCCTTCGGGGGTGTGGACGTTGTTGGCAAAGCTGAGCATCAGCTCGTTGAAGCTGTCGCAGTACTGCAGGGCCACCTCGGCCACGGCGCCGTCCGCCTCGCCCTTCATGTAGATGGGCTCGGGGTGCAAAGGCGTCAGGTCCCGGCGCTGCTGCAGGTAGGAAACAAAGCTGCGGATACCGCCCTCATAGCACATGGTTTCCCGCACGGGGGCGCCGTCGGTCTCGGACAGGCTTTCCTCCCGCTCGTCGGTGAGGGTGATGCGCACGCCCGCGTTGAGGAAGGCTTCCTCCCGCAGACGCTTGAGCAGAATGTCGTAATCGTAGACGGTGGTGTCGGTGAACATCACCGGGTCAGGCTTGAAGGTGACGGTGGTGCCGGTGGAAGCAGCCGGGCCGATCTTTTTCAGATCGCCGTCGGGCTTGCCCCGCTTGAAGCTCTGTTCGTACTCGGCGCCGTCCCGGCGCACCCGCACAACCAGCCATTCGGACAGGGCGTTGACCACCGAGGCGCCCACGCCGTGCAGACCGCCGGCCACCTTGTAGCCGGAATCCTCGCCGCCGAACTTGCCGCCGGCGTGCAGCACGGTGTAGACAACGGTGACGGCGGGAATGCCCATCTTGGGCTGGATGTCCACGGGGATGCCGCGGCCGTTGTCCGACACTTCAATGACGTTGCCGGGCTTGATGGTCACCTCGATGTGGGTGCAGTACCCGGCCAGGGCTTCGTCGATGGAGTTGTCCACGATCTCGTATACCAGATGGTGCAGGCCGGACGGGCCGGTGGACCCGATATACATGCCCGGGCGCTTGCGCACCGCTTCCAGGCCTTCCAGAACCTGGATCTGGGCGCCGCCGTACTCGTGGTCGGTGGCGGTTTCCCGGTTGGTGCTCGTGATCTTTTCTTCTGCCATGCTGCTTTCCTTTCCTCTATTGGGTTGCGATGGGGAATCATGTGGCTGCCGTTCGCCTTGCGCCTCCCCTGTGCAAGGGGAGGTGCCGCGCAGCGGCGGTGGGGTTGTGGGCTTATCCGCATTGCCCGAAAACGGGCGGCGGCGGGAACTTTCCAACCCCTCAGTCGCCTTCGGCGACAGCTCCCCTTACACAGGGGAGCCCTGGGAGGTGACGGCCTCTTTTACCAGAAGGTCTATATATTCACAGACCCCGGTAAAGTTGCCGGTCACCGCATTGTTGGGGATGCGCACCACCCGCAGTCCGTATTGCTCCAGGTATTCGGTGCGCTGCCGGTCCTTGTCCGGGCCGGCGTCTATATAGTGCTGCGAACCGTCCAGTTCAATCACCAGTTTGGCCCGGGCACAATAAAAATCTGCAATATACCGCCCCAGCACCTTCTGGCGGGCAAACCGGACAGGATATTGCCGGAGAAACTCATACCAGAGCTTCCGCTCCTCCTTGGTCATGTCGCGGCGCAGCTCACGGGCCCGGGCGGTGTTGGCCGGGTTGTGCTTGCGATCCATGACATCACCTTCTTTGTCCGCCTGCCGTTCGCCTTGCGCCTCCCCTGTGCAAGGGGAGGTGCCGCGCAGCGGCGGTGGGGTTGTGGGCTTATCCGCATTGCCCGAAAACGGGCGGCGGCGGGAACTTTCCAACCCCTCAGTCGCCTTCGGCGACAGCTCCCCTTACACAGGGGAGCCTTTTGGGGAGCCTGCCGTTCGCCTTGCGCCTCCCCTGTG
>OLIH01000417.1_pt1 | contig 27463 bp, 31 predicted proteins | sample 1609721 | NCBI WGS metagenome assembly OLIH01 (sample SAMEA4350157, study PRJEB24818) | metagenome | biome: human; feature: gut; material: faeces | place: Denmark | collected 2013-09
ATGTGTATAAGAGCAAGGAAATATGGACAGCGTGGTATTCCTGGGAGGCCGTGAGGCCAGCACCATCAAGGAAATATCGGAAAACTGGCTGGGGAAAGCCACCATCTCCATGCAGACCGACAGCCGCTCCCGTGGGCAGTCGGAAAGCTACAGTCAAAATAACCAGCGGCTGGGCCGGGAGCTGATGACACCCAGCGAGCTGGCTACCATGCCCGGGGACAAGTGCATTTTACAGCTTCGGGGCCTGCCCCCGTTCTACTCCCCGAAGTATGATCTGAAAAAGCACCCGAATTATAAATACACGGCTGAAGCCGACAAACAGAAAAACGCTTTTGACCTCGACAAGCTCATAAACCGCCGCAGGCGGCCCGGGCTTAACGAGGCGTGTGAGATGTATGAGGTGGCTGTGCCGGACGATGCGCTCACAGAAGAGGACGAGGACATCCTCAACTATGACGACATCGACGATCCAGACGCCTTTGCATAAATGGGCTTTGGGACAAAGTGTCCCGAAGCTGTAACCTGCCGCCAGTGATGGCGGCTTTTTTCATGGCCGGGGAACACCCGGAGAAATGGAGGCTCTATGCAGTTCTTTTCTTCCGCTATTGATACTTTGCAGACTCTCGTTGTTGCGCTGGGCGCTGGTTTGGGCGTGTGGGGCGTTGTCAACCTCTTGGAAGGTTATGGTTCCGACAATCCAGGTTCCAAAAGCCAGGGCATGAAGCAGCTCATGGCGGGCGGCGGCATCATCCTGCTCGGCACTACGCTGATCCCTCTGCTGTCCGGCCTGTTTTAAGGTAACGGCTTATGGGATTTCTCACCGACTGGCTGACCGACTGGCTCAAAAGCTTGCTCATTGAAGGCATTTTAGGCAATCTGAGCGGCCTTTTTGATACGGTAAATGCCCGAGTCGGGGAGATTGCGGGAGAGGTGGGAACAACTCCGGCGGCATGGAACGCCGGAGTTTTCTCCCTCATTCGCCAGATTTCCGAAACGGTAATTTTACCGATTGCCGGGTTAGTCCTAACCTATGTGGCGGTGTACGAGCTCATTCAAATGCTCATAGACCGCAATAACTTACACGACATCGACACTTGGATGTTTTTCAAGTGGATTTTCAAAACGGCGGCGGCCATCCTTATCCTCTCTAACACATTCAATATCGTCAACGCGATTTTTGATGTATCGCAGAGCGTGATTGCAAGCTCGGCGGGGGTGATCCAGGGCTCCACGGACATTTCGCCGGATATGCTGGCGGATTTGGAGGCCACGCTGGAAACAATGGGGCTGGGCTCCCTTTTGGGCCTGTGGCTCCAGTCGATCTTTATCGGTTTTACCATGACCGCGCTGAATATCGTGATTTTCGTTCTGATTTATGGCCGTATGCTGGAAATATATATGATGACCAGTTTAGCGCCCATCCCGGTGGCTACCCTGTCCAACCGAGAAATGGGGAGCATGGGGCAGAATTATCTGAAGTCCCTGTTCGCCATCGGTTTCCAGGGGCTTTTAATCCTGCTGTGCGTGGGCATCTATGCGGTGCTCATTCAAGGGATTGCCACAGGCGGAGATCCCATCGGCGCAATATGGGGAGCCGTGGGCTATACGGTTCTGCTCTGCTTTATGTTGTTCAAAACCGGAACGATTTCAAAAAGCATCTTTGGTGCTCATTAAAGAAAGGGGTGTTATATGCCGAGAAGATATGGGCCCGACGGGACGCGCCTGTGGTATGGAAAAGCGCCGGAGGACTTTAACGAGGCGGATGTTGCCCGCTTTATGGCGGAAACGGAGGCCATTTTACAAAAGCGGGAATTGCTGGGCGGAAGGGATGACGCAAAGACGATTGCCCAGCAGTTAGCCGAAGGGCGGGCGCAGGCCGCCCGTGAAAACGCCGCCCGCCCTGTCCCGGCAAAGGGCAAGGAGGCAAGGGATGACCGATAAGGCGGCTTTGGGACAAAGTGTCCCGAAGTCCCCGGACTGCCCGGAGGGACTGTTTCTGATGGACGGCATCGAGGGCCTGCGTTCCCTCCCTCGTCATTCGGTGGATATGCTTTTGACCGATCCACCCTACGGCACTACCCGCAACTTTTGGGATGTGCCGTTGTCGCTCCCGGAATTGTGGGAGGCGGTGAAATGGGCCGTCAAGCCAGAGGGCGCGGTGCTGTTCTTTGCTCAATGCCCCTATGACAAAGTGCTGGGGGCCTCCAACCTCTCCATGCTTCGCTATGAGTGGATCTGGTACAAAGAACGCGGGACAGGATTTCTCAATGCAAACCGGGCTCCGATGAAAAAGTCGGAGAATATTTTAGTGTTCTATCAGAAAGCCCCTCTTTACAATCCGCAGTTTACTTACGGCAAGCCGTACAGCCGTGTCCATGCCCGCAGCGGAACCAGCCCGAACTATGGAAAATTCGAGCGGCAGAGCTCCGAGTCCAGCGATGGGCGGCGCTATCCGGGAAATGTGCTGTTTGTTCCCACCGTAACGGGCGGCATCCATCCCACGCAAAAGCCCGTGGAGCTGTGCGAGTATTTTATCAAGACCTATACCCGGCCCGGCGAGCTGGTGGCCGACATCTGCGCGGGTTCCGGCACAACCGCTGTTGCCGCCCTCAATGCGGGCCGACGCTTCGTCTGCTTTGAAACGGCCCCGGCCTTTTACGCCGCCGCCAGTGAGCGCATCCGCGTGGCACGCTCGGCGGTGGAGGCTGGGGAGAAAGGAGTGTAACTATCGGACGATATTCTATCATTTACGCCGATCCCCCGTGGAGGTACGCCCAAAAGGGCTTGCAAGGGGCGGCGGAGCACCATTATCCCACAATGGGGATTGATGAGTTATGCGCGCTCCCGGTAGCGGATCTGGCCGCCCCGGACAGCGCGCTTTTTTTATGGGCAACTTTCCCCCAGCTCCCCGAGGCCCTGCGGCTGATTAAGGCGTGGGGCTTTCAGTATAAGTCCGTGGCTTTCGTCTGGCTGAAGAAAAACCGGAAGGCCGATAGCTGGTTTTATGGCCTGGGCTTTTGGACGAGGGGAAATGCGGAGGTCTGCCTGCTGGCAACAAAAGGGCATCCGAAGCGGCAGGCGGCCAATATCCACCAGTTTATCATTTCCCCCATTGAAGCCCACAGCAAAAAGCCGGACGAGGCCCGGGAAAAGATTGTTGCCCTTATGGGCGATCTGCCCCGGGTGGAGCTGTTCGCAAGACAGACGCCGCCCGGCTGGGATGTGTGGGGAAACGAGGTGGAAAGCACCGTCCCGGACTTTGGGACAAATTGTCCCGAAGTCCCCGGGGCGAGAAAGGAGGTTGATCCATGCCCTATGTAAATGTCCCAAATGACTTATCCAAAATCAAAACGAAGATGGCGTTCAATTTGACAAAGCGCCAGCTTATCTGCTTTGGCGGGGCGGCGGCCATCGGCATTCCGTCCTACCTGCTGGCCCGGGAGCCACTCGGAAATACCGGAGCCATGTTCTTAATGCTGGCCGTCATGCTCCCGGCGTTCCTGCTGGCGATGTATGAAAAAGACGGGCTCCCCTTTGAAAAGGTGGTGCACAACATCATCCGAGCCAAATTCCTGCGGCCCGGGGTTCGGCATTATCAGACAGAAAACATTTACGCCCCGTTTACCGGGCGGGGCGCTGTGAGAAAGGAGGATGCGATTGCGAAAGGCAAACAGCAAAAACAGCCCCGGAAGGGGTAACAGCCGGGCGGCCCTGTCCGTCCAGCAGACCATCCCTTATCTGGCGATGCACCCGGACGGGGTGTGCAAGCTCCCGGGCGGGCTCTATACAAAGACGGTGGAATATGAGGACATCAATTATTCCGTGGCAAGCACCGAGGATCAGACGGCTATTTTCGGCGGCTGGAGCTCGTTCCTCAACTACTTTGACAGCACTCTGCCGTTCCAGCTTTCTTTTATCAACCGCCGCTCCCATTCCAGGAGCCGCTACAAGGTAAACATTCCCCAGGCGGATGATGATTTTAACAGCGTCCGGGAGGAATTTACCGGGATGCTGAAAAATCAGATCGCTAAAAGCAACAACGGCATTGAACGCTCCAAATACATCACTTTCGGCATACCCGCCGAAGGGATCGCGGAGGCCCGCCCCCGCCTGGAGCGCGTGGAGGCCGATGTGATGGGAAACTTCAAGCGGCTGGGTGTTCCCTGTGAGCCGATGGACGGGCGGGCAAGGCTGGCCTTGCTCCACAGCCAGATGCACCCGGGAAACCGGGAGCCGTTCCGCTTTTCGTGGAAGGACATTCCGCAGACCGGGCTCGGCACAAAGGACTTTATCGCCCCGGACAGCTTCGACTTTAGGCAGTCCCGCTCGTTTCGGATCGGCCAGTATTGGGGCGCAGTGTCCTACTTGCAGATTTTAGCGTCCGAACTCTCTGACAAACTCCTTGCGGAGATTTTGGAGATGGATGCGGAAATGACGGTTACGCTCCATATTCAGACGGTGGATCAGCTCAAGGCCATTAAGACCATCAAGGGCAAAATCTCCGACATCGGCAAAATGAAGGTGGAGGAACAGCGCAAGGCGGTGCGGGCCGGGTACGATCCCGACATCCTCCCGCCCGACCTCATCACATTCAGCAAGGACGCGGCGGAGCTTCTGGCTGACCTCCAGTCCCGCAACGAGCGGATGTTCCTGCTCACTTTCACGGTGGTAAACTTTGCCCCCACCCGCCAGCGGCTGGAAAACGATGTTTTTACTGTGGGCGGCATCGCGCAGAAATACAACTGCTCCTTAAAGCGTCTTGACTGGCAACAGGAACAGGGCTTTGTGTCCTCGCTGGCTCTCGGCTATAACGAGGTGGAGATCCAGCGCGGTATGACTACCAGCTCTACGGCGATTTTCATTCCCTTTATGACAAGGGAGCTGCGGATGGCTGGACAGGCCCTCTACTACGGCATGAACGCCCTTTCCCACAATGTCATCATGGCTGACCGCAAAAAGCTGAAGTCTGCCAACGGCCTTTACCTGGGCTCTACCGGCTCGGGAAAATCTTTTGCCGCAAAAAGGGAGCTCTTAAATGTGTTCCTTGCCATCCCCCAGGATCGGATTTTGATTGTCGATCCGATGGGGGAATATGCCCCGCTGGTTCGCAGGCTGGGCGGCCAGGTAATCGAGATTGCCCCGGACAGCCCCCACCACTTAAACCCGATGGATGTGGAGCTCAACATGACCGCCGGGGAAAGCCCGCTCTCCATGAAGGCGGATTTCCTGCTTTCCCTGTGCGAGCTGGTGGTAGGCGGCAAGGACGGCTTACAGCCCATCGAAAAAACGGTGGTTGACCGCTGTGTGCGGCTGGTCTACCGGGAGCAGGCCCTGGGGATTGCCACGGAAAAAACGCCGCTGTTGCAGGACTTGTACGAGGAGCTTTTGAAACAGCCGGAGCCGGAGGCCCGTCGGGTGGCAACGGCCCTGGAGCTCTACTGTACGGGCTCTCTCAATCTCTTTAACCATCCGACCAATGTAAAAACGGACAGCCGGGTGGTGTGCATCGTGCTCAAGAACATGGGAGAAAATCTCCGCAAGATTGCCATGCACATCACAAACGAGTTTGTCTCCCAGGCGGTGGATACCAACTTTCGGGAGGGCGTGGCGACCTGGTGCTACTTTGACGAGTTCCATGTCCTGCTCCGCGATCCTCTGACCGCCAGCTACTTTGTTGCGGTCTGGAAAATGCTCCGCAAGAAGGGCTGTGTCCCCAGCGCACTTACACAGAATGTGAAAGACCTTTTGGCCAGCCGGGAGATTGAGAACATTCTCGACAACACGGATTTTATGATCCTGCTGTCCCAGGCCCAAAGCGACCGGGTGATCCTTGCAAAACAGCTCGGCATTTCCGAGCACCAGCTTTCCTACATCACCCACTCCAATTCCGGCGAGGGCCTGCTGTTCTATGGGAATGTGACCATCCCCTTTGTGGATCGGTTCCCGAAAGGCGAGATTTATAACCTGCTGACTACCCGCCCGGAGGATGTGAAGAATGAAACGAAAACCGAATAGCGGGGCAGGCCCAGAGCCCAGGGAGGCGGCTGGGGCAGAAAGCGCCGGGGGCACTTCGGGACAAAGTGTCCCAAAGTCAAAATTCCGGCAAAAAAGCAACCAGGAGAAAGCGGCGGCATCCAAACTCCGCATGGAAAAACGCGGGGAAAAGCTGGATCGGGCAAAGGAAAAGCTGGCAAAACAGAAGCCGCCCAAAAAGCCGGGCCCGGTGAGGCGTGTGGGCCGGGTAGCCAGCGGCTCCGCCCACAGCTTTGTGCATGGGAAGATTTACGAAAACGAGCATGAGAATGTAGGCATCGAAGGGGCCCACCGCTCCGAGCTTGTGGGCGAGTCTGCCCTGCGGCATGGCTCACGGTTTGTGAAACGGAAAATCCGGGAACATCCGGCGAAGGCGGTTCAAAAAGCGGAGTCCCGGTATATCAAGGCCACGGCGGATTATCACTTTCATACCGCCGCCCAGGAGCACCCGGAGCTCTCCAAAAACGCCTTGTCCCGGTTTTGGCAGAAGCGGCGGCTCCGCAGGCGATACCAGAAGCAGGCAAAGGAGGCTGCCAAATACGGAGCCCAGGCCGCCGGGAAAACGGCTGTTACCACAGAAAAGCTGGCGGCCCGGGCGGTGGGCTTTGTCAAACGCCATCCCGTAGGCTGTCTGCTGGCTCTGGCCTGCGTCCTGCTTGTGCTGGTGATGCAGTCCTGTTCTTCTTCCCTTGTTACGCTGGGAAACAGCACCATCGGCGCGGTGGGGGCCAGCACCTATCCTTGTGAGGACGGGGATATGCTGGGAGCCGAAGCCGCCTACTGTGGTTTGGAGGCGGAGCTTACGGACTATCTGGACAGCTACGAAAGCACCCACGACTATGACGAGTACCACTTCGACCTGGACGAGATCGAGCATGATCCCTATGTGCTTCTTTCCCTTTTGTGTTCGCTCCATGAGGGCCAGTGGACGCTTGACCAGGTGGAGGGCTCTCTGCAAACGCTCTTTGACAGCCAGTACATTCTGACCGAGGATGTGGTGGTGGAGGTACGCTACCGGACGGAAACCCGCACCGACAGCGAGGGCAACGATTACGAGGTGGAGGTTCCCTACAATTACTATATCTGCTATGTGACGCTGGAAAACAAAAACCTGTCCCATCTGCCCGTCTACCTGTTAAGCGAGGATCAGATGTCCCGGTATGCCATCTATATGGCAACGCTGGGAAACCGCCCGGATTTATTCCCCAGCTCCGAGTATGTCGGCAAGTACACCGAACAGCCCGAGGGGTACGAGGTTCCCCGGGAGTATCTGGATGACGAAACCTTTGCCGCCATTCTCTCCGAGGCCGAGAAATATATCGGCTATCCCTATGTATGGGGCGGCTCCAGCCCGGCCACATCCTTTGACTGCTCCGGCTATGTGTCCTGGGTGATCAATCATTCCGGCTGGAATGTGGGCCGCCTGGGGGCCCAGGGGCTCTATAACATCTGTACGCCGACCAGCAATCCGCAACCCGGCGATCTGGTCTTTTTCAAGGGCACTTATGATACGCCGGGGGTGAGCCATTGTGGGATTTATGTGGGTGACGGGCGGATGCTCCACTGTGGAGATCCCATCGGTTACGCAAACCTAAATACAAGTTACTGGCAGTCTCATTTCTACGCCTACGGGCGTTTACCATGATTGGAGGTTATCTATGGCAACGGCAAAAAGCATGAAAATCCAGGCCGAGATTGATAAGGTCAAGGCCAAAATCAGTGAACAACAGGCCCGACTGAAAGAACTGGAGCAGAAAAAGCTGGAGGCGGAAAACAGCGAGATCGTGGACATCGTGCGGGGCATGAGCATCCCCCTTGCGGAGCTCCCGCTCCTGTTTGAAAAGCTGAAGGGCGATGGGGCTTTGGGACAAAGTGTCCCGAAGTCTGAACCCGGCGGGAAGGAGGAAAATTGAATATGAAACGATGGAAGTCTCTGACGGCGGCGCTCTGTGCCGCCGTTCTTTTATGCGGCTTTTCGGCTGTCCCAGCCTTTGCCTATGCAGACGGCGGTGAGGGCGAAAACTATGGAGATCCCACCATGACCGAGGAAACCACGGCCCCGGAGCCGGAGCCCACCATTGAACCGGGCGAGGGCTTCTCGGAGGAGGGAAACCTTGTTACCCGCGATCTGCTCTATGACGAGCACACCAACAAGCAGTTTATCACGGTACAGACGGCGGGCGGAAACACCTTTTACATTGTCATTGACTATGACAAGCCTGTGGACGAGGAGGGCGAGCAGTATGAAACCTACTTTTTGAGCATGACAGACGAGGCCGATCTGCTGGCTGCGGCGGAGGCTGCCGGGGTGGAACAGGCCGCCTGCTCGTGCTCTGAAAAATGCGCGGCGGGGGCTGTCAATACGGATTGCCCGGTCTGCGCTGTCAATATGACCGAGTGCGCGGGCGTGGAGCCGGAACCCGTGGAAACGGAGGAAACCGGGGAACCCGCCCCGGAGGAGGCCGAGCCGGAAACGGGCGGCAATATGGGGATGCTTCTGCTGGTGCTGGCCGTGGCGGTGATCGGCGGCGGGGCTGGCTGGTACTTTAAGATTTACCGCCCGAAGCATGAAAAAGCCGCTGAACCCGAGGAGGACTACGGCGGGGAGCTGGATGGCTATGACGGCGGGGAACCCTACGGGGACGAGGATGATGATGGCCCGCCCTGGGACGAGGAGGACGATGACGGAGAGGAGGCTGACAAATGAGATTTACCAACAGCCCCTTTGAAACAATGATGAAGCAGAAGCCCCGTCCCCAGGCTCCGGCCACGCCGAAGCCGCCCAGGGGCTCCCGGTGCTCCGGGTGTCCCTACTGGCGGGGCATCGGCTGTGTGTCCTGCTACCGGGAACTTTTGAAAGCCCCGGCTGGCGGGAGGTGAGGCCATGTCCCGCGAACTTACCCGGGAGGAGAAAGCGGCCATCCGCGCCCTTGTGGTAAAGTGGTGCGCCAACTATGACCGGGAGTGCGGGTGCCTGCCGCTGGACTGTGAGTGTTATATGCTGGGGAAATGCTGGACGGGCGCTTACTGCCGCTATTTCCGGGAGGCCGTCCTGCCCCTTGATCCGGCGCTGGAGGCGGCCCTCTTAACCGAGGGGCCCAGGCCGGATTTTAAGGTCTGCCCGGTCTGCGGCGGGCCTGTTCCCCCGGATCGTCGGCAGGCATACTGCTCGGCGGCCTGTGCAAAGAAAGCCCACCGCCGCCAGCAGAGGGAATATATGCGGAAAAAGCGGGGCTGGGGTGTTGACAATTAGGCCCATCAAAACCCGCTTGTATCAAGGCTTTCCGGGGCCTGTTTTGGGGCGGGCCGTATCAGAGTATGGCCTGCCCCGTTTCGGCCCGGATGCTGTCAACATTTACGCTGTGGGACTTTGGGACAATTTGTCCCGAAGTGCCCGCTTTTTAAGGAGGTGCTACTCTGGAAAGCAATCAAGGCTATGTGATCCGGCAGTCTGTTTTGTTTGACAATGGCCGGGGCTTTGCGCTGGGGGAAAATTTCAAGGCCCCTAATCCATTTGTGACCTGGCAGTTTACGCAGGAGGACGGGAAACGGGATTACTATTGGGGCCATTACTTCAACGGGGAATGTGAGGCCATCGGGGACTATAACCGCCGTGTGTTCAGCTATGAAAAGCAGTATGGCGTTTCCCGGCTGGAAACCTCCGGCCCGGATTTTTTCAAGTATTACTCTACCCAGCGGCCCGTGGATATAGCTACCTATCCCCGTCCGAAGGACAACCTGCCTGTGGCTCATCTCAACTACAACACCCGCCAGCCTGTGGAGGGCGAGTCATTCCGGGCATGGGGCGAGCTTTGGTATCTCCACCCGCTGACAGAAAAACAGATGGCCGATTATGAACTGCGGCCCGCCCATGACAATCCAAAAGGCCGTGAACCTGTGCCGGAGCGTGGTGCGGAAAAGAAGCCGCCGATTGCCCAGCAGATGAAGGAGGTCGGACGCAAGGCCCGCAAACAGCGGGCTCTGGATGCGCCGGAAAAGAAAAGCCCCAGCCGGGGCGATAGATAGGAGGTCTGTGTTATGGAGAAAAAACGGGAACAGGAACTTGCCGACCAGGAGGGGATGCGGCTTTACCGGGAATTTCATGCCCCGATCCCCGCAAGCCCCCGGGAGCGGGAAAAGCCGTTAGACAAGGTAAAAGAGCCGCCCCGGGCCAGCCGCAGTCTGGAGCGGGAGGAACGATGACAAAGAAACGCCGCCGCCCGATCCATCTCCATGTGATGGTGTCGGAGGAGGAGCAGGCGCTGATCCGGGAACGGATGGCCGAGGCGGGCATCCGAAACATGGGGGCCTATATGCGGAAAATGGCACTCAACGGGTATGTGCTCCATGTTGACCTTTCGCCCGTCCGGGAGCTGGTGTCGCTCCAGCGGCGGTGCTCAAACAATCTCAATCAAGTGGCAATCCAGGCCAACACCTACGGCGGGATCTATCCCGAGGAAATTAAGTCTTTGCAACGGGACTATGAAAAACTGTGGGGGCCATTGTCCGATCTTTTGAAAAAGCTGTCTGCTATTGTAGAGCGTTAGTCCTGCCGGGGAGCGGTTTTGCCGTTCCCCGGCTTTCACTACTTCGGGACACTTTGTCCCGAGGTGCTGAAAGCCGGAGGCATCCTTGTTGTCCCTCCGGGACAGAGGTATAATGATTATATAGGGGTAAACCGTCAACCAAAATAAGGAGGTATCAAGCTATGCGGATCATTCTGAAAATCATCGCGGCTCCTGCTGTGCTGGCTCTTACGCTGATTGTCGCAGTCCTCAATTTCAGCGTTTCCCTTGCGTCCTGGGTGCTTGGCATCCTGTCCCTTATCCTTGCAGTGTGCGGCCTGTTCGAGCTGTTCATTCAGAGCAACCCACAATGGGGGATCACCGGGCTGGTGCTTGCTTTTCTGCTTTCTCCTTTCGGGCTGCCCGCCGCAGCCGAGTGGCTGGTCTGCAAGCTGGATGATCTCAACTACTCGTTAAAGACCTTTATTGCGGGATGATGCTTTGGGACAATTTGTCCCGAAGTTGAAAAAATATATAAAATCTGATATAATTAAAATAATACATGGCTTAATTTGAAATTGAAGTCAAGGGGGAAAAATTATGCGGATTACACACAGCGATGCAATTAGTCTGGAAAGTGTTGTTAGGAGAGTCTTTGCATGTGATCGTGCTGGCATGGGTGGTTATATTGATGCAGATCATTTTGAGTCAGCACCATTTGATGCGGCGCTAATTGCGCTTGCCCCATTGTGGCAAAAGGCTGATATTCATGAGATCGAAGAGTTTTTGTTTAAGTGGGAGCACATTCTCCGTAACGATGAAGAAATGGATGCCGACATTCGTTCTTATATTAAGGAGCTTGGTAGTCTCGTTGATCTTCTGATGCAACGATAAAATCATAATCAGCAGGTGATTTTTATAGTGGCGATGGGCTTTGGCCTACCGCCACTATTTTTTATGTGTAGAGTAAGGAGGTGCGGCTATCGCTACAACTTACATCCGGCCCTACAAGGTAGCGGAGGGGAAAACTGCTGTCCAGACGATGGAGGATCGGTTTGCCTACGGGCTCAATCCGAAAAAGATAGGAGCTGTGTCTGCTTACCTCTGCGATCCGGCATCGGCCCCGGCTGAGTTTCTTCTGACCAAAAGCCAGTACCAGGCGGAAACGGGCCGGGCCGTGGAGCGCGGGGCTCTGTTCTTTCAGATCCGCCAGGCGTTTCCTCCCGGTGAGGTTACGCCGGAGGAGGCAAACAAAATCGGCTATGAAACAGCTATGCGCTGGACAAAGGGTAAGTATCAGTTTTTCGTTTGTACCCACATCGACAAGGGCCACATTCACAATCACATTTATTATAATTCCACGGCCCAGGATTGCTCCCGGAAGTTTCATAACTTCATCGGCTCCAGCTTTGCGGTGCGGCGGCTCTCTGACCGGGTGTGCATCGAGCATGAGTTGTCGGTCATTCAAAATCCGAAACAGCACAGCAAGGGCCGTTTTCTCCACTATGGCCAGTGGATCGGGGAAAAGCCGCCCTCTGCACAACAGCGGGTGCGGTGGGCCATCGTGGAGGCCCTGGGGAAAAAGCCAGCCGACTTTCCGGCGTTCCTGCGGCTTATGGAGGAGTCCGGCTTTGCGGTGAAGCATGGGCGGGGCGGCGTGATCTCGTTCCTGGCTCCTGGGCAGGATAAGTACACCCGCCTGCGGGCTTCTGTCCTGGGCCCAGGCTTTGATCCCGATGACATCCAGGCGGTGATTGCCGGGGAGCGTCCTATCCCGGAGATCCCGAAGGACGGCCCGGCTCCGCCCCGGCGTGTCAATCTGATTATCGACATTCAAGAACGCATGGCACAAGGCAAGAGCCCAGCCTATGCGCGGTGGGCCAAAGTTTACAACCTCAAACAGATGGCCGCCGCACTCCAATATCTCAAGGAGCATAAGCTCACAGACTATGAGGAACTGGCGGCCAGTACCGAGGCGGCGGTGGATCGCTTTCACGCCCTGGCTGTGGAGCTTCGGGAAACCGAAGCAGCCCTCTCCCATACAGTACAGCTCATGGGGGCTACAGTGGATTTTGCAAAAACCAGGCCCGTATTCGATGGCTATAAGGCGGCCCGGTATAGCAGAAAATATCTGGCCCAGCATGAAGCGGAGCTGGCCGCATACCGGGCGGCGAAAGCTGCCATGAATGATCTTTTAGGCGGGGCGAAGCTCCCGAAAATGGACGCGCTGAAAAAGGAGCGCCGGGAACTCACTGAAAAGAAAAAGGCCCTCTATGCCGAGTACCGCAAAGCCCAGGCGGATATGCGGCAGGCCGTTGCGGTCAAGGCAAACATTGATTATCTGCTCGGCCATACGGACGGGCGGGAAAATAAGGCCCAGGAGCGTTAGCCCGGGCCGCATCCAACAGGCGCTTGCGCCGGGACTTTGGGACAATTTGTCCCGAAGTCCAGCGGGTTTGGGGAGCTCCCCAACAAGCATTTTTGCGGGCCTGCGGCCTGCAAAAATTTCGGAGTGTGGCCACACCCGAATTGCTTGCCGTTTTGTGCAAGCCCCGAAAATAGCGCAAAAAAACGGAGGCACACGCTTCTCTTACGCATCCTCCGTTTCTTTAGCCGCTTTCATCGCTTGGATCGTGGCTTCTACAATTTTTAGTTCTTTTTCGTCCAGGGCGTTGAGCATGGCGTCAATCCGCTTTCTGCACTCGCTCCCTTTGTTCTTGGACGGATAGAAGTATTGATCTACCGATATATCGAACATTGTGACCATCTGATAAAAGGTGTTGAGGCTGGGGTGCTGGCCGTCATTTTCGTTATACATGATGGTGCGTGGAGCCCGGTCAACAATATAGGCCAGTTGTTCCTGCGTCATCCCGCTGGCCTCTCTTGCCCGTTTGATGGCGAGCCCTATATCGTGAAAATCAAACCGTCGTTCATCTCTTTCAATCTTCATAATATCACCTAATGTAATTTTACATTTCAGGTAATATTATTTGAACGATTGTCTATTTCATACTACTGACTATTTATTTTCATGTTAGGTTTATTACTCGTTTTCGATGTGACTTTCATATTTTTGGTGAACACCTAACATTATTGTACCAACCGCATTACAGAGCTCATCTCGGACTTTCTGCGGATCAGAAAAGGCATAACGCACTTGTAAAGTGGTAAAGCCATGCAGAAATCCGGTAAAAAGGTTCAATATTTCATTTGTGCTTTCAGATGGAAAATTATATGACGAAATTATCGTTGATAAAATCTTAATATAGTTTCCAAATATTTGAGCTGTTTCTTCTGTACCATGCCATGTAGCCCACTGAATAGTTTCATATACTCCAGGGTGTTCAATAATAAAATTCAAATATTCAACGCTAACACCTTTCAAGGCCGTATCGCCGGACTTTCCAATAGCTGCCTGCGCCATTTGCTCATTCATAGAGCGCATCCCTTTATGAGCTACTTCTCTAAGTAAATCATCAAGGCTTTCAATATGATTATAAAGGGATGGTGTCCGTACATTCAATTTTTCTGCAACTGCTTTTAGAGATAGACTGTTTAAGCCTTGTTCGTCTGCTATTTGTGAAGCCGTTTCTATTACCAACGCTTTTGAAACACGCATAGTGCACCTCTCAATTTTATATTCTCCTATAACCATTTTAGCTAATGACGTTAGTGTAGTCAATAATAAAGTTAGGGTTCCTGCCGTGTAGCTCTTGACAAAGAGAGAGGCATTCTGTAAAATACTAATTAGATTAGTATTTGAACTAATTCAAATAGCGTTTCGGATGAGAGGTTACATCAATGGCTAATGAACATTTGAATATCAAAAACATTCCTGCAATTATATGGGGGGATACATCCTCTAAAGTCTATCTTTATATACACGGTCAAGGAGGATATAAAGAAGAAGCAGAAGCATTTGCGTCTATTGCAAATCGTTATGGATGGCAAGTATTAAGTATTGATCTACCCGAGCATGGCGAAAGAAAAGAGGAACGTGATTTATTTAATCCGTGGACTATTGTACCAGAGCTTCTAACTGTGATGCAATATGCCAAAAACCGCTGGGTAGATATTGCACTATTTGCGAATAGTATTGGGGCATGGTTCAGTATGCTAAGTTTCAAAAATGAAAATCTGGAAAAGTGTTTATTTGTTTCCCCAGTTCTTGATATGAAGTCGCTTATTCAAAAGATGATGTCATGGGCCAATGTTTCACAAGAAAGACTTAGACACGAGCAAACTATTCCTACATCTTTCGGACAAACGCTTTCGTGGAAATATTGGGAGTATGCAGCAAATAATCCGGTCACTCAATGGAAAGTCCCAACAAAAATTTTATATGCAGGAAAAGACCATCTTACAGATCGTGATACCGTAGAGGCATTTGCGAAAACTTATCATTGCGAATTAACAATATGGGAGCCGGGAGAACACTGGTTCCATACCCAACCGCAATTAGATATTTTATATAGCTGGATTGATAATAACATTCAGTCCGGCAAAGTACAAACCAAATTCAAGGAAGTAAAAATAGAACGGTAATTTTTACTTATGGTTAATAAATGGACAGAATAGCCGCCCAACGGGATAATAAAAAAACCGTTGTTTCGGCGGCTGGGTATTCATGCGCCAAAACAAAATACAGTAGCCTTACGGCGGTTTTGAAATAACAAATTTCAAGCCGCCGTTTTCTTTTCAAAAAATGAGATTGCGGGGGGTGTATTAAAGTCGCCCTTTTTAAGGATACGGCGGTGTCCGGGAGGTATCGCCGTGTCCTTTTTCCTTTTCCATCCCCCTAACCTGTCAAAAAAAGCCCACCCGCCCAGCAGGATCAGTCCGGCGGTGGATGTGCAGTTTGGCAGTACATAAATGAATATATAATTTCGTGCGCTTGCGTGGCTTTGTGTCGCGCAGGCGTTTTTTGTTATCCGTACTTCGAGACAAAGTGTCCCGAGGTGCGGAGCGGTTCCCCCGGATGCCGCTCCCCGCCGGGCCCCGTTTCGGTCACTTATCCACCCAACACCGAAACGGAGGTTTATTTATGGCTACAATCAATCTGAAAGATTTTTATTATTGGTACACCCAGGATCAGTTTATCGAGGTTTCTGACGAGGTGGCCGAAGTATTTTTGGCTGATGCCCGCCATGAGATGGCTTATCAGCGGCGGCTCTCCCGGCACAAGGCGCAGTATTCCCTGGACTGTGAGGACGGGATCGAATACTCGGCCTGTCTGCATGAGCCCACGCCCCAGGAGCTCTTGGAGCGGATGGAGCTCTTTATCCGTCTGTGGAACGCGCTTAACTCTCTGCCCGAAGCCCAGGGCCGCCGTGTGGATGCCTGTGTCATTCTTGGCAAGACCTATTCTGAGGTGGCCGAAGCGGAAGGCGTTCACGAAAGCGCGGTGCGGCGGGCTGTGGAGCGTGGTTTGGAGAACATGAAAAAATACTTAAAAAAATCTCGCTGAACCAGTCCGAATATCATCTAAAAATGTCTCGGTTTATGAGAGGAGGTTTTCTTTTCTCCGCAGATGAACAAGGGCGGCCCCGAGCGCAATCCGGGGAGCCAGGCGGCGGGTGCGCGGTGACCTTTCCTAAAAGAAAATGAGCGAACAACACCAGCGCCGCAAGTGGGCCGGGCCATCCCACGGCCACGATCCGGCAGTGGACAGGCTGGCTGCCTGTCCCTCCGGGCCGCCCTCTCGTCTGCGTGGGAGCGCCGCGCCGAGTATAGTTGTCTTTGGACAGGTCAAGGAAATGGGCGTGGCGTTCCCTAAATTTTATCAAAGGGGGAATTAGAAAATGAAATACGATCCCGTATTGGCCGCTATGCTGGCCGAGCCGTGGAGCAACAACGCCTGCCGGGGATATGTGATCTATGCGATGGAAAACTGCGGTTTTTCCCCCGAGGACATCCGGCGCGTTGTCGGTGAGCTCCATTATGTATTTGATTTCAAAACGCTGGGCGAGGCCCAGCACCATTACGAAAACGGCCCCTATTAACTTCGAGACATTGTGTCCCGATGTGAGGACAGGCCAAAGGGCGGCACTTGTGCAGTGCCGCCTTTTCGCGTTTCCCCACAGGACAACCGGGAGGCGTTTATCAATCTGAACAAAGGAGGTTTTACCGTGAGATTAACCGCACAGGAACTGGAACGAATGAAAAGCGTTGACATTGGCGCAGTCTCCCCCGAGTCTCTGCCCGATGTGAGCGGTATGACCTTTGATAATGCCCTTTCCCGAAAAGAGCGAGTCACAAGGTTTTTGCAAGTTGCCCAAAATCCGTACTGCTTCAGCATCGGCGGTATCGGCGTGAAAATGGAATTTACAGAAAACGGGCCATCCCTCCAGGATATTTTGACGGACTATTTGATCCGTCAAAAAAGCGGGCTGTAACTTCGGTTACGGCCTGCGCCTACTTCGAGACAAAATGTCCCGAGGCGGAGCCATCCTTGTTGTCCCTACGGGACAGAGGTATAATATAAGTGTAATGTGATAGGGAAGGAGGAACAATGCCACGAACAAAAAACAGAGGGGTTCAACAGAGTTTCTCTCCCTCTTATACGATCCGGCGCTGGCGGCTGGGCGAATATATCCGGCTTTCCAAAGAAGATTTGAAAAAAGGAAAAGACGATAGCAACAGCGTTAAAAACCAGCGCGACCTGCTGAATGACTTTTATCAAAAGCACATCGAGGAATTTGAAAGCGTTTCCGAATATGTGGACGATGGACACACGGGAACAGATGCCAACCGCGAAGATTTCCAACGGCTCCTGGCCGATGTAATGAGCGGGAAAATCAACTGTGTTGTGGTAAAAGACCTTTCCCGTTTTGCCCGGAATTACAGCGATGCGGGAAGTCTGATTGACAACCTGTTTGTACAGATGGGTGTCCGGTTTATCAGTCTTGCGGAAAATGTGGATAGCTTTACAAACCCGGATAGCGTTTCTAATATTATCGTTCCGATAACAAATGTAATGAATGATAACTATTGCTATCAGACTTCAAAGAAAATCCGCCAAGTATTTGACTATAAGCGGCGCAACGGTCAATACATCGGAGCTTTCGCTCCTTATGGGTACATTAAACACCCAAAAGACAAACACAAACTGATTGTTGATCCAGATGCTGCTGAAACAGTCAAACTCATTTTCTCGCTATTCTTGCAAGGAACATCAAAACGGGCCATCGCTCTGCATTTGAATGAGCATGGCGTCCCGAGTCCCTCTGCGTATAAACTACTCAAGGGCCTGCCTGTTTCTACAAGAGGTTATGACGAACCTATGTGGGGCGGCAGGATGATCCATGCAATACTTACCAATCCCACTTATACCGGGGATTTGGCACAAGGCCGTAGCCGGGTAAAAAGTTATAAGGTACACCAGATTGAAACGGTTCCCCGTGAAGAATGGGTAGAGGTGGCTGGAACACATGAAGCCATTATCAACTATGAAACCTTTGACAAGGTGCAGGCTCTGTTAAAGCGTGACACCCGAACTTCTCCCGAAGGCCGGAAAGTCCATTTGTTCAGCGGCTTTCTGAAATGTGCCGATTGTGGCCGGGCAGTCACTCGTTGCGTTAGTAAAAACAATCATGTGTATTATGCCTGCTCTACTTACAAAAACCGTTCCCGGACAGCCTGCACCATGCACTCAATCAAGCATGAACGGCTGGAGGCCGCTGTTCTATTCGGTATTCAGTACCAGGTACATTTAGCCGTTTCTTATTCTGAGGCGATTACCTGTATCAATTCGGCTCCAACGAAAAAAAGCCAGTCTTTCAGACTGGACGAGCTGATTACCACAAAGGAAAAGGAACTGGCGAAAATCACCCGCTACAAGCAGTCTCTTTATCAAGACTGGAAAGACGGGGAAATTACCCAGCAGGATTATCGAAGCATGAAAGCCGACTATGAACGGCAGGTAGCGGCCCTCTCTGATGTGTTGGAACGGTTGACCGCTGAACGGGCAGAACTGGCAAACGGTGTTGACAATGAGCACCCGGCGCTGGTGGCCTTTATGAAATACCAGAACATCGACAAACTAACCCGGGAGGCTCTCATTGATCTTGTAGACCATATCAAGGTTTACGAAAATGGAAATATCAGCGTTAAATGCAAATTCGCTGATGAATTTCGTAAGATAGCAGAATACATCGAAATCAACACTTCTGAAATTCCCGCCGTGGCGGGCTGAGTCCCGCTACATCTTTTCTGGCAGTGTGTTTTCCTAATAAGATTTAATCATAAGCTTTTGATGTTGCATCAAGATAATTTTGCGTGAGCATGGAAGCCCCATGAATGGAATTGATAACAGAAAGAGTTTTTTTAAGATGCTGTGTCGCAACAAAGTCAATTAAACATGAAATTTTTAGACACTCAAGCAAAACATCACTGGGTCTATCTTTGTGTAATGTGCTAGCTTCTAGGATGTAAGCAACCTTATCAAATGAAAATTTCCAAGAAGGAGGCATTGTGTATGAGAGACTGATGTATTTGTTCAGAGCGGTGTCTAAGCCGTTATAGTCAAAATCTTCCATAAACTTATCCTTGCGATTTTTCGATCTAGTAACTTTCCGCCTAAAAGATAGAAATGCCGATAAAAAGATTATAAGGCTGAAAAGTTAGTTGATGAATAATAAATAACGATATTATTTTATCATGTTAATGTGGTTAATGCAATTTACAGATATGATATCTAACCATCAGTGTAGGGGCTAAAACGCTGCAACGGACCACCCACGGACAAACCCGCATTTTTCTCCAGAAGCAAAAAGAAAAGAGCGTTGAAACTTTGCGTTTCAACGCTCTTTTTGTGGAATGGGTTAACAAAAAAGATATTTGTGGATATAGTAAGTTGCGACCGCGCTCCTGGAAAAGCAGCAGAACGGCCGGCAACCGTCACGGCTGAAATGAACGGGCTTACACCCGGCCTTGACCGCCGCCCTCCGTCCCGCGGAACGGGCAGACAGGACGGCCGGTCCCTCAGAGCGCTTGGCTGCACTCATAGAGAAACATTTCGCACCGGTCATTGACTGCGGGTTCTTTCCGGTAACCGGAATAGACGGATATGTTCTTGAAGCCGCACGCCCGCAGATATTCGTCCATCTCCCCGTATCGGTACAGATGTGTCTGAAAATCCATGGTTTCACTTTGCAGCAATTCCGATCCGTGACGGAGTTCGTAAACGGAAGGGGAAAACTGCGTCTGGCTTTTTTCGTCGTAGTGGTTTTTCCCTTTCAGGATCAAGTCGTATCCCTCTTTTGTTTTCACCGAAACGTTTACTTTGTAGTCACTGTCCTCTTCACATCGGTCAAAAACGGTATCAACTGCAAACACAAATTTCCCGCCGGGAGCCAGCATTTCTTTCATCTTCCGCAAAATTCCCTGGCACATCCGCATGTCCGTAAACAGTGAGATGGAGCCGGAGGGAATAAAAATATAATCAAACTGTTCCTGTACGGCATAGTTGATGATGTCCGCCCGGATCACTTTTGCGTCCGGTGCTTTCTGCTTTAATTTCGCCAGCATTTCTCCTGACAAATCCATTCCGCTGATGTCAAAGCCGCGCTTTAAAAACGGAACCAAAAACCGTCCGCTGCCGCACAGGGGTTCCAGGATTTTCTTTCCCTTTTCTGCATAGGAAAGATAAAAGTCCAATTCGCCCTGCGGCGCCTGTTCATGTAAGATTTCGTACATTTCCGTACACAAGCTGCCATAATAGTTTTGTTTTAATTCACTCATGCGATTCCTCCGGAATACTGATAGGGACAGTGCCTATATTATCCTGCGCGGATATAAGATTTTCACCATTCACACCTGCAAACTCCGATTTAACATCCTGTATTTACCTGCGGGCTGCGGATCACTGCTTGCGGAAACAGCGGAGCCGCTCGGGGATAGATTCCGTTTCCGGCGGGCTCTTTTATCCTTTCATCTTTTTCAAACCGCTCAGATAATGGCCGTTCATCATATCCACAAGGCCCGCCATAACGGCGGGCGTCATTGCGCCGCCGGACAGCATGGCAAGCTGACGGAGCGGCATGTCCTCCAGCATCGCGTCAATCATTTTGGTGATGTCGTCTGCGCCGCCGCCGCTGAACTGCTTGGCCATATTCTTCTTGATGACCTTATAAAACATCCGTCCCGCAAAGCTCACCTGCACTTCACCCAGTGTGGAATTTGCCGTGAAGGGGCGCAGCGGTCTCTCTTCCGGAACGGGATGCCCGAGCAGTACTTCAAACTGCTCCTTGGGCACAGGCCATACTGCGGCAGGGTTGCAGTACGCGGGAACTTCGGCATTGAGAGCCGTGTTCGGCTCGGCGCCGCGGACGGTGACCTTCTCCGTCCGTTCGATGCAGCGGCTGGAAAAGGCGGCTTCCACGGTGTACTCACCGCTGTCCACACGCCAGTTTCCGGAAGCCGTGTCAAAGTAGGCAAACGCCCGGCTGTCGAGAGGCATGGTTACAATCTTGCTCTCTCCGGGAGCAAGCTCCACTTTTGCAAACGCGCGCAGCTCCCGTACCGGACGGAACATTCCGTCGGCCGGAGGCGCAACATAGATCTGTACCACGGTCTTGCCTGCAAGATCCCCTGTATTCGTGACGGTCACACTGACGTCGAGACGCTCTCCTTCGCTGATTTCGGCGGCGGAGAGATGCAGGTCGGAGAACGCGAACGTCGTGTAGCTCAGGCCGTGGCCGAACGGGTACGCGACCTCTTTGCCGGCCTTGTCGTAATAGCGGTAACCGACATAGATGCTCTCGCGGTACTCGACATTGCCCTTGCTGCCGAAGAATCCGTAGCAGGGCGTATCTTCCAGACGCAGCGGCCAGGTCTCCGCCAGCTTGCCGCAGGGATTGGCTTCTCCGAACAGCAGATCCGCCGCCGCGCTGCCCACATTCTGTCCGCCGAGATACAGAAGAAGGATGCTGTCCGCCTGTTCCCGCCACGGCAAAATGACCGCAGAGCCTGTACTGAGAACTGCCACAACGGGCGTTCCGGTTTTTACCAGAGCCGCCATGAGCAGGTTCTGGTTCTCAGGCAGATTCATATGCGCACGGTCAAACCCCTCGCTCTCAAAGCTGTCGGGCAGGCCGAGCATCACAACGGCTACGTCGGCACCTTTCGCCGTTTCAACTGCTTCGGTCACCAGCGCGTCATCGGGCTGCCCCTCGGCGACAAAGCCCTGCGCGTAGGAATAGGCGATATTCCGCTTGTCCAGCGCATCGCACAGGCTTGTGATCACCGTCGGATTGATTTTGCTGGAACCCGCGCCCTGGTACCGGGGATTCTTTGCAAAATCGCCGATCACGGCCAGTCTGGCGCCCGCTTTCAGCGGCAGCGCCGAACCCTTGCGGAGCAGCACCGCGCTTTCGCGGGCAATCTGCCGCGCCAGTTCGTTGTGTGCCTCCCTGTCGTATGCGTCCGCAGCATTCTCTGCCACTCTCAGCGCCAGTTCGACCATCCGGGCTGCACAGACGTCCACCTGCTCTTCCGACAGTGCTCCGTCCCGCACCGCCTGCACGATCCGGGCGTCATTTCCGCTGCACGGGCCGGGCATTTCAAGATCCAGACCGGCTTTGACGGCTTCCACACGGTCGTTCATCGCACCCCAGTCCGTCATAATGGCGCCGGCAAAGCCCCATTCGCCCCGGGGAACGTCAGTCATCAGCCGCTTGTTGTCGGAAGCATACGTGCCGTTGATTTTGTTGTAGGAGCACATCAGCGTCCACGGCTGTGCCTTTTTGACGGCTGTCTCAAATCCCTTCAGATAGATTTCCCGGAGCGCGCGCTCGTCCACGATGGAATCCGAAGAGACGCGCGCTTTTTCCTGGTTGTTGGCCAGATAGTGCTTCATGCTGGTGCCAACGTTCCGGCTTTGGATGCCCTGGATCAGTCCCGCGGCGATTTCGCCGGTGAGAAGCGGGTCCTCGGAAAAGTATTCGAAATTCCGTCCGCACAAAGGGCTGCGCTTGATATTGGCCGCGGGGCCGAGAATGATGCCCACATTTTCCGCACGGCATTCTTCTCCGAGCGCGGAACCCATCCGCTCCATGAGGGCGGGGTCAAAACTGCATGCCGTTGCGGCCGCTGTGGGGAAACACGTCGCCGGCACAGAAGCATTCAGGCCCAGATGATCCGATTCCCCCGCCTGTTTGCGCAGGCCGTGCGGGCCGTCTGTGACCATGAACGAAGCGATGCCCAGCCGCTCCACCGCCTTGGTCTCCCAGAAATTTTTGCCGGAGCACAGCGACGCCTTCTCCTCCAGCGTCATCTGCGATACGAGATTCTTTGCCTTTTGTGAGATTGCCGATGCCATGAATTTCCCTTCCTTTCGCACATTGGTTCTGTTCTCATCATAACAGATGAAAGCTGCAAAAGATTACAGATTTGACAGGCTCATTTCAGAATATTTGGTTCATTGCCGCAATTGGATTCTGGTCCGCCTCCGGTAAGCCATGGGCGTCTCTCCGGCAATTTTCTTGAATACCGTCTGAAAGTGGCTCTGGGAGGAAAAATCCAGCAGCGCTGCGATCTGTCCGAGGTCCTGATCCGTAAATTGAAGCAAGCGTTTTGCCTCGCCGATTTTTTCTTTCTGGATGAACTGCGTCAGGGAGATTCCCGCTTCCTGCTTGAACCGGCTGCACAGATATGTCCGGTTATATCCCAGCTTGGCCGCCATGTCCTCGGCGCGGATCGTGGCGAAAAGATTCTCCGACACAAATTGTGCGCACCGGCGGTAGAACTGGCTTCCGCCTCCTTCCGGGCGCAGCAGCTTCTCCACCCGTTCGGCAAAATCGAGCATCATATCCTGAATCAGGCGTTCCACGCTGAACACATCCCGCAGCAGCTCCAGCCGCTGGATGTACAGATCGGACATGCTGAACGCCTCCTGGGGGTCAAGGCCTCCCCGAATGGCGGCCCTTGCCAGGCCGGTCGCCGTGCAGATTCCCATATTCTTCATCTGACGCAGCCCGTCATGCGCGATCCGTCCCGCCTGGATGTTGGGCGGCGCGCTGAAGACTTCCCGAAGCATCTGCGGCTGACCGTTTTCCACATAAGAAAGCACCAGCTGCTCCCACGCATAGCTCTGTGCCACCGTCTGGCGCACATCCTCATCGTCGGAGTCATCCAGCTGCTGCCGGGTATAACCGGACTGGATCGCCCCGCGGCTGCTCTCCGGACGAATCTGGAACCATACATTCTCCACAGGGAAAGGCTTTCCCCGCAGCGCCGTCATGAGTGAGGTCAGAAGCCACGCAAACCGGTCCGCATGAATGAGAGGCGCGCTGCGCAGAAGCCGCAGATAGTTTTCCCGCGCCTCCTGCGCGACGTTCAGCCGGGCGAGCAGAAGTTCCGTCTCCCTGCTGTTTTCCTGCATCATTCGGGTCGGCCCCAGGATCAGCCGCTGTGCTCCGGGAAGCGTCAGGAATCCGTAAAACTGAAACAGCCCGGTGGTGATGATTCCCGCTTCCGCCTCGCTTGAAAAGATTTCGCTCAAATACGGGATTGCAGGATCGGGCTGCATATTGCTGACGGCATAATAGAAAAGGCAAGTCTCCTTTTCGTACAATCGAACCCCGGTGCTGTAGGCCTTCGCCAGGCTGCGGCACAGTTCGATGCTGGTTTCCCTGTCCATGAAATCACCTGCTTTTCTGTAATCAATCTAACATTTCTGAAATACTTTGTCAATTTGACATGTTATCCTAATGACAACAGGTTGAAAGTTGGGAGGTTTTACAATGGGTCGCAGATACGACGCAGCCTTATTGGACAAAATCAGGCAGGGTCAGCAGGAGACGATGTACAAAGGCGTTAGAGTTCTTGTCAAGCCGATCCCCGAGGGAGGAGACGACGGCGAAGTGGACCCGCGGCTCTTCAAATCCATGCGGCTGCTCCCGCTGATCCTTCCCTTTCTGCCAAGGCCCAAGAAGAATGCTACCGTGGAAGAGCAGATTGCCGGGCCGCGGAAGATGTTCGGTGAATACAAGGGCGATTTCGTCGTGACCGAGGGCATAGACACCCGGCATATCACCGTAAAAAGTGCTGATGGTTATGATGTGCCGGTCCGGATTTACAAGCGCAGCCGGGCAGGGGAAGAGCTTCCCGTGCTGGTGTATTATCACGGCGGCGGATTTTTCGGCGGCGGCCCGGATATTGTGGAGCAGATGTGCAAAGTTCTGGTGCGCGATCTGGACTGTGTTGTGCTGAATGTGGATTATCGTCTGTGTCCCGCGGCGCACTATCCGCAGCCGCTGGACGATTGCTGGGCCGCAACAAAATGGGCGTACGACCATCGGACGGAATTGGGCGCGGCTGAGAAAAAAATTGCCGTCAGCGGAGACAGTGCCGGCGGCAATCTGGCGGCAGCCATCACCCTGCGCGATCGGGATGAGGGCACCGGTATGGTGGGGATGCAGGCCCTGATTTACCCGGCGGTGAACATTTCCGGAAAGCACACAGAGTTCTACCACGGCACCAACCCTGCGGATTACCATACAACGAGGCGCAGCAAGAAACCGGTGGAGGCTATGTACCGGATGATGGGGATGCTCACCGGAAGCGGGGGCAATATGCTCGAGAACGTGTATTTGCAGGGCTATCTCGAGCCGGAGCACCGCTATGCCTCACCCATTCTGGACGATTTTCACGAGATTCCTCCTACGCTGCTTGCGTTTGGGGAACATGATTTTCTCGCCTTTGAGAATTTTGCATACGCCCGTCACGCCGTCAAGGCCGGTGTCCCCATCCGGACAATCGTCTATCGCGGTCTTGGCCATGGCTTTGCCGACCAGATCGGCGTCATGCCGCAGGCGGAGGATCTGATGGCAGAGATTGCCGCCATGATGAAGGAGGTCCTCTGATGCGCAGCGGGAACCTTTTTCCGCAAAAACGGCTGTTTTTAGGAACTGCAAGTCTTCTCCTTGTCATGATGGCGGCCGGTTCCGTCTGGGATTACTCCATCTCACAGGCGGCCTACAATCCGGACAGTCCCTTTGGCTTGTTTTTCGCGGCCTTCGGTGAGTATCCCGCGGCGCTGGGATTTGCTGCGGCCGGCTCCATGCTGCTGTCCGCACGGAACCGGGAAAAGCATCTGACGGGCGTACTTCAGATTATCGCCGGGTGCTGGTTTATCTTCTCGGGCGCCGCCATGGCGTCGATTCTTCCGACGAACTATCTGCATATCCCCGCCGGACTGTCTGGCGGCATCGGACTGGTCTGCACCGTCTTGACGGTGTGGGGAACACTGCGCTTGTGCAGGACTTCTGACCGCCGCACCGTGATCCGGATCGCCGCTGTATTCCTGCTTGTGATTTTCGCGGACATTCTCGTGGTAAACCTCATCAAAATCCTCTGGGGCCGCGCGAGGATGCGCCTTGTGGCATCAGACAGCCGGGCGTACTTCATGCCGTGGTGGCAGGCAGGAACGGGACTGCGTGATACGCTGGTCGCCGCAGGCGTTGCCGCGGATGAGTTCAAGAGTTTTCCCTCCGGCCATACCGCCAATGCGTCTAGTCTGATGCTGCTGTGTCTTCTGCCGAGGCTCTCCCCAAAACTGGCGGATAAGCAAAATTTCCTGTTTTTCATCGCGTTGGCCTGGACCGTCCTTGTGGCCGTTTCCCGCATTGTCATGGGGGCCCACTACCTGACCGACACGACGGTGGGCTTTGCGGTGGGACTGGCCGTATTTCTCGGCATCTCCGCCGCGCTTCTGCCGCGTCATAAAACAGTCTGAGCGGCCGCCGGCTGCCCTCTTCGGAAGCAAAACGCCCCCTTGGCACAGGAGCTGTTCCTGCGTCAAGGGGGTGTTTCACTTTCGATTTGCGGCCTTTGCCGCGGAACGGTTCAAGATGGCACAGTCCGTACTTTCCAGAAAGATAAAATTCCAAACCGCAGTCACTTCAAAATACAGGAAAATCGGTCAATCGACTGTTTCAACACGAACCCTTTGAATTTGCGATTCGTAATCATTGTATGATTTTTATATTTTAGAAAAGTCGTCATACACTGGTTTAATGAGTCCCTGTTCTTTACCATTTGACGACCTTTCTCTCCTTTGTTATTATTGGTGTATCTTAAAAAATCGGCAAGGATCCGTTTCGCTTCGTAGGAGAACAGCGGGCACCAAAACAAAAGGGCAGGGGATAATGAAGCATAGATATCACGGTTCGCTATGAAGAAATCAAAGACTATAGCAGAACCGAGGAAATTGCCAGAGAAGCTTTTTGGAATTAGTACTTTCCCGGCGCGGCAGAGCATGTGTTGATTGCGTGTCTAAATAAGAAGGCTTTACAAGCTCTTTTCACAAAGAAAAAGAGCGACTGAGATGAACTGGGAGGAAACCATTGAACGACACAAAGTGGAATGAACTATTTGCGGTGTTCTATCAGAATGAGTGTGACGGAAATATTCCGCTGGTTCGTTGGCGTACAAAAGATTTAGAAACCGGGTTTATCAGTGATTGGGATGGGACTTGGACTCATTTCGGATGTGAGCCGAGAAGTTGGAAGAACATCGGTTGTTTGCAGATTGAGCTGACTGAGCAAAATCGGGAGTTTGTTTTACAAGAACTCAGAAGAATCCATGTCCCTGGAACAATTTCCGATGGGATAGCGACAATATATGGGTACAGACAGGATGTGGATTATTTTTGATTTCTTTATTTGCTGGAAAGCGGTTTAGTCATAGGACAGCCGGTTCATCTTGATTGTGCAACACTTCGTGAAAGCATCTATCGAAGAGAATCCAGTCGTAATCCATCGCATCAAAAAACCAGATCAAGAACGATAAAACGAAAACGGCAGACCTTTTCATGGATCTGCCGTTTTTTGATGGCGCCGAATAGGCATGATAAAATCCCCCAGTTCAACTGGGGGTGGATAAAAAATACTTTAGTGAAGAGAAAGAACCTCCTGTGCTAAAAT
>OLIH01000424.1_pt1 | contig 27049 bp, 25 predicted proteins | sample 1609721 | NCBI WGS metagenome assembly OLIH01 (sample SAMEA4350157, study PRJEB24818) | metagenome | biome: human; feature: gut; material: faeces | place: Denmark | collected 2013-09
CCGAAATATCTGCGTAACGCACTCCATCCAGAGGCTATAGGGGCATAAATCACTATTTTGTCAGCTGAAATATTGAATTTTCAAGGAGCGAAGCCCATTTCAGGTATGGGAAGTCTTAGTTAATTACATAATTACAATAGACCGGAACAGACTTCCGGTCTATTTTCATATCACCGGAAAGGAGACCACCTATGGAACCATTACAAGACGCAACCACCGTCGAGCGCATGCTTCTCGCCCAGGCGAAGCAGACCCGCACCCCGGCAAACGGCAGTATCGAACTGCTTCCCCTCTGCAATATGAACTGCGACATGTGCTATGTGCGTTTAAGCAGGGAGGAGATGGAGCGGCAGGGGAGACTGCGCACCGCGGATGAGTGGCTGGAGATCGGACGGCAGATGAAGGATGCGGGAGTCTTATTCTTGCTGTTGACAGGCGGGGAGCCGTTCCTGTATCCTGATTTCAAGAGACTTTACCTCGGATTAAGGCAGATGGGCATGATCCTTACGATCAATACCAACGGGACGCTGATCGACGAGGAGTTGGCTGAGTTTTTCGGGAAATACAAGCCGAGACGGGTAAACATCACGCTTTACGGTACGGATGAAGAGACTTATGCAGAGCTCTGCCATTATCCCGGCGGCTATGAGCGGACCCTTCGGGGAATCCGGCTGCTCCGTGAGCGGGGAGTGGATGTGAAGGTGGGCGGAAGCCTGACCCGGGCGAATAAGGACGATCTTGACAGACTGCTGGATGTTGAGAAAGAGCTGGGGATCCCGGTCAGGGTGGATACCTACATGATGCCTGCCACAAGGGAACGGGAGCTGCCCTATAACATGCAGTCCCGTCTTGACCCGGAGGAGGCGGCGCGGGCAAGGATCCATGCCCTGAAGCGGGAGATGGGACCGGAGCTTTTCCCTCAGTATGTGCAGCAGTCGGTGTACATGGCAGATCAGCCGGAACCGGCTGAAAGCAAGCCGGGACATATGGCATGCATGGCGGGACAGTGCTCCTTTACCATTAACTGGCAGGGGGAGATGCGTCCCTGCGTGATGTTGAGCGAGCCTGCGGTATCTGTGTTTGAAGCCGGCTTCGAGGATGCGTGGAAATACATCGTGGAGGAGACAGGGAAGATCCTGTTGAATGCCAAGTGCAGTACGTGCCATCTGCGCCATCTCTGCCGCACCTGCGCGGCGAGCGCCCTTCTGGAGGCGGGAAGCTATGACGCCGTGCCGGAGTATATGTGCAGATATGCTGAGGAGTCTCTGAGATTATTGAGAGAAGAATGGGAGAAACTGCAGAATGGACAGGATATTTCAGATAGGTGATTTCAGGTTCCGCATTTCTTATCCGGAGGAGGTCGCGCCCCCGGACAATTTCATGAAGTTTGAGTGCGGGGACTGCGCCGGGGCGGACAACGGACAGGGAGACTGCGGCAGCGTGGAATATGTTTACAATATTGAAGTCGCGGACAGCCTTCCGGTGCCGGAAGGAAAGGTCATCGCGCGGCGCCCGGATCTCGTTGTATTTCAGAACGGGACAGATCAGAGCGCGGATGGCGGCGGACTGGGGCTGGAGAGCCGTCTCATCGGCGTGAAGGGGAATCCGAATTTTTATGCCTGCTACCGCGAGACGTCGGCAGACTCCGCAGAGATCACGCTTGCCGGCGACCGGATCAGGGAGCTGAACATTGACCCGATGTTCACTTCGCTTCTTGCGCTTGAGCGCCGTTTTGTGAAGCGGGGGCAGATGATCCTGCACTGTGCGTATGTGGAATATCAGGGGGAAGCTATCCTCTTTTCCGCACCTTCAGAGACGGGGAAGACGACCCAGGCGAATCTGTGGGAGAAGTACAGAGGCAGCAGGACGGTCAACGGAGACCGCTCCCTTCTCGGGAAGGCCGGCGGGAGGTGGACGGCGCAGGGATGGCCGGTATGCGGGACGTCAGAGGTGTGCAATAATGAGTCGGTCCCGATCAGGGCGGTCGTTATGCTGAGCCAGGAGCCGGAAAACCGGGCGGAGAGGCTGACGCCGGGACACGCTTTCCCGCTGCTGTACAGCCAGATCACTGTGAACAAGTGGAATATGCAGGATCATCTTCATACGATAGATCTGATCGAAGAGTTCCTTGGAAGCGTTCCGGTGCTCCATCTGGGATGTACGATCTCCGAGGAGGCGGTACGGTGCCTGGAGAAAGCCTTGCAGAATCTGGATGCTTGACGCTTCAGAAGGTTGCGGGTATACTGTTTTGAGAGTAAAAACGCCGGGCGAGAACAGCAGCGTTAATGGAACAGCAGCGTGAAACCAAGGGAACAGGTACTGTACGGACAGGAGTGATCATATGGAAGAAAATCAGAATGAAAATAAGAATCCCGCCTTTGAATCTTTGGATATTCTTATAGCCAGATGGAAGGACGGGACGTTCGGAGAGATCATAGACGACTGGAAGTGGATCTTCAGCTACAGTGCGAGATACAAAGGCGCGATCGCCTTTTATGTGATCCTCGGGATCTTCAGCACTTCAATGGGGCTTGTCAGCAGTGTGGCGAGTAAATATATGATCGATATCATCACAGGATATGAGACGAGCAAGCTGTGGGTCATGATCGCGGTCATGGTGGGGAGCACGGTGTTCAGCCTTGCGTTCAGCAGCATCATCAGCCGGATCACGGCGAAGCTGAGCATTGATATCAACAACGACATCCAGGCGGATATCTTCGACAAGATCGTAGATGCGGACTGGCTGTCCCTGAACAAGTATTCAAACGGCGATATCCTGAACCGGTTTAACGGCGATATCGGGACCGTGAGCGGGAATGCGATCAGCTGGCTCCCGACGATCATCATTGCGATCTACAATTTTATTGCGACATTCTTCGTGATCCTGCACTATGACTGGGTGATGGCGGTGATCGCGCTTGCCAGCGCGCCGTTCCTTCTCCTCATGTCGCGGTTCATGATCAAGAAGCAGAGAGACTACAGCAAAAAGGTGCGGGAGATGAGTTCGGAGCTTATGACCTTTGAGGTGGAGGCGATCTATAACTTCGATACGATCAAATCCTTCGGGGTGGCGCCGCACTACAGCAAGAAGATGCGCTGGTGGCAGGGAAAGTTCCGTGATATCAGCCTGAAATACAATTTGTTTTCCATTAAGACGAGCATTCTCATGACAATTATGGGAACACTGGTGCAGTTCGCCGCGTTCGGCTACTGCCTGTTCCGTCTCTGGACGGGAGACATTACATACGGGACCATGACGCTGTTCCTGCAGCAGAGGAGCAATCTCTCCTCAGCGTTCAGCAATGTCGTTTCCATTATCCCGTCCTTCCTGAACAGTTCAGTGTCCGCGCACCGTATCCGCGAGCTGGTCCAGCTTCCGAGAGAGGTGCATATCCCCGAGAGCGGCGAGATGGATAAGTATGCCGATCAGGGCTTCGAGGTCAGGATGGAGGGCGTGAACTTTTCTTATCTGGAGGGAAACCGGGTGATCACAGATTCTTCCTTTGAGGCGAACCCAGGCGAGATCGTCGCTCTGGTAGGACCGTCCGGAGAGGGCAAGACGACGATGATCCGTCTCATCCTCGGGCTGGTGCGCCCGGAGAACGGCGAAGTTAAGCTGCGGGCCGCCGGAGGACAAGAGATCGTGATGAATGCGGAGACAAGGCATCTGTTCGCCTATGTTCCCCAGGGAAATACGATCCTGTCCGGAACGATCGCTGAAAATATGCGCATGGTAAAGGAAGACGCCACGGACGAGGAAATCATAGAGGCGCTGAAGATATCCTGTGCCTGGGATTTTGTAGAGAAGCTGCCGGAGACGATCAACAGCAATGTAGGCGAGCGGGGCAGGGGACTGTCGGAAGGCCAGGCGCAGCGTATCGCCATTGCCAGGGCAGTCTTAAGAGATTCTCCGATCCTTCTGCTGGACGAGGCGACCTCGGCGCTGGATGTGACGACGGAGCGTACCGTGCTGCGCAACATCGTGCAGCAGCATCCGAACAAGACATGCATCGTGACCACTCACAGGCCGAGCGTGCTGAACCTCTGCCAGAGGGTATACCGCGTTATGGAGACCAAGGTGACAGAGCTCAGCGAGGAAGAATCCAGCCGCATGGCGATGGATTTCTGATCAGGCGTCCGGGACGGACAGTAAAGGAGACGTCGCATGATAGAAAGAGTCGTTGATACAAGAGAATATGTATCTGTACTCCGGGAGATCGCGGAGGAGGGAAAGGTCGTATCCATGCTGATCGCAGGGAGCAGCATGGCGCCTTTCCTCTGCCATAACCGGGATTACATCTATTTTACAAAACCGGACCGCGAACTGAGGCGGGGCGATATGGTGTTCTACCGGCGGGATTCCGGCCAGTATGTGATGCACCGCATATACAGGAAGAAGCAGGACGGCTACTACATGGCCGGGGATGCGCAGACAGAGATCGAGGGACCGCTGCGGCGGGATCAGATCTTTGCACTTGTCGTTAAGGTGAAGCGGAAGGGGAAGATCATCTGTCCCGGAGATTTCTGGTGGGAATTCTTTGAGCATATATGGATCCGGATCATCCGTCTAAGACCGGTCATTTTAAAGATATATACGGTTTTTACAGGAATGACCGGCCGTGAAAGCTGAGAACTGGTCAAGTTGTGAAAAATGGGGGAATCTTGCGGCAGGTGTTCCCAGCGATCTTGAAATGTGCTATAATAACAGGCTGTAGTTTGGGATTACATGATTTTGGGAAAGAGATATGATAGATATACATACACATATACTTCCGGGGCTGGACGACGGTGCTGCGGATATCTATGACAGCATAGAGATGGCGGCTCTGGCACATGAGTACGGAACAAAGGCGATCGTGGCTACTCCGCACTGCAATATCCCGGGAATATATGGAAATTATTTCGGCAAAGAGTACTGCAGAGTTTTTAAGGAAACGAAAGAGATCATACAGAGAGAGCAGCCGGAACTCCTTCTTCTGGCGGGTATGGAGGTCTATACTACAGAGGATGTGCCCGAGCTTCTTACAGATGGAAAGATATTTCCGATCAACAGGACGAGATATGTGCTGATGGAGTTTGATTTCGCTGAAGATCCGGATTTTGCAGACAGGATGCTCCGTCGGGTGCGGGAGGTGCGGGCGATACCGGTCGTCGCGCACGCCGAGCGGTATGAGTTTGTGCAGGATGCTCCGGAGATCGTATGGAACTGGAAGAAGATAGGGTGCGAGATACAGGTTAATAAGGGAAGCTTTCTGGGGCGGTTTGGAACAAGAGCGAGGAAGACGGCGTTTGAGCTTCTGAACCACAATCTTGTGACCGCGGTCGCAAGCGACGCCCACAGCCCGGTTCAGCGGACTACCTGTATGGCGGACGCATATGAGCATCTCCGGAAAGAATATTCCAGGGAGTATCTGGACGCATTGTTTCATGTAAATCCGAGGAATATATGCAACGGCAGAAAGCCGGTGCAGTTTCGGAAAATTCCGTTTGAAGAAGAATATGGCTGGAAGGAGCGGATATAAATAATGAGAAGAATCAGGCTTGCGGTCGTGGGGATATTTGTCCTGTCGCTGATCGCATTTATCGTGTTCAACATTGTCAACAGGGTCACGACGGACAGCACTCCGCCGGTGATCACAAGCGAATCGGATACTGTTACTGTCAGTGTGGCGGCAGAGGAATCTGAGCTTCTTGCAGGGCTGACTGCGACAGATGACGAGGACGGAGATCTGACCGGTGAGATCATGATCTCTTCCATGTCCAATTTTACTGAGCCGGGGAAACGCACGGTCAGCTACGTTGTGTTTGATGCTTCCAACAATGCATCGACCCTGACGAGAAACCTGGAGTACACAGACTATACTGCTCCTCAGATCAAACTGACTCAGCCGCTTCGGTACAGCTTAAATGAGATGGAGGACGCCAGCCTTACAGAGAATATGAGTGTCCAGGACTGTCTGGACGGAGATATCACGCAGCAGATCCGGGCGACGTTCAATGACAGCTCCTATATTGCGATGGCAGGAGAATACGGCATAACGGTGCAGGTGAGCAACAGCGCGGGAGATACCTGTTCTGTCCCGCTCACAGTCACAGTTACGGATCCGGCAGAGGAAAGCGGGAAATACTATCCGATGTTATCGGATTACATCGTCTATGCCCCTGTCGGCGGATATGTGGATCTGACGTCGCTCCTGATCGGGCTGGAGAACAGCTCGACACAGTATCTCTTTGCCGACGCCAATCCTTCTGCGCCCGGCGGGATTGAGAGCGTGGCGATCGGAGGCGCGGTCGACTATAACACACCGGGAACTTATACGGTGGATTATCAGTTTACCTCGGCGAGCGGTGTGACAGGGACGACAAAACTGGCAGTGGTAGTGGGGTAGTGTAAAATGGAAAAGACGACAGATCAGATGTTAGAGAATTATAAGATAGAACCATTCACACTGGTGCACGACATCCTCGTGAACTGGTGGGTGATCCTGCTGGCTGCGGTCTCCGCGGCTATGATCGCTTTTGTCGGGGTAAGCGTGAGATGGGTCCCGCAGTATACGACGTCGACTACTTTTGTCGTACAGTCAAGAAATACTTCGGCGTCATACTCCTCTCTCAGCTCGGCAAATACGATGGCGACTACATTTCAGAAGATTGTTGAGAGCTCTGCGATGCAGGACATCCTGTGTACAAAGCTGGGAGCAGACCGGATCGATGCGGATATCCAGGCGAGTGTGGCAGAAGGAACAAACCTTCTGAATCTGAGTGTGACGGCGTCCACTCCGAAGGAAGCGTTCGACGTCATGCAGGGGATCCTGGACAACTATTCCAGCATCACGCTCTATACAGTGGGCGATATCGTGCTGACGGTCCTGCAGAGCCCGTCGGTGCCGTTCTCGCCGGATAACCCGCTCAATACGCGCGATGTGATGGAAAAAGCATTTCTCCTGGCAGCGGCGGCGATGATCCTGCTGTTCGGCTTCCTGTCCGTGCACAAGGATACACTAAAGACAGAAGACGATGTGAAGGATAAGCTGGACGCACGGAGCCTGGGAGCGCTTTCCTATGAGTTCAAATACAAGACAGTCAGGGAACTTCTCCGGCATAGAAAGAAACCTCTTCTGATCAGCGATCCGCTGGCGGGATTCGGATTTGTGGAAAGCTACAGAAAATTCTCTGCCAGAGCAGAATACAGGATGGAGAAGGAAGGCTGGAAGACGGCTGCGGTCACAAGTGTTTCCGAGAATGAAGGAAAATCAACGGTGGCGGCCAATCTTGCCATCAGCCTGGCACAGAAGGATTACAAAGTCGTGCTGATCGACGGGGACCTGAGACGTCCTTCGCAGTTCCTTATCTTCGGGCTGCATCCGACAGAGGATAACGAACTCGGCGAATTCCTTAAAGCGGAGAAGGGAGAGTTCTCGCTGCTCATGGACACCGAGATCCCGAACCTTTGTGTAATAGGAGGAAGAAACTGCTATTCTTCTTCAACGGATATCGTACAGAAGGAATTCACACGCGAATTCCTCAAAAAGTGCAGGGAATCGGCAGATTTTATCATAATCGACACACCGCCGACCGGCGTCCTGGGAGACGCCGAGATCTGGGGACAGTATGCGGATGCGGTACTGTTTGTGGAAAAGCAGAATTTTGTCCTGGCTGAGGATATCAATACAATGCTGGATAAGTTCCGCGCCCAGGGATCAAGGATCCTCGGGGTCGTCATGAACAGCGTTCAGTCGTTCGGCGGCATTGCGGGAGCGACCGTGGGAAGATATTCCGGGCGGTACGGCGACTACGGTAACTATGGTAAGAGACAGAAGGAAAGCAAAGATGAGTGAGAACAGAGAAGCATCAGAAAACATAAAGATTGACGAAACGGAAAAAATAGATATCATGGGTCTTGTGTCAGCCTTCCTGAACGGATTGAGAAGGCTGTGGGTCCTGCTGCTGGTGATCGTGATCGTGTGTACACTCCGGTCGTATTTTTCAACCAGCTTTTCCTATACGCCGCAGTATGTAGCGTCAGCTACGGTATCTGTCACTGCGCCCGGGGAGTCCTATACAAATATCCAGTCTGCCCAGGAGATGGCAGAGATGTTCCCATATGTCCTGACAAGCGGTGTGCTCCGCGAAGTGATCCAGAATGATATGGGGCTCGATTATCTGCCGGGACAGATCAGCGTGGATGCGGAAGAAGGAATGAATATGCTGACGATATCGGTATCCTCCGACGATCCTCAGATGGCTTATAATATCCTTCAGTCTGTGATCAAGAATTACCCGGAGGTAGCGGAGTATATCTTCGGAGAGACACAGCTCCAGATCCTTGACGAGACCGGAATACCGTCGGATACACAGGAAGAGATCGTGATACGGGGCTCCTATAGGAGGGGCGCCCTGCAGGGACTCATCGTAAGCGCTGTGATCCTCTGCCTGTATGTATTCCTGAAGCGGACGGTCCGTACAAAAGAGCAGTTGAAGAAGCAGGTCAATATCCGGGATCTCGGCAGTCTGCCGTATGTAAAGCAGAAAAAACGAAAAAATGCAGAGAATAATACGATTAATATCCTGAACGAGCGGATCGCGCCGGTCTATGAGGAGGCTATACGCCGCCTCAGGATACGGATCATGCGGGAATCAGAAATGAAGAACGCGAAAGTGATCATGGTGACCAGCTCCGTGCCCGGAGAGGGAAAGACGACCGTGGCTGTGAACCTTGCGGTCGCGATCGCAAAACAGAAGAAATCCGTGATCCTTGTCGACTGCGATATGAGAAATCCTTCTGTGGCGCAGATGATGCACCATGACGAGGCGCATCCGGGACTGGCATCAGTCCTCAAGGACGAGACTACGCTGCAGAACGCACTCACGGACGCAGGGATCCCGGATGCGGAAATGCGCATCATGTACGGAGGGGCGGCGGATTCAGAGGATACAGCGCTCCTCGGCTCAAGAAAGATGGGAGAGGTCATCGAAGAACTTAAGGGAAAGGCAGACTATGTGATCCTCGATACAGCTCCGGCGGAGCTTCTGGTAGACGCATCCCTTCTTGCAAAATATGTAGACGCCGCACTGTATGTGATCCGATGCGACTATACGAAGATGAATAAGATCAGGGGCGGGATCGAGACGCTTGCTTCACGCAGGCTGGATATCCTGGGATTCGTTTTCAACGGGGATCTTAACAAGAAAGAAAGCCGATACGGCTACGGATATGGCTACGGCTACGGTTACGGACGGTACGGCGGCTATGGCCGGTACAGCCGCTATTCGAGATATGGCAGGCTGAAAGATACCGGAAAGCGGGAGGATGAATCAGGACGCGTGATCAAAGAGTAGGAGGCGTGCAGTATGAGCAAGGACAAGGAAAATAAAAAAACAAAATCCCGTAAGAAGAAGGGACTGCTGAAATGGATAAAAAAGCATAAGGTCGCGACGGCAGTGATCAGTATCATACTGATCTGCGTGCTCATAATAGCCGGAACCGTCGGTTCAGTGTTCTGGGGACTTTATAAGGACAGTGTGAATATTGTGGATCCGGATGACGTGGATCCCACCGCGGACCAGGTCCAGATCGCCCAGGAGGAGCAGAAGGACGACGATGTGATCAATGTTCTCCTTGTCGGAACGGATTCCCGTGATCCCGATTCTGACATGGGAAGGTCGGACAGCATGATGCTCGTGTCTTTCAACCGTACAAAGCAGAAAGCGACGGTCATTTCTTTCCTCCGAGATTCTCTTGTCGAGATTGACGGATACGGCAAGAGCCGCCTTGGGCACACAATGGCGTACGGCGGAGTGGGACTTACGATCAATACGCTCAACAAGCAGTTTGGCCTTGATATACAGAATTATATCACGATCAGCTTTGACAGCCTTGTCCACGTCATCGATCAGCTGGGCGGCATCGAAGTCAACCTGACCGAGGAGGAGGCTGAGTATTACCGCCAGACAGGCATGCCGGATATCCAGGCAGGACCCGTCACACTGACCGGCTCTCAGGCGCTCGCCCACGCGAGAAACCGAAGCCTGGACAATGACTTCGGGCGTACCCAGCGCCAGCGGAGCGTACTGTACGGCATCTATAATAAACTGATGCAGCAGAGAGACCCTTCCGCGCTGCTCTCCCTGGTCAACTACTGCATGACACAGGTGACCACCAACATGGGCGTGACGGAGATATACAATCTCGCCACGGAGGTGCTCGCTATCGATCACCTCACGACGCAGCAGGCGGCTGTGCCGGCAGACGGGACATATCAGTTCATCACGTATGAGGGAATGTCCGTGATCGATTTTGACCTGGAGGCAAATAAGGAGTATATACAGGGACTGCTGTATTAGGCAGGAACAATAACCTGATGTGAAATGGGATAGAGAAGGGGATGCGCCCGGGACCGGAGGTTCCGGGCGCATCCTTTATAAAGCATGATTTTAGGTCTGAATCTCGCTGTCAGAATATAAAGATTTTGTTTGAGTAAATATTTCATCCCAAAATTCTTTTTTAAAGTATTCGAGCAGAAATAGTGGAAAACTATTTACGACAGCAATTTTCCCATCTGTAATGTATTTATCCTTCTGCTCTTGGTACAGACGATTCTGTCCCATATTTTCGATAAAGTCTTTTCTTTTTGGAATTCCATACACATTATTTATTATACAGTTCGTTTTACATACCGCATTAATACATAAGTCATTCCAGCACCTTCGGTCTAGTTTCCTAAAGTCTTGATAAATATGTATGTCAGTAACTGTACGTTTATAATTTTTAATCTCATCTAACCTGACAGTGCATCTACGGTAACAGTTTTCTTCAGAAGGCGGCTTATTATCGCGTAGAGATTCAACCATGGGATAATTAATATACAGTTTGCCTAATTCTGTTTCTTCAGAAAATGTATCCAGCATTTCATCCAGCACATCAAGACAGTTACTCTCTAAGCATCCCAGATTATTCTGATGTCCGTCATAATCAAAAAATAAGTAGATTTCCATAAAGTCATTCCGATGAAATCCATGTAAAGCTTTTTCGGCATCAGAATTGTACTCTCGGATAACTTCAATCAGATCAGTCTCGAATTCGTCTTCTTTTAGTTGTTTCCATAGCATGTATATATTTTCGCCTGCCGGAAACATGATGGGAATCAGTTCGGATAAATCTTTAAAGAAAACTTTATTGAGATTATCGACCAATTGGCGTTCTGTCTTTTCACCTTCATAAATAATTGCTATGTATTTTTTAGTCATCAAACGCTCCTGCATTGTACATCTTTTGTAAATTATGAGCTTTTCTCAGTTCCTTTGGTGTTGCCTCGCTGAATGATTTGATTTTACCATTTTGAATGCGCAGATAACAGTCGGGACGAAGCAGATCATTTGTCATGATATCTGTATTATGGGTAGTCAGAATGCTCTGCGTATTTGGCAGCTTCAGCAGTTCTTCAACAACTGCAAGAGCAAGATTATCATGATAAAAAGCATCAAATTCATCGATAAAGACAAGTGATACATTTTCCAGTTGTATCAGCCAGTAATAAAAAAGGATTAGTGAGCAGGTTCCCCTTGAGGCAACACTGTAGAAATTTACCTCTTTATTACCAAAACGACAATAGAGCTGCTTCTGACCTTCTACCTCTTTGGGAATCAGCTCATAATAAATTCCTAGTTTCCGCAGAAATTCCTGGAACTGCTCTACACGCCCCTGCTCAATAATTCCCTTAGCCAGACTTTCATCACCGTTAAAATATCCTTGATAAGCATTTCTTTCTAAAGAACTGAACCATAACATATTGTCGACAAAGTTTATGAATTTTGTGAATATGGTATTTGTTTCATTTTTAGATAGAACTGTATTATTAAAAACATATTTTACAAAAGAAATATTCTTTTCTGTAAGGTCAGTATTCAGCGTCTGGGCGCCTTCCAATAAGACTTCTCCCTTATGCTGCTCAAAATCATACCAAAGACAAAGTTTGTCATTAATCCATATTTTTTCTTCCAGAAGTTCCTGTGCTGAACATTTTTTGTATCTATATTTCAGAGTCCCCTCTTCAAACTGAAATTCATAATAAAATTCTGTGGGTCTGTCATTTTCAAGGTGCCCATATAATCGATAAAAATTTAAGTTTTTTTCTTTATCTGTAAGATGCAGAATTATATCAAATAGACCATATCCCAGATTGCTCTTTCCACTTGCGTTTTCACCATATATCAATGCTGTTTTTACAATCTTATTACGAATTGCCATGTTACTGAATTCATAGTTATTCACTTTGGACAGATCGAGAACTAAATCATCCTTAAAATTTTTGAAATTATTTACTGAGAATTTTTTCAGCATACTCTGACCTCCTCTCAATGTATGTTGTGTTTTCATCTTACAATAAAAAAAAAGAGTTTACAACAAATACCGTAAAAAAATTACGGTATTTGCCATAAACTCTGATTAGAAATCAAATAGCCCTTTTATGAAGAGATTTTTTAGCTGTTCTGTAGATCTGATATCCTTTTGCACATAGTCCTGAAACTGTTGGATGTTTCCATTCTTTATAAAGAAATAGTGAGCCGGATCCCCATACTTTTCATCAAACCAGTCACTTCGCCTAACAGTTAGAATTGCCTGATTACGGTGGGATAAAATAGAATCTGCCAATTGCGCTGGCGATAGTATGCCATTATATTCGAAATCATCAATAATCAGAAGTGATCTCTCAGTTCCTGAAGGCGGATTCTTTAACAAATATGTATTACTCGCTCCTTTTTTTAGACTACAGTCAGAGGAACAGGTTCGAATCTCTGACTCATATTCTGGTATGAACAATATGAAATTATTAAGCAGATAGCGTCTGAACATACAGAATATATTATGGACACCGGCTTCTGCTGTGAATGCGCGGTCTGCAGTAAAAATATCCAGTGGATGGTGCAGTGGACCAGTGCACTTATATGTAAAGTTGAACTGCGGTATCTGTACAGAGGCTTCTTTAACTATTCCGTGGCTGTCTATTGAGTATTTGTAGATAAAATCATATTCCAGTATGTAAAAATGATAAAAGAATGTCGATTCCTTTTCTGTTATGGGAGCAGGAAGGGGATCCAGGATATTTACTAACGCTCTGCAAAAATTCGTTTTACCTGAACTGCACGCCCCGTAAATAAAAGAAATTCCGTCAGGCAGGATGAGCGGTTTGTCCATATTTAAGTTGCGGTAATTTTTTACTCCGAAAGCGTACAGCATGGCATACTCCTAACAATTATATAAGTAATTATATGTGGGAGAAAGATAAAAGATGCTAAAAAGACGGTTTAGGAAGTGTTGTATTGGAGAAAAGGGTGTGGTATTATACGAGAGGTCTTGGATGTGATGAGGCGTTATTACGCAGCCAACAGACGAGAAATCCAGGAGAGCGGATATTTCTTTGTGAATAACAGAGGAAATAGGTACACAGAGCAGTCTATTCGGCTGATGGTCGGAAAGTATACCAGTGAATGCGGGATCAGCCAGAAAATTACACCGCATATGTTCCGGCACTCTTTTGCGACATATCTGATCGAAGAAGGGGTTGATATCAGTTGCGTGCAGGAGATCCTGGGGCACAGTTCCATCAAGACGACGAGGATTTATGTACACGTTTCATCAAGGATTCAAGCGGAAATCCTGCGGACCATGCATCCTAGAAATAAGATGAAGATTAATACGGCAGCGTAAACTGTTAATGCATAGAATGCCCGATGCATTCCTATGCAGCAGCATAACTGGTAAATTTATATAATCTTCCCTTAACTCTTGAGAAAAAAGGAATTATGAGCTAAAATGTGAAGCGCGGAATAGAGAGAACAGGCATAGAAATGACAGATTATCAGCAGGAACATCAACACGACGGAAACGGGCGATAAAACCATGGGGGTTATGGCAAAAATTACCAAAATCGTGTCGGAATATATCTTTTTACATCCTATTAACACAGAATATGCTATAATGTTTCCGTGCGAGAAAATCAGTCATAATTTAATAATTTGAGAGTTACAGAGGGATTATTATTATGAAGATCAATATACATAGATTTTACCAGAACAGAGAAGCCGTCATCAAAGGAGCGGCTCTTTTTTTGCTTGACATTATTCTGACGATCGCGTGTATGGTAGGCGCGCTGTGGATGAGGTTCGATTTCAGTTTCAGTAATATCGAGCCGGTATTCTGGGAGTCGGTCCGCAGCTATATGTGGATCAACGTGGTGTGCACGGTGGTGATCAATGCGATCTGCAGACTCTATACAAGCCTGTGGCGCTTTGCGAGTATAGAGGAGCTCAAGAACGCGATCGCGGCGATCGTGCTGTCTTCCTTTGTGCAGTTCTGCGGGATGAGGCTGTTGGACTATCCGGTGCCGAGGAGTTATATCTTTATCTATATCATGCTCCTCTCAGTATGCATTATCGTCCCGAGATTTTCCTACCGCTTTCTCAGGATCGCATATCACAACCGGGAGAATGCCGGACAGTCGAAAGCGGTGGTGACGATGGTCGTCGGGGCGGGCGCAGCGGGCTACATGCTCGTCCGGGAGATGAAGAACAGCAAGCATCTGAACAGAAAAGTCCCGTGCATTATCGACGACGATCCGAATAAGATCGGCACCTATCTTCAGGGAATTCCCATCGTGGGGGGCAAAGAGAGCATCCCGGAGATGGCAAAGCGTTATAATATCGAGGAGATCATCATCGCGATTCCCACACTGGACGACAAGGAGCGCAGAAAGCTGCTTGATATCTGTCAGCAGACAGCATGCAAGATCAAGATGCTCCCCGGGATCTATCAGATGGTCAACCAGGAGATCGACGTCTCCATGCTGCGGGACGTAAGTATCGAAGACCTTCTCGGAAGAGAGCCGGTGGATCTCCACATGGAGAAAATCGGGAACTATATCGGAGACAAGGTCATCCTTGTGACCGGAGGCGGGGGCTCTATTGGAAGCGAGATCTGCCGCCAGGTGGCGCTGCACGAGCCGAAGCAGCTCGTCATAGTAGACATCTATGAGAACAATGCTTATAATATACAGTTGGAGCTGAAGAAAAAATATCCGGAGCTGAATCTGGAAACACTGATTGCATCCGTGCGTGACAAGAAGCGTATTGAGGATATATTTGAGACTTATCATCCGGATATCGTATATCATGCTGCGGCGCATAAGCATGTGCCGCTCATGGAGGACAGTCCGGACGAGGCGATCAAGAATAATGTGGTCGGTACATATAATGTGGCAAGCGCCGCAAATAAGTTCCATGTGAAGAAGATGGTCCTTATCTCTACCGACAAAGCGGTGCGTCCGACAAATGTCATGGGGGCGTCCAAGCGGATCTGCGAGATCATCATGGAGATATTCTCCCAGATCTCTCAGACAGAATATGCGGCGGTGCGTTTCGGAAATGTACTGGGCAGCAACGGCAGCGTGATCCCGCTGTTCCGCCGGCAGATCAAGGAGGGCGGACCGGTGACAGTGACGCATCCGGACATCATCCGTTACTTTATGACCATACCGGAGGCAGTGAACCTGGTCCTTCAGTGCGGCGCCTATGCGAAAGGTGGCGAGATCTTCATCCTTGACATGGGAGAGCCGGTGAAGATCCTGGATCTGGCGAGAAAAATGATCCGTCTGTCCGGGCATGTGCCGGGGGAGGATATCAAGATCGAATTCACCGGATTAAGGCCGGGTGAGAAGCTGTATGAAGAACTGCTGATCGACGAGAAGAATCTGGTGCAGACAGAGAACGACAGGATCTTTGTCGCGCAGATGGGGAATATCAATACGGTTGAGATCTGTAAAAAAATGAGTGTGCTGATCGGGCATGCATATGATGAGAGTAAGGATATACGGAAGGATATCAAGGAGATCGTGCCGGAGTATAAAAATCAGAATGAGGAAGTTTCATGAAAAAGCATAAAGTCAGAAGGGATAAAAAATTATATTATCCGACATTTACACCGTTCCAGAAAGGCTATATCAAAGTGCAGAGAGCAGTGAGTTTTTTCTGTGCTCTGCTGGGAGTGATCGTTCTTTCGCCGGTATTTCTCCTTCTCTGCGGATGGATCATTGTGGACAGCGGATTCCCGGTGTTTTTTATACAGAAGCGAGTGGCAAAGTCAAAGCCGGATGGAACCTATACATATTTTCCTATCTATAAATTCAGGACAATGTATACGGATACTCCGAAAGATATGCCGACTCATATGCTGAAGAATCCGGATGCTTTTATCACAAAAGCGGGAAAATTTCTCCGAAAGACTTCGCTGGATGAACTTCCGCAGCTCTTTAACGTGATCAAGGGCGATATGAACCTGATCGGGCCCAGACCGGCGCTGTACAATCAGGAGGATCTGCTGGCTGAGCGTGATAAGTACGGAGCAAATTTTATCCGTCCGGGAATCACAGGACTTGCCCAGGTGATGGGGAGAGATGAGCTGCCGATCGACGTAAAAGCGAGATATGACGGAATATATACACAATATGTAGGTCCTGTATCTGATATCTACTGTTTCTTCCGCACGATCGGAGCAGTGCTCAAGAGTGAGGGCGTTGTGGAAGGCGGCACCGGTGCGATGGAGGAACATAAAGAAAAGCTCATGATCATCACAAATCACTCTTATATGCTGTACCAGTTCAGAAGAGAGCTGATTGAGAAACTGCAGGAGAGATATGAGATTGTGCTGAGCATGCCCTTTGTCGGGCATGAGGATGACTTTCAGAAGATGGGCTGCAGATGTATTGAAACAAAGATTGACCGAAGAGGAATAAATCCGGTTACAGACTTTAAATTACTGCAGTTTTATAATAGAATAATTTCGGGAGAGAAGCCGGACAAAGTTATCACATATTCTATAAAGCCGAATATTTATGCAGGCCTGATCTGCAGGCACAAGAAAATACCATATTATGCAAATGTCCAGGGGCTGGGCACGGCTTTCCAGAAAGAACTGCTGGCAAAGTTTGTCGGCATTCTGTATAAAACTGCATTTCGGAAAGTGAATGCCGTGTTCTTTGAAAATGAAGGAAATGCACAGGAGTTTATCAACAGAAAGCTCGTCTCTGAGGATAAGATTGTTATCCTGAACGGTGCGGGAATAAATCTGGAACACTATATGTATACTCCGATTTCTTCCCGTCAGGAAAATGAAAAAGGCGAAGTGTCCGAAGACAGGAAGATACATTTTCTTTATCTAGGAAGAATCATGAAAGAGAAAGGCATTGACGAGCTCTTTACTGCCATGCGGCGGCTTCATGATGAGTATGGAGGCAGAGTCGTGCTCGATATTGTCGGCTTCTTTGAGGATGAATATAAGAATGCGGTAGAAAAAATGGTGGAAGACGGCATTGCGGTATTCCACGGATTCCAGGAGGAGACAAGACCGTACTATGCGATGGCAGACTGTGTTGTGCTCCCGTCCTATCATGAGGGAATGAGCAACGTGCTCCTGGAGGCTTCCGCAATGGGAAGACCGGTGATCACAAGCGATATTCCGGGATGCCGCGAAGCTGTGGAAGATGGGAAGACCGGTTATCTGTGTCAGGTGAAAAATGCAGATGAGCTCTTTGAGAAGATGAAACTGATGGCGGATAAGAGTATAGATGAGATTGAAGAGATGGGAAGATGCGCGAGAAAGCGCATGGAAGAGCTGTTTGATAAGAAGAAGATTGTTGAGCAGACAGTGGAGATAATAAGCGAAAAATAGGAGACGAGGAATGCTTTCAAATGGATATATCTTGATCTTGATATGGATAGGAGTCATAGGCTTTCTTGCTGCTATGGCACCAGAGTGTGGATATAGGATAGAATTAGTGAATGGCGAAAAAGTGCGGAGGGTGACTCCGCTTTTTGCCGTTGTAGCGGTACTGCCGCTGATGATATGTGCCGGGTTTCGAGGAAATGTAGGGAATACGGGAACTTATATGATGGGGGATAAGATATCTTCAAGACACAGAACGGAAAGGAATGGAGGTTTTTTAAAAAACACCGGAAGACCGGGCACCAATGGGGAAAGCCTGACACAAAAAATGAAACGAGAATTTGATAAGGCGCAGGTTGTTTAGTATAAGGAAATCAATAAAAAATACGAGTATTTGCTATATGCATATGGGAATTACCTTGCGCTGATTTTAGCGGTGGCAGAGATAAAATAAAAACTGGAGAGAGCAAAATGACATTAACAAATTATTGGTGGCTATTGATTTGGGTTTTTGTCGGGGGAGCAGCCTTAAGTATTGCCATACCTAAACGACAGGAGCTAGTCTTAGGAAAATTAGAAAAAAGATGGGGAATAATGCCTGCTTTAATTTTGATATTGCCATATATAGTCTGGGCGGGCTTTAGATCATATTCATTTGGGGATACAAGTGCATACCAACAGGCGTTTAGGGAGTGCGCCGCCTCAATTGGTGAGATTGGAACATATATATCCGGCGTAACCAAAGATAAAGGGTTTTATTTTTTAATGGCTTTGGAGAAAAGCTTTTTTGGAAGCTCTGACAGGTTGTATTTTTTCTTATTAGCAGCATTTCAGTTATTGGTTGTTGTATGGATGTGCAGAAAGTATTCTGAAGATTTCTGGTTCAGTATTTTTTTATTTATAGCTTCTACCGACTACCTATCTTGGACTTTTAATGGAATCCGACAGTTTACGGCAGTTGTCATGATTTATGCGGCGACTCCGTTGATTGTCAAAAAGAAGTATATTCCAAGCATTTTAGTAATTTTGTTGGCATCGACCATGCATCAATCTGCATTGCTAATGATTCCGGTAATTTTCATCATACAGGGAAAGGCTTGGAATAAGAAGACAATTCTCTGTATTATTGCATGTTTGGCAGCTTTGCTGTTTGTGGATCAGTTTACGAATATCATGGATTCTATGTTGTCAGAGACGCAGTATGTAAATGTAGTAAGTGATTATCAGTCTTGGAATGATGATGGTACTAATCCACTTCGTGTATTGGTATATTCTGTTCCGGCGTTACTATCTCTTATAGGATTGAAATACATACGGACAGAAAATGATCCTATGATTAACTTAACTGTGGGAGCTAGCGTTATAGTTTGCGGACTGTATGTGATTTCAATGGTGACATCTGGTATTTTTTTGGGGAGATTACCTATATATTTGAGCCTGTTGTCACAATGCATTTTGTTGCCGTGGGAGATTAACCATTTATTTACAGAAAGATCAGCACGTCTTCTCAAGTTAGTTGCAGTAATTTGTTATTGTATATTTTTCTTTTATCAGATGCATTTTGCATGGGGTGTTTTGTAAGAAGGGAAAGAAAATGATTAGAGTTTTACAAGTGGTTACTTATATGGGGCGTGGTGGTTTGGAAACTATGCTAATGAATTATTATCGATGTATGGATCATAGTAAAGTCCAATTTGATTTTTTAGTACACCGTGATTTTGAGGCAGATTATGACAAAGAAATTTTGTCAATGGGTGGAAAAATATATCATGTTTCTCGGCTCATTCCATGGAGTAGATCATACCAAAAAGAACTGAAGAATTTTTTCCAAGAGCATCCTGAATATAAAATTGTTCATGTACACCAGGATTGTTTAAGCTCTGTAGCATTGAAATGCGCAAAAGAATGTGGCGTTCCAGTTCGTATCGCTCATAGTCATAATAAAAATCAAGATATTAACATTAAGTATTGGATAAAACGACATTATATGAAACAAATTCCAAAGTTTGCAACAGATTTTTTTGCTTGCGGAAAAGATGCTGGAGATTGGATGTTTTCAGGTCACTCGTATCATATATTACCTAATGCGATTGATGCATCAGCATATACTTACTCCCCTCAGAAGGCAGTTCGTGTTCGAGAACAGCTTAATGTAGAAAATAAATTTGCTATTGGGCATATTGGCCGATTTGATCCGCAAAAAAATCATTCATTTTTGATAGATATTTTTAATGAATGCGCAAAAATAGATCCCGATGCTAGACTATTGCTTATAGGCGATGGGAAAGGACGAATAAGAATACAAGAAAAAGTAAACTCTTTAGGGTTAGGGGATAAAGTGATTTTTACGGGTGTTCGCAGCGATATAGCTGACTTGCTTCAAGCAATAGATGTGTTTGTATTTCCATCATTGTATGAGGGCCTTGGGATTGCTGCAGTTGAGGCGCAAGCTGCAGGTGTACCGAGTATATTGTCTGACAATGTACCGACAGAATGTAAGATGACAAAGGATGTAGAGTATCTTTCGCTTAATGAATCGCCTGAAGTATGGGCGAGACATATCCTTGCCTGTAAACATATTCCCCATATAGATACTTATGAGGACATCTGCAAAGCAGGATATGACATTAAAGAGAATGCAACTAGATTACAAGAATTTTATTGTACTGGAGTTTATTGATGAGTAAGAGTACATGTTTTTTAACGATTTTCACCCCTGCATATAATAGGGCACATACTTTACCACGAACTTATGAGAGCCTCTGTAGACAAGACTGTAAGGAATTTATTTGGTTGATTGTCGATGATGGTTCCTCGGATCAGACGGCAGAATTGGTACGTGGTTGGCAAAAACAGGAGAATGGATTTGAAATACAATACATTTACAAAGAAAATGGTGGTATGCATACAGCCCATAACACGGCTTACGAGAATATAGATACAGAATTAAATGCCTGTATTGATTCAGATGATTGTCTGGCAGATGGAGCGGTCAAAAAAATTCTTTCAAAGTGGCAAAAAGTAAAGGACAAAGGATATGCGGGGATAATAGGGCTCGATTCGGATTTTAAGGGAAATATTATTGGTAAGGGGTTTCCGGATGGTATGAAGGAAACAACATTAACCGGATATTATGCGGCAGGTGGTGTGGGAGACAAAAAGCTTGTGTATAGAACCGATGTAATTAAGAAGTATCCACCGTATCCTGTATTCCCTGGCGAAAAATATGTTGCCCTCGCATATAAATATAGGCTTATAGATCAAGACTATAAACTTGGTGTTTTGAATGAGATTCTTTGTAATGTCGAATATCAAGACGATGGTTCCAGTGCAACTATGTGGAGACAGTATGTAAAAAACCCGAAGGGATTTGCGTTTTGGAGAAAAATATGTATGCAGTATCCTATGTCAACAAAACGTCTCTGGATTGATTGTATTCACTATGTTTCAGAAAGCATTATTGCCGGAGATAAGCGGTTCATCAGTAAATCGCCTAAACGTTTTATGACAGTATTGACAGTTCCTGTCGGCATTGCATTATCAATTTATATAAAGAAAAAAGCGAAAAACTTATAAAAAGGATTTGATATAAATGAAAAATCTAAATGAAGATCATCTATTGGGCGGATATTATTCCGACTATTATCGGATGACTGGCAAGTTCTATAAAGCAAGCTTGAAGAGCTTTTTGCGGAGATGTTTATTTCATAATTTACAGTTCGCTTTTTGGTATAGAAAGTATAAGAAATCTCATAGTTTATTAGCTAAATTGATGCTTTATAGACTTTCACGAAAATATGGATTAGAAATTTCTCCGAGAGCTGAAATTGGTGAAGGATTGTATTTGGGACATCCTTATAATATCACTGTCGGCGAGGGAGTTATTCTTGGAAAGAATGTTAATTTACACAAAGGATGTACTATAGGAAGATCTAATCGAGGAAATGTGGGCTCTCCGGTTATTGGAAATCGTGTTTTTATAGGTATTAATTCTGTAGTAGTTGGCAATGTGCAAATTGGCGATGATGTGTTGATTGCGCCAAACAGCTATGTGAATTTTGATGTTCCGGATCATTCTGTTGTAATTGGTAATCCGGGAATAATACATCATCGTGAAAATGCAACAGAGAATTATGTTGTTTTTACAGTTTAGATATATGTGATGGTAACCTGGTTGAATGTAGTAGGTTGGGAGGAAGATGCGTTGTGCAAAAGGTGCTCTTTTTGATTCATGATTTAGGTCAAGGAGGGGCTGAAAAGGTCTTAGTAAACTTGGTCAATAATATGGATTTTTCAAAGTTTGATATTACCGTAATGACGCTTTTTGACAGCGGAGAAAACCGTCAATTTTTAAATCCGCATATAAAATATAAGACGTGGTGTAAAAAAATGATTCCGGGCAATTCACATTTTATGAAATTACTTAATCCGGAACAACTTCATAAGCTAATTATTAAAGAAAATTACGATATAGAAATAGCTTATTTAGAAGGCCCTTGTGCCAGAGTTATAAGTGGATGTAAAGATAAATTGACACGACGTGTCGCTTGGATTCATATTGAACAACATGGGGCAGAGACAGCAGCAGGAGGGTTTAGAAATATCAAAGAAGCAAAACAATGTTATGGGCAGTTTGATAAAATTGTATGTGTTTCTAAAACGGTAAAGGAAGTCTTTTATAATGCTTTAGGGGTAGATGTGCCATATCAGGTTTTATACAATACAAATGAAAGCGATAAGATTTTGAAAATGGCAAGAGAGAAGGTTACAGATATTCCTTTCCCAAAATCGGAATTTAAGATTGTGGGTGTAGGAAAGCTTTTAAAAAACAAAGGATTTGATCGCATCCTGAGAGTTACCAATCGTTTGCTGAAAGAAGGGTACAGGCTTCATTTATATATTTTGGGTGAGGGAACAGAAAAGAAAACTCTTTTGCAATATGTAAGCGAGAACCATTTGGAGCATAATGTAACTTTTTTAGGATATCAGCTTAATCCTTATAAATATGTAGCGAGATGCGATTTATTTGTTTGTTCTAGCTTTACTGAAGGATTTTCTACTGCTGCTACAGAGGCATTGATTGTTGGAACTCCTATATGTACAGTTAACGTCTCAGGAATGCAGGAAATGCTTGGAGAACATAATGAGTATGGTTTGATTACAGAAAATAATGAAGAGTCATTATACCAAGGAATTAAGAAGCTAATGGATGGTGATGAGTTATTGGCTCATTATAAGGGTCAGGCGGTTTTACGTCGTTCAAAATTTAGTACAAAAGAGACAGTACAGGCAGTTGAAAATATGCTTTTATCTTTATGAGGGGGAAGTATGGATAATTTAATTTCTGTAATCGTACCGGCTTATAATGCAGCTCCATGGTTATCAGATTGTTTGAATAGTATTCTGATGCAGACGTATAAAAATTTAGAGGTTATAGTTATTGATGACGGAGCGACAGATGAAACACCACAAATTATTGATGAATATGCAAAAAAAGATACAAGAATTGTAGCAATACATCAGAAAAATGCCGGACTTGTAGCAGTAAGAAATAGAGGGATAGAAGTAGCCTCTGGTGATTTTATTACATTTGTGGATGCTGATGATACTATTACTCCAGATATGTATGACAGATTATTAAAGAATGTGCTTAGGTATAATGCGGATATTTCTCATTGCGGGGTTTGTTTTTGTTTTCCAGACGGCCGTGAAGAACTGCATTATGGAACAGGAAAAGTAAAAATACAGAACAATTTTGAGGGATTGAAGGATTTGTTGGAGGGAACGTTTGTAGAGCCTGGTTTATGGAACAAGTTATATAGAGCGCCTTTATTGAAGGAAAGCTGTCTTGATGAAACTGTGTTAAATAACGAAGATTTACTTCGGAATTTTGTTTTGTTTGGACGATCAACCCGAAGTATCTATGAAGATTTTTGCGGATATCATTATTTTCAGAGAGAGGGATCAATGTCAAAAGATAAAAGTAAGATGATCCGTATGGAACAGCATGTTACTCGTGCAAGACGACTGATTGTAGAAAATAGCTCGAAAGATATTTATCCATATGCGATGCAATCATGGTTGGGATCGATAGTTAATTCAGTTAATACGCTTACATATAGCAATGATCCAGAATCAAAGAAATATTGCCAAGAATGTAGAAAGATTTTAAGAAAGGAAAAGGGACATCTTCATTATCTGATTCGTCGTCAGCAGTTGGCAGCAAAGTTGATTTTACTTTCGCCAAAATTACATAGGTTGGTGTACCGCATATATATAAATGGAAGAAGTAAATAATAAAATTTCTGTAATTGTACCAGTCTATAAAGTGGAAGATTATTTGGATGAATGTGTGCAATCTATTATAAATCAAAATTATCAAAATCTGCAAATAATTTTAGTAGATGATGGCTCGCCAGATAGGTGTGGTGAAATGTGTGATACCTGGGCAAAAATAGATAAGCGAATTGAGGTGATTCACAAAAAAAACGGTGGCCTTTCTGACGCACGGAATGTTGGGCTTGAAGCAGCAAAAGGTAATTTTATTGCTTTTGTGGACAGTGATGATTGGATTGAACCACAAATGTATGAGGTTATGATGAACACTCTTATAAAAGAAAAGGCAGATTTTGTTGCCTGTGGTATTATTGATTGCTATTCTGGAAAAGAAATAAGGCATTCAATACCATACAATGTTGGATCATCTGAACTATTTTTGAATTTGATTTATAAAGATACAATATTTCCAGTTGCTGCATGGAATAAATTATATCGAAAAGAATGTTGGGAAACGTTGAGATTTCCTGTTGGAAAGATTTGTGAAGACGCATTTACAACATATCTCTTAGTTGATCATGCAAGTAGAATTGTTCAAATTCCAGATCTTCTATATCATTATAGAATACGTGAAAATAGTATTATGACTTCTGAATTTAAACCCTCACGTATGGATGAGGAAGAAGCATGGCGAGAAAATTACTTATATATGAGAGAACATTATCCGCAAATTGAAAAATTTGCTTATGATTTTTATTTACAGAAAGTGAATATACTATTTCAAACAATACAGCCAGAACAATATTCCACATTTAGTAAAGAACATGATTATTTGTATTCTATTCTGCGTGACAGTTTGAAATACGTACTGTTCAAAAGTAGTCTTAGCTGGAAGTATAGAGTTCGCTATTTGCTTGATATATTGAAAATGAAATAACAAAGAGGACAAAGTAAGATGGTTTCTACAAAAGAACAGTTAATAAGTTGTCTAATAAAAGAAAAAGAGTTTTATATGCCGGAGTCATCTTTCGGTCGGAAAATGAGAAATATTTTGTTAGGAGGTCCAAATATCGAACGATGGAAATATATTAAAACTCTTCGTAAACTGGAATATTATTATAATAATCGTAACAAAAACTTAATTTTTGCTATAATGAATCTGTTTTATGCTAGGAGATTTAATAGATTAGGTTTCAAACTGGGTATAGAGCTGGATCGCGGGATCTTTGATGAAGGCCTTAAAATTTATCATGCTTCTGGTATAGTTGTAAACGGAGATGCCAAGGTGGGAAAAAATTGCATGCTTCATGGAGCAAATGTAATAGGCAATATGGGTAATGACTTGAAAGTACCTGTAATAGGTGATAATGTACGATTAGGAGCTGGGGCCAAAGTATTAGGAGATGTGTATATTGCTGATGATGTACAGATTGGAGCTGGTGCTGTTGTATTGCATTCTTGTTATGAAAAGGGTGCTTTATTGGTAGGCGTTCCCGCAAAAATACATAGTCGTCAAAATTTGGCAGGAAATTGGAATAATGGCTAACTATAATTTGAAGTAAAATTACTTTTTTCATTGTTACATTATATGAAAATATAGTTCTGATGATATGTTGTCTATTTATTATCGGGAAAAGAAATAAGGAACGGCAATGCGAGGAAGTTTCAATGGAAAAGATTTCAATAATTATACCAGTATATAATGCGGAAAAGACTATAAGAAGATGCTTAGAATCAATTATAGTTTCAGAATATGAAGAATACGAAGTTATACTAATTGATGATGGATCTACGGATAATAGTGCTTCTATTATATCTGAATATGCTAGTAAGGATAGTCGGTTTAAAATGATTTCTCAAGCGAACGCTGGCCCTTCATCAGCTAGGAATAAGGGGTTAAGCCTATCAACAGGTGATATAATCGTTTTTGTTGATAGTGATGACTATATTCGCAATGACTATCTTGGACTATTAGCGAGGACATTTGAGGAAAAGAATGTGGAAGTTGTTTTTATTGAATTCCATTGTGTAGCACCTAATGGTACAGAATTGTCCATTCAGCATCTTCCGCAAATGGCGAAGGATTATTATACAAATCTAATGACACTTTCAGAAGCAGATATGTTTGGCTATACCTGGATAAAAGCCTTCCGTAAAGAACTATCGCAAAATATATATTTTGATACAGATATAAATTTGTTTGAAGATGAAATTTTCACATGTAAAATATTGGAAAAACCAATTAAATTATTTTATTTAAACGAAGCTGTTTATTATTATGTTCGTATGGAGGGCTCATTAGTACAGAGAACACATAAGGAATATTGTCGACTCTGTGATAGAGTTTTTCATGCTTGGAAGCATTTGCTTGAGATGACACCTAATGGGGCTGTATATTTGGAAAAAAAAGCGAATTGTATAGCTGAAGCCTGCAAATATTATGGATTAGAGAGAAAAATAAATCCATTTGTGTTTTATCGAGAAATGGCAAATAGTGATTTCATAAAATTCACTACTTCGAAAGACTTATTGATCACTGCAATAAAACAAGAAAAATGGTGTAGAGTTATATGGGAGCACGTAAAATATAATATCAAAGTAGCAATAGCAAAGCAAAGAAGGGACTTTGTGAGAAATTGAATTGTAACTATTGTAGATTGTACAAATTATGGAAATCGCTTGCAGAATTATGCACCATAGATGTACCTTGCAAAACTATTGGCAAAAAGCTTTCGAGGCCTGTGTACCAGATTAGCCAACAAAATATGGGGATATAATCTTTGTCTGGTAATAAACAGTATCTTTCATGAAACCTGTGAACTTGGAAAAATAAAACAGCTTATTTTCTGAGATTCAAAAACCAAGTCCTTTGTTTTCAGGGGATACTTTGGGCTCTTACAGGTTTTCAATAAAATTTGATTGTATTAGCATAAATTAACCTGTTGTGCTAGTTAAAATAAGAAACTCCAACAAAATGTGCTATTCTATTTATAGGGAATATAAATAAGAAAGGGGGCATCATTATGTTGAAGTTTCAAAATAATAATACCATCACTA
>OLIH01000425.1_pt1 | contig 26980 bp, 32 predicted proteins | sample 1609721 | NCBI WGS metagenome assembly OLIH01 (sample SAMEA4350157, study PRJEB24818) | metagenome | biome: human; feature: gut; material: faeces | place: Denmark | collected 2013-09
TCATGGTAGGCAAATAGAATCAATTGAGGTTCTTGAAACAGCCTGGAGAGATTGGTAGATTGGCCTCTTCTGTATGCAACAGCAGACGCATTTAACCTCGAACAAGATACCTAGACAACCAAAAAAATATGGAAACAGGTCTTGCTTCGCAAGACTAAAGAAAAACTTTATCCTAAAGTGCTTGACAACTACCGGGGTTCCAGAGATTGGTACTTAGAACGTCTACAAGTGTGTTTACCTGTGCGCTCAAATAACTGTGTGAGCGAATTAGTTCATCATTAGGAATAATTCCATTGAGGTAGGCGGCGGTAATTTCGGTACTGGCGGCCGCTTCTTCCCGGAGGTCTCCCAGTGCGTTTGTTATTTCGTCTATCTGCTCCCGGGTCGGCGGTGCTTCCAGCTCATTGAGAAGGAGCGGAAGAAAGAGGGGATTACATAACATCTTCCCGTTCTTGAGTTCTTCGGCTGTGAATAGGTTGCTCATTTTTGCGCCTCCTTTGCTAACAGGGATTGAACGGCCTCGATTGAGACAAGGCCGCGGATTTCGCTCTTATGAGCGGCTAGGCGATTCAAAAATTTTTGATTGGCGGAGGTGCTGTCCGCTTTCACAATCTTGAATACATAGGACGGACTAACCGTAAATTTGCGGTGGTTTCTTCGGCTCATGAGCGCACCTCCTTGGCTTTTTGGAGAAGGACGGGTACTAATTGATCTAAGTATTCGGTGAGATACTTTTTGATTTGATGGACGCTTTGCGCGTATTGGTAGACCGTGCCGGGTTCGTCATATCCGGAGACTTTTCCTTCTTGGATGTCCCCGGCAAGGTTTTCAAGTGTGATACCGGCGCCGGTGAGGTCATTCAATAGGCTTTCAAACTGAATGGCCTTGACATGAAGGCGCATGAGTTCGCTTTTGTCGCACTGCTGGCGCTGTAGTGTGGAAAGAATAAGAACGGGGTTCATTCCCGTGGGGATGGTTTTAGGCATGGCGTGCCTCCGGTATGTGTGAATTGGAGACCCCGTGCCCGTTTCCTAGGCGGGTGGCGGGGGCTTTGTAGTCTAGGAAATCCGCTATACCGGTAGCGGCGTGCATGAATGCACTACTACAAGCCCCGCCGTTGAAAAGGTGTGACTTGTTCTGGATAAAAAATCCGCTTCGGCTCTCGCCTTGGCGGTTATCCGCCGGTATAAAAGAGTTTCCTAGGCTCTTGTCAGTCGCTTTCACTGACAAAAGGGAGTGTAAGCCAATGACTGAGGCCGCGTAAAGACGGGGCACGGTGGCGCCGATAAATTTTGAGAATTGGGAGCGGCTTAATGCGCTCTGGGAATGCAACCGGGTGAGCATGATTGGCCTCCGGTTAAAAAGCAGAATGAACGGCCGGCGCCGGATGTGACTTAGGCGCGGTGTAGATGTGAGGAATTGCGGGAATGTATCCGGGTGCTCGGATAAGTGGTCTTTTTGCCATAGTAACGGCCTCCTTTGTTAAAACCTTGTTCCCGCTCTCTATTGCAGTAGATGGGCGGGGGTTGCTTACAGGTCTGCAATAACCGTTACAAAGGAAACGGCAAGCCTTTCGGCTTCCTGATAGCAACCCCCATAAAAAGGTAATGGGAGGCTCTGCCACGTTACGAGCATAAAAAACACCGCCATTCATTGAGGCGGTGGCTCGCCTTTGTAATTCAGATATTGCAGTATCTGCCTGCTCTGCCTTCGAGCATTGAATAAATTCTAATGCGGGATTTGCCGGGCTGTAAAGATTGATGTCCATGATCTAATAAACTGCGTGATGTGTGGGGGAGGCAGTCTTTACCGCCTCCTTTCTTGGCTTTGTTGTTGCCTGAAGGTTCACAGTCCGACTTGTGAGCGGTGCTGGTGCATTCCCGCGCAAGTTTGTAAGGTGATAATGAGTTGTGCCCTTAATTCTTCGGCTTCCTCATTGTCAAACTCTTTCAATAAATAAATACGGTCGTCAAGCGTTTCTAACTGGTGCTTTAAATCTTCGAGTTTTTGCCAAGCGTCAATTTTTACGGCAAAGGTTTTTAATTTTCGTTCGCTGTTTGCGGTCATTTGTTTAATCCTCTTTATGTGGGGTTTCGGCTGTGGTGCGGCCGCTTATCTTTTTGCTTAATTCGTTGATGTTGAGATTTGTTGTTACTTGAGCCACGGATAAGCCGGATTTCAAGAAGTTCAAAGCGTCTAACTTTTCAGCGTTGCTTAAAACCGGGTCGGTTCTAATTGTTTCGATAAGTTCGCCTATAGATAAGTGAAGGGCGGCGGTGGCGTTATAGATTTCTTGCATATCGCCTCCTTAATTGTCGCCGTGCTCGGCTTTTTGTTTTTCAAGCCATTGATAAACTTCTTCGCTATCCCATACTTCAATGGTTCCCCCAAGCTTGAAAGACTTTGGAAAATCGGGAAGCCTAGTGATTCTTACGCGGGTGGTGCGTTTTACGCCTAAAATTTTCTCAATGTCCGACTTCCTTAAGCATTTGCGAAGGTTGGTGTTACTTGGCGTTTTGGTATTGATTTGTTCTATTTCTGACTGCATAAAAAAACTCCTATCCCGCTTTAAATCTGAATTGATTTAGTACGTAATCCCATACGGGACTAAGCGGTTAGGAGTATTAAAAAATAGGAAAGCCCGTCCAATGTAACTTTTATTCTTACGGGCCTAACAGTTTGAGTAAAGGATTAGATGTTATTGATCATTTAATTAAAAGTTAGGGAAGGTGTTTTAACTTGTTATTTTTGAAAGGGTGGCGTCGCCTCTTGTTCTTTCTTTTTGATTATTCGGCAAAATTGAGGATACTCAGGTAATAAATAAGGGAGATCGTTCCTTAACTGTAATTTTTTATGTAATGCTGATTTACTTGCGGCAAGTTGAGGGTAAGTAATTCTTGCTTCTAGGTAGCCTTTGTAAATTGCTTCATAGTCATATATAGGGGTACGGGTTCTTGTCTTTTTTGGTAAGTTTTTCTGCTGTAAGTCCTGCTTAGTTACAAGATCATCAATTTTTGCTTGCCATACGGAGCCGCAAATAAAAGAAAAGTTGTCTAGCTGAAAGCGTAAATACTCTATAAATTCTTCAAAGTTTGGGAAGCAAACTTCATTTAAAGCCGTAGCCAATTCATCAATATCATTATTTACGTCTTCTGATACTGAGTTGTACCAGTTGAGACTATCTTCATCTTGTAACACGGATTTGATTTCTTCAGTTTTAAGGCTGAGTACGTTTGTTTTTGCGCTGTCATCCGTGGTGAGTATTACTTTGATTCTTTTTCTGCTGTTTTTAATTTGCTCTTCGGTTTCAGCAAGAAAAAAGGTTTTCAGCATATAGGCGCGTTGAATAACTCGCTCAATTATTTTTTTTAAATTGAAATTTAAATATTTTGAGCGCCCATTGATGTATTCGTGATTTATGTAAATGGTTATGTTATCCATAGAAATAGCCGCAAGCCGTTGAAAGAGAGGGAGAGGGGCACGCCCACGGCTTTGGGCTTCAAGCGGTTAATTACTCCGATTGTGTCCCTCTATTCTGATTTTAATGTACTAGGCGTAAATCCGTTTTAAGTATTCTTCCGGCGCCGGCTGGTGACGGTGCCGCCGGCTTGAATCTGCTCTCCGGTCAATGCCCTTAGTTTTTGGTTTGTTCATCCAGTAACCGAGAGAGACGACATCCGGGAGCCGTCTTTGTCTGACTGCGGCTGCTCTGTGTGCTCAATGAATAAAGCTCCGGAGCTTCCCCGGGAAAAGTTTTAGGCATCGGTATCCGGCTTTTCTGTTTTCTTTCCGGACAATCTCCGGCGCCTACTGGTGAGCGGTGGCGCCGGCCTGAATCAGCTCTCCGGTAAATGCCCTTTGTCCTTGGCTTGTCTATCCAGTAACCGAGAGAGACGACATCCGGGAGCCGTCTTTGTCTGACTGCGGCCGCTCTGTGTGCTCAATGAATAAAGCTCCGGGGCTTCCCCGGGAAAAGTTTTAGGCATCGGTATCCGGCTTTTCTGTTTTCTTTTCGGACAATCTCCGGCGCCTACTGGTGAGCGGTGGCGCCGGCCTGAATCAGCTCTCCGGTTAATGCCCTTTGTCCTTGGCTTGTCTATTCAGTAGCCGAAAGACATGACATCCGGAGCGCTCTTTGTCTGACTGCCGTCTCTCTGTACGCTCAATGAATAAAGCTCCGGGGCTTCTCCGGGATAAGTTTTAAGCATTGGTATCCGGTGTTTCTGTTTTCAGTCCGGACACTTTCCTGCGCCGGTGCTGTAATGCTCACGGTCTCAAAATTTCAGGGGAGCTAATCCAGCATGTAAGGTGTTCCAAAAGCGGCGCCGGTACCCCGGGGGCGGGTAAAAAGTAAAACATAAATGAAGGTCGAGACCGCGCCCTTAGTCAAATTTTTGTGTATGCAAAATTAGTAAGTTTCGGACTTTTTGAAAAAGGTACTTCCGCCCGCTTTTTGATCGCGGGGCGTAAGACCCCGGCTTCTCTCTATAAGTGAGAAAAGTTAGGGGGTAGTAAAGGCACGCTCATAGGATTTGTATGCTAACTAATCCGGGAAACGAGAAAAATCTTCTCTAAAAATTTCATAATATGGAAAATTTTAGGGGGTTGTGGTCTTTCTGCCGCGGTCTGCCACGGTCTGCCCCGGTGCTTCCACGGTCAAAAATATGGCTAAAAGTCCCGCCGTTATTGGTCTGCCGCGGTTGTCGCGGTCGCCACAATGAAAATAGGATAGGTGAACGCTAATCCGGGAAACGTGCTTTTGATTTTTTGAAATCGGGTTATAAGAGGGGGAAGTGAAAGCCAAAGAAGGCACACTTTTTATAGGAGGAAGGGATATAACCTAATTTTTACCGTGGCAACCGTGGCGCGGTCGTCGCGGTCTAAATTGAATTAGATACCTTCCTCCTACAAAATATGGGGGTTTGAGATTCGCCGTTAAGCCCCTTCCTTTTGGCTTGCCCGTAAGGCGCTAAAACAGAAGGCGCCCCATTCCTTCATCACTAACCTGCGCTCTTTGAGAAGTTGGGAACGGTCATAAGCTCCCCTATAGGTGTCTTTGCGGGCGTGGAGTAAACAAAGTTCTACCGCTTCTTGGTCAAATTTCCGGTTATTGCCTAGTTCGTCATTCTTTGCCCAAGTTCTAAATGAGGCGCGGGCGGTGCCGTGCTGAGTGATGCGCACTGGTTCGATTTTCCCGGCGCCGTTTCGTCTAGTGAAGTCTTTCCAGCCTCTGCCATCTATGGCCGCTTTTTGCGTATCCATTCCCCGGATAAGCATAGAAGGTGCATTCTCGGACAACTTGCCAAGATGGGAGCCGCTCGGAAATAGATAGTTATTGACCCGCGGGAGGTAGGATAAGAGTTCTATTGCTTCATCCGATAGCAATACTTGGCGCATTCTGCGGCCTTTCATCTTGTCGTGTTCTTCCGGGATATTCCACACCTTATTTTTAAGATCGATCTCTGACCATTCCGCGCACCTCACGGCCTTGAATCTTGAGGCCGTCACGATTGAGAAGGCTACGGCAAGGGCGCTAGGGGAGCCAAGTTTAGTAAGTGCTTCAATAAACTGCGGCACCTCATGGAAATCAAGTGAAGGATGATTATCGGTGTCCGTTCGTTGCTTTGTCAGCGGCTCCAAGAGGATACCCAGCGCGCCTCTTTTGTTAATTGGGTTTTCGGTAATCTGATAGGTGCCCTTTGCGATAGCCCAATTAAAAATAGCTTTCAAAAGGTCGTAAAGTTTATCTGCTGTGCCGCTCTTGGCTGTCCACAGCGGAGAAAAGAATAAGAAAGCGTCTTGAGCGGTAATTTCGGATATGAGCTTATCTCCGAAGGCCGGCAAAAGGTATTTGTTAAGTCTTTGCCTCGCGTGTTTCTCTCCGGTGACATTGTTTTTCCAGCGCTGGATTTGAATTTGCTCTTTCAACCATTCATCCGAGACAAGCCGGAAGGTAAACCGGCGCCGTTCTTCCTCCTTCCTCTTGGCTTCTATTTCGGCCTCTTTAGCCGCCTGAGCTTTCTTTTCTTCCTCTTTGGGGTCTAGTCCAAGGTTGAGTAGTTGCCGGTCTCTGTAAGCGATTTCACGTACTTCTCTCAGTGATAAGTCAATAGCGTAAAACCGTGTTTGTTGTTTCCCGTCCTTCTTCCAGCGTAAAAAATACTGTGTTTGTTCAGCCCGCTTTCTGACATATAAGCCCTTAACACCTCCGATAGCGTGTGAGCCGTCCGGTAATGCTTGAATCTCTTTATGTGTAAGTGTCTTGTTCATGGTGTTACTCCGATTGAGCTCAGGTTACACCTTGAAAGGTAACCGGGAAACACTTTAGGTAACACTTTGGCGGCGGCTTTAGGCGGTATTTGGCGGCAGAAAACGGCAGTAAAAACGGGAAAATATCGGCTAATTCATTGATTTTAAGTAAAGAAAAACCGCCTGACGGTATCAGGCGGTTGGAATTTTGGTGGGGGCACAGGGATTCGAACTCTGGACCTACGGATTAAGAGTCCGCTGCTCTACCAGCTGAGCTATACCCCCATAATTGGTGGGCTGTGCAGGACTCGAACCTGCGACCAATGGATTAAAAGTCCACTGCTCTACCAACTGAGCTAACAACCCTTTATTTCGATCTCTGTTTCGCTCCGAAGCGCGTCTCATCAATCGAGAAATCGAATACTACACAGGTTTTTTCGGTTCGTCAAACCAAAACTAAAAACAGTGAATCTATGAGACATAAATTGACGCATACGCCTTTACTATGACTACAACAGAAAAATGAGTGAAGAGATTTGATTCGGCCTTGTTAAATTAAATTTTTTCGCTAGTATTAGACAACTTAGGTCAGTTTCGTCTGATCGGAAAATGATTAGGAAATAAAGATGGCAGAAAAGAAAAAAGTTAAACCGCCCGTTGAACAGCTCGTGGATGCGGATGCTCGTAAAAAAGCCCTAAAGATGGCCTTGGATCAGATTTCCAAGCAATTCGGCAAGGATGCGATTCTGAGCATGGGCAGCCAGCCTGACCAAAATCTGGATGTTGTTTCTACCGGCTCCTTTACTTTGGACTTAGCACTCGGCGTCGGCGGTCTTCCCCGCGGACGTATCGTTGAAATTTACGGACCGGAGTCTTCCGGTAAAACGACCCTGACGCTTCACATTCTTGCTGAAATGCAGAAGCTTGGCGGAACCTGCGCTTTCATCGACGCAGAACACGCATTAGACGTTAAGTACGCCAAAGCCCTCGGCGTTAAAGTGGACGACTTGCTCCTGTCTCAGCCGGACAGCGGTGAACAGGCTCTTGAAATTACGGACGCTTTGGTTCGTTCCGGTGCCGTTGACCTCGTCGTTATCGACTCCGTGGCGGCTTTGGTGCCTCGTTCTGAAATTGAAGGCGACATGGGCGAAGCCCTACCCGGTCTCCAAGCTCGTTTGATGAGCCAGGCACTCCGCAAGCTTACTTCCAGCATTAAGAAGTCCAACACACTGGTAGTTTTCATTAACCAGGTTCGTCAGAAGATCGGTGTGGTTTATGGTTCTCCGGAAACGACCACCGGCGGTAATGCACTTAAGTTTTACGCCACGATCCGTATGGATATCCGCCGTACCGGCGGTATCAAACAGGGTGATGAAATCCTTGGCAACGAAACTCGTGTGAAGGTTGTTAAGAACAAAGTCGCGCCTCCTTTCAAACAAGCTGAATTCGAGATCATTTACGGCCAGGGCATCTCCCGCGAAGGCGAGATTATCGACATCGGTACCGATATGGATATCTTCAATAAGTCCGGTGCTTGGTACTCTTATCAGGGCAACAAGATCGGTCAGGGTAAAGCGGCAGCCAGAGAATGGCTGAAGTCCCATCCTGAAGAAATGAAGATGATCGAAGAACAGATCAAGGCCGCGATCAAGGGCAAGGATCACGAAGAAGATTCGGCCGAAGAAGTCGTGACCAAAGAAACTGAAGAAACTTACGAAGACGCTCAATAATGTTTGATCCTGCTGACCGCAGAAAGCAGATCTTATACAAGGCGGTAGCTGCTCTTGCTCGTCGAGAGCGCTCCCGCCTAGGCCTTTATAAGAAGCTGTCGGAAACTTTTAATGAAGAAGGCGATAAGGAGTTGATTAACTCCGTCCTTGACGAGCTCGTCAATAAAAAATACTTGTCTGATGAGCGGTACGCTCGTATTCAGGTTTTGACGCGCAGCGCCAGATACGGTGACCGCAAGCTCTTCTGGAACCTTCAGAGGGATGGCGTGTCTCGTGAAATTGCTGAAGAGGCATTGAAGCAGAACGAAGAGTCGGAATACGACCGAGCACTCGTGCTTTGGAAACGAAAATTCGGGATGCCGCCCGGGGACTACAAAGAACGCGCTAAACAAATCCGCTTCCTTGCGAGTAGGGGGTTTACCTTTAAAACTATTGAAAAAGTCTTGAATTGCGAACTTCCTGGTCAATGACCTCGGCCTAAAGGCCGAGGCTTGAAAAAGCCTCTAGTTGACTAGCCTCAGGCCGTCGTTTGGCGGACTACGTTGGTCGGGAATCTATATATAGGCACCGCGGGATGCAGATCCTAGTCTCGCGCTCTGCGGCCGATGGTTAAAAGCTCTGAGAGGTAGGAGCGGTGCTGTCGACTTGAAACCCCTTCCAACATTGGCGAAGGATCACAACCGGTCGAAAGACCGTGGAGCAAAACTTGAGAGTATTTGTGTTAAACAAACGCGGAAAGCCGCTGAGGCCTTGTTCACCGGCAAAAGCGCGCCATCTGCTTAAAGAGAAGAAAGCTATTGTGGTAAGGCGCACGCCTTTCACTATAAAGCTCACGATTGCAACGGGTGAGTCCAAACAGCCGGTGAGTCTAGGTGTTGACGCCGGGTACAAACATGTCGGACTGTCCGCATCAACGGAAAAGGCTGAACTTTATGCATCCGAAGTCGAGCTCCGTCAGGACATCACCGATCTGCTCTCTGCTCGTCTTGCATTACGGCGATCTCGTCGAAATCGTAAAACGCGCTACCGCGCACCGAGGTTCGACAACCGCATCCGCACCAAGCGCAAAGGCTGGCTTGCTCCGTCAGTTGAAAACCGAATCAACGCGCACTTGTCGCGCATAGAAGCGGTTCTTCGACTGCTGCCCGTCACGAAGATCACCGTGGAAACGGCGTCCTTCGACATGTAGCTGTTGAAGAATCCTGACATTGCAGGGAAAGAGTACCAAGAGGGCGAACAGCTCGGCTTCTGGAACGTCCGCGAGTATGTTCTTTTCCGAGACGGACACGTTTGTCATCATTGTTACGGCAGATCGAAAGACCCTGTGCTCAATGTTCATCACTTGGAAAGCAGACGTACCGGCGGAGATTCGCCCGGCAACCTGATTACGCTTTGTGAGACGTGCCATAAGGCGCTTCATCGTGGCGAAATTACACTGAAGGCTAAGCGCGGACAATCGTTCCGTGCAGAAGCCTTCATGGGAATTATGCGCTGGGAGGTTTTGAACCGCCTAAAGGCGTCGCATCCTGAGCTGGAAGTGAACAACACCTACGGCTATTGGACTAAGCACGCACGGATCGCGAACGGCATCGCTAAGTCGCATTGTGCGGATTCTGCATCGCCGGCAATCTCGGCGCCGAAAGGCTCGGCGAATTCTTCTTCCAGAAGCAGACGCGTCGGAACAACCGACAGATTCACAAGCTTTCCATTCTCAAAGGCGGCCGGAGAAAACGCAATCAGGCGTCCTTTGAGGTCAAAGGCTTTCGTCTGTTTGATAAAGTTGCCTGCAAGGGAGAAGAAAGCTTTATTTTCAGTCGTCGATCATCCGGGTACTTCGATGTTCGAAAGCTCGATGGAACCCGTATTTCAGCCGGCATCAGCTATAAAAAATTACGTCTATTAGAAAAGAGAAGAACCTATTTAACAGAAATTCGAAAGGAGGCGTTTCCTCCCCTCCCTGAAGGCAGGAGTCTCCGCGCCTAAATTTGATGAAATCTTCTAAGACGGCAGCCTGAGATCGTTATACTTTTGTTCACAAACAAAAGTTAACAATTTCATCGCTATGAAAATTCATGAATATCAAGCACGTCAAATTCTGAAGAATTTTGACGTTCCCGTTCCTGTTGCTGAAGTTGCTTCAAGTCCTGAGGAAGCTCGAAAGATTGCTGAAGAAATCGGCGGAAAGATCTGGGCGGTTAAGTCCCAGATTCATGCCGGCGGCAGAGGTAAAGGCGGCGGTGTAAAACTCGCCCGCAGTCTGGAAGATGTCAGCAATCTCTCCCGTCTTATGATCGGCAGCCGTTTGGTTACCAAGCAGACCGGTCCTGCCGGAGCCCCTGTCAGTAAGGTCCTTGTTCAGCGGGGTCTCGATATCGTCCAGGAGTTCTATGTCGGTTTTCTCATCGACCGCAAGCTTCAGAGGCCGGTACTCATTGCTTCTGCTGAAGGCGGCATGGAAATTGAAAAAGTTGCCGCTCAATTCCCTGAAAAAATCATTAAAACGGTCATTGATCCTGTGGCCGGTCTTTCCGTTCCCGAAGCTTTGGAAGTTGCTACTCGATTGGACGTGCCTGCCGACATTGCCGGAGACTGCGCAGAAGTCCTGAGAAAGTTATGGAACACCTTCGTTTCGATGGACTGCTCCCTATTGGAAATCAATCCCCTGATCGTAACATCCGACAAAAAGGTTTATCCGCTGGACGTGAAGATGACTTTTGATGACAACGCGCTGCTGCGTCACCCTGAACTCGAAGAACTTCACGACCCTGAGCAGGAAGATCCGACGGAGCTTCGTGCACACAAAGCAGGTCTCCAATACATTCAGCTCAACGGTAATATCGCGTGTTTGGTTAACGGCGCCGGTCTCGCAATGGCGACCATGGACACGATCAAACTGTTCGGCGGTGAGCCGGATAACTTCCTTGATATCGGAGGAGGAGCTTCTCCTGAAAAAGTTACGGCGGCTTTTGAAATCATGCTGGCTCAGCCGGAAGTCAAAGTTATCCTGGTCAATATCTTCGGCGGCATTATGAAATGCGACGTCATTGCCGAAGGTATTGTTGAAGCCTGCCGACACGTTAAGTTATCCGTTCCCTTAATTGTTCGCATGAAAGGAACGCACGAAAAAGAAGGCAAAGAAATTCTCAAGAACAGCGGATTACCGATTATTTCAGCGGATTCTCTTGGGGATGCTGCGCAGAAAGCCGTAGAAATGGCTGCGGAGAAATAACATGAGTATTTTGGTCAATAAGAACTCCCGCGTTATTACGCAAGGAATGACAGGCAAAACCGGTCAGTTTCATACACGTCTTTGCAGAGATTACGGTTTTGGCCCCGAGTGTTTTGTGGGCGGCGTGAATCCTAAGAAAGCCGGTCAGGAATGGGAAGGGCTGCCGATCTTCGGTACCGTTAAAGAGGCAAGAGCAAAAACAGGAGCAAACGTTTCCGTGATTTATGTTCCGCCAGCCGGAGCGGCAGCGGCTATTCAGGAAGCAAGCGATGCAGGTATCGAACTTATTGTCTGCATTACGGAAGGCATTCCTGTGATGGACATGGTTAAGGTCCGAGATCACATGAAAAAGACCGGATCTAAATCTCTCCTTCTCGGACCCAACTGCCCGGGCATCATGACTCCGGGAGAAATCAATGTCGGCATTATGCCTGCACACATTCACCGCAAAGGCAGAATCGGTGTTGTCTCCCGTTCCGGCACTTTGACTTATGAAGCGGTGGCACAGATTACCGCGTTAGGGCTGGGCCAGTCCACCGCTATCGGAATCGGCGGAGATCCGATTAACGGCTTAAAGCACATCGACGTACTGAAGCTCTTTAATGACGATCCTGAAACGGATGCAGTTGTCATGATCGGCGAAATCGGCGGAAGCGATGAAGAGACTGCTGCCGAATGGGTAAAAGATCATATGAAGAAACCCGTCGTGGGCTTTATTGCAGGCGTAACGGCTCCCGCAGGAAAGAGAATGGGGCATGCAGGCGCGATCATTTCCGGTGGTACAGGAACTGCCGAAGGCAAATTAGCCGTGATGGAAGCCTGCGGTATTCGAACGACACGGAATCCCTCTGAAATTGGCTCGTTGCTGCAATCCGTGCTCTCTTCGAAAAAGGAGTAATTCATTTTGGAAGCGCTTATTGCTTGGTTTGGTGAGATTCATTGGGTCGCAGTTTTGCAGATCATTCTCATCGACATTTTGCTTGGCGGAGACAATGCCGTTGTGATTGCGTTGGCTTGCCGAAGTCTCGATCCGCACCTGCGCGTGAAAGGCATTATCTATGGTGCCGGCGGTGCTATTTTGCTGCGTGTCATTCTGATTGCCTTCGCAGTCTCCGTGATGAACATACCGTTCCTGAAGTTCTGCGGCGGCCTGCTGCTGTTGTGGATCGGCGTCAAGCTCATTGCCCCTGCCGATGAAGGAGAGCATGAGATTCATGCGAGTAAGCGGCTTTGGGGTGCGGTTAAGACCATTATCGTTGCCGACTTGATCATGAGTATCGACAACGTGATTGCCATTGCCGGTGCGGCTGAACAGGCTCCGGGCCATCATCAGATGGCGCTGGTGATCTTTGGTCTGCTCGTGAGCGTCCCGTTCATTCTCGGCGGCAGTCAGATTATTCTGAAAGTGATTGATCGTTTTCCGATTATTGTTTATGCGGGCGGAGCTTTGTTAGGCTGGATCGCAGGCACGCTAATGGTTGACGACCCGGGCATCTTGGCACACCTGCCGAATCTGCCGGCTCTTCATACTGAAGGCGGTATTGCCGGTGCAATCTTCGTGCTGATCGTTGCTTTCGTACTTAAGTACTTTAGGTCCCAGAAGACGAAGGCATAGCTAAAAAGCAGAATCAAGAAAAGGCGCTTTCTCTAGCGGGGAGCGCCTTTTAAATGGCTGTCAGCAGGATCAGAGTTTTTCTGCAGCTTCTCTGACTTCTAGTGCGGCTCGTTTGCCGGTAATCCAATCCGGAACAAGTTTGACCATGAAGACATAATTCAAGGAATGCTGAATTTCCTCTTCATTATCGGGAATGCCGCGGCTGTACTTTTCAGCAAGTGCACGCAGAGCGGAGAGTTTTTCTGCAATGTCGGTGACGATGTGAAGCCTTCCCCAGATGAGAACGCTTTGAAAATTATTCGCTCGGACAGTCGGAACGACTTGACTTTGCCCGACGATCGAAAAGCTTGTTTTGTTGGTTCTCTGGAAGCACTCGGACTTATATCCTCGCGGCGACCCGTGGAAATAAACGGCCCCACCCGTATATACGTAACTTAGCGGTACGGTATAGAGATAACCGTCGTCTCCGTTAAGCGAAAGGACACCGTAGGCGGTCGTGTCGATGATTCTTTGAATCGATTCGTTGCTTAAAGCTTGCTTTGTTCTTGTGAGTTCTTTCCTCATACTCCCTCCTTTAGCTCAGAGTTTGATCTAGAGCTTCTTTTAGTTTGAAAACTGCCGCTTCCAGCTCTTCTTCTTTAAAGTGAGCATAACCTAGAATAAAACCGGTAAGTGCTTTGGCCGAACGATAACAAGCAGAAAGCGGTCTTGTCTCGATCTGATAGGAACGTATTAAAAGCTCGGAAAGCCGGACATCATCTTGGGGCTGATTAAAGATGAACGTCAGATGCGTTCCTTCATTGGCTCCTTCAATGTGTCCGTAACCGGAAAGGTATTTTCCTATAGCTCTAACGGCTGCTTGCCGGCGCTTTTCATAAATCTTCTTAAGGCGCCGAACGTGTGAATAGTAGAAACCATTTTGAATGAATTCAGCCAAAATGTATTGATGAACTTCGCTGCTGTGGCGATCCATAAGAAGCTTGGCCCCCTCGAAAATGGGGACGAGACTTTTAGGGACCACCATGTAAGCCATATTGAAGCCCGGATAAATTACCTTGGTAAAGCTTCCGAGATAGATGCACGGTGCGCCGTCTTTGTAGGAAGAGAGTGCCGGCAAAGGCTTTTTTCCATACCGAAGTTCGCTGTCGTAGTCGTCTTCAATTATCCAGATTCCCTCAAGTTTGGCCCAGGCTAAAAGCTTTTCGTTGTTTTCGGCGGAAGAAACGTAGCCTAACGGGTACTGATGGCATGGCGTTACTAGTATCCCTTTGATTTTCTTTTGTTTTTTAAGTTTGTCAATGTCGATTCCATCTTGAGAGACAGGAATTGGGATCGGCTTCAGTCCTCTGAACTCCAATAGGTTGATGTGCGTTTGAAAGTAAGGGTCTTCAACAGCGATTTTGTCCTCTTTTTCAAATAAAACGCTTGCACAGAGGTCCAATGCTTGTTGAGTGCCGTTTGTTGTAATCACTTGCTCAGGTTCGCACCTAAGGCCTCGGTACTGACGTAAATAATCGCAGACAGCTTTCTTATAAGGCATAAAGCCGCCAGGTTCACAATAACCGTTGTGAAGCCACGGGCTCTTTGAAGTACGTGCGACGACAGTAGTCCAGTTTTTACCCGGCAGGCTATCCAGGTCAGGCGCTATCACTGCGAAGGGCATAGGCTTTTGAACTTTGAAGCCAGTGGCCGTCGCTGCGATTTGTGCAGAAAGCGGGAGTTCTGAGGGGAGATATTTCTCATTAACTGGCAGACTTTCCTTTCGATTTTCAAATACACCGAGAGAAATTTCTGAGACAAAGGTGCCATTGCCGCTCTTTGTTTCCAGAAGTCCTTCCTCAAGCAGCCGGTTATAAACGCTGACGACTGTTGAACGTGAAACCTCGATCTCAGAAGCGAGTTTGCGGCTTGAGGGAATAGGATCTCCAGGACGCAGGCTTTTGTTCTCGATTAAGTCGAGGATCTTGAAGTAAAGCTGCTCTTGAAGTGATGATGCGCCGCTGTCGTGATTTAACGATATGTTGGAGAGGCTCGGCTGAACTTTGTGTGCCATGTCGGCTCCGAAAACGTTAAGGCCGGAGATTGTCTCCGGCCGATGCTGAGTTAGATTACTTTATCGTATTCTGGGCGGCTGCGGTCGCTGTTCTCAGATTCTTAATAACTTCGGAAGAAGTTTTTTCAAATCCGGATGGATCGTGAACGCCCTTCGAATAGTCTGAGAAGTACCAACCGACGGTGTGCAGGTAGAGGCTGTAAGCATCCTGAAGTTTTTGATATTCAGGCTGATTGATCTTGACATCGCCGTTCTTAGCTTTGATCAGGAGGTTGCGCGCGGCGCTTCCGTAGCGTTCGAGTCTTTCTTTATGGATACGATAACGCTGCTGGATTGTTGCAACCATGTAGGCGGCTTGCCCCTCGGACCAATTGTCGCCGTTCGGATTGCCATGGCAATCGGATCTTGCGCAAGTGTTCTTGTACTTCAGAGAAGGCAGACTAGGCTGATGTTCAAGTGTGCCGTTCGCTTTCTTGGCGAAGTGGCAGTCTGTGCAGCCCACGCCTGCTTGACCGTGCTTAGAACCAACAACGGTTTCCATATGGTAATGGTCGGTCGAGACAGTCTTAACGCCTGTTGCCTTATCGATTCCGTTATACAGCCCTAATCTTCTCACGACATTCCAGCGTTCGATCGGGTTAGCTGCGAAGAACGTACCGACGGACCAGCCGGTTCTGTCAATAGCATTTTTCGGATGAGCGAGCTGACTGTCGCTATCTTTGTAAAAAGTTTCAGAGCGGTTGTGGCCTTCGTGGCACTGACCGCACATATAGTTCGAGTTGGCTTTCTCAAGAATGGCGATCTTTCTCGGATAGCCGCGAACACCCATGTTGATGACTTCGATCTTCGGATAACCGGTCTTTCCTGCGTTCTTCTGATAGTTGTAGTCCTTGTAGTGCGGATGCGACATGGCTTCTATCAAATGGTCGAAGACGATGCGAGGCTCTGCTGAATGCGGGTCGTGGCAGGTAATGCAGTTGAAGCTGTTGTTGACGGTCTTTAGGACTTTGTGGTCCGGATCATCAAAGGCGAGCGGGGCCTTCGGGTTTTTAGCGCCTAAATAGGCGTAATCCAAGATGTTATCGGAACTCTTGCACTTCAAGCAGTCAGACCGTCCCATAATCTCGCGTCCTTTGTGAGGACGCCAAGTCAAAGACAATGTCTTTGAGGGCAGAATTTTGTCGCCTTCGTTCGGGCGTGTATCGGTTAAAGCCTCCCACATCGGAGCTCCGGGTTTAGAGAGGTCCGTGTACTTTTTATATTGGTAACGGCCGTCAGAACGAACGTTGGCAAGGTCGGTCACAATGCTGGAGTGGAAACGCGGCAAACGGAACTGGACGTCCCGGAAAGAGTTGTCACCGGCGATATCACGGAACTGTGCGTAGGCGGGCGGCCTGTTTTTGAGCGCCCACTCATAATGGTACTTCGGATCCATGATGTCTTTGTGCTGTTCAGTGTGACACTGACCGCAGGCGGCATATTCAAAATGTGTAGTCGGGCGGTTGTCGCGGCTTGGAGCCTTGACGTGTTCCGGACTGATGTCGTGACAGGAAACGCAGTTCACATTTTTATGTGCACCGCGAGTTGATAAGGTTTTAATGGCTGTTGCATGACAGCCGAAACACTGGTTCTTGTCTACAGGCTGCTGAGGAGCAGCGGCTGCCAATACTGACAGCGAAAGGCAAGACAGACCTAACGAAACTATGGATTTGATTATTGTGTTTTGCATAAGGTTCTCCTTAAGACTGCCTTCATTTTCTCCAATGAACTTTGAGAAAAAGAGTCCACTTTCAGACTATGTGCTCAGTCCACTTTTAAGGAGAACGCTCTTATGCGAAACAACAGGTCTTCTTGTTTCTGAATGTTTGGAAATTAAGAAGCCGAGAATTTCAAGCCAATGATTCCGATGGCGATAAGCGAAGCGAAAACAGTTCTGGAGACCGTGAAAGCCTCTCCAAACAAGAGAATGCCGGCAATAAAGGCGCCAATACACCCGATACCGGTCCAAATGGCGTAAGCCGTTCCTAAAGGAATAGTTCTCATCGCTACTGCCAAGAAATAGACGCTGGCGACCATTCCGATAATAGTGACCGTACTGTAGAACCAATTACTAAAGCCATCGGCATGTTTCAAGGCAACGGCCCAAACGATCTCAAAAATTCCTGCAATGAAAAGATAAATCCAAGACATTTGTATCCTCCAAAACAAAAAGGCACCTTTGTCAGCATTCCTTCAATGGCCTGCGGAATACTGAAAAAGGTGCCTATCCGGCGATAGATTGCACAATGAAAGTATACCGACTCAGTAAAAATGCGGGTTATTCTCGTTAAAAGGATTTCTCGAAAGTTCTGACTATTTGAAATTTCACGTTCTTTCACAAGAACGGGTAATGGTAAAACTACGACAAATCAACGCATTGCTAAAATCAACCGTCAATTTGGTTTTTACTCTTAGGAGATATTTCATTGGAAGCGCTTATCGCTTGGTTTGCCGAAATTCATTGGGTGGCCGTTCTTCAAATTATTTTGATCGACATTTTGCTCGGCGGAGACAACGCGGTTGTTATCGCCTTAGCCTGCCGCAACCTTGACCCGAGCCTTCGTTTTAAAGGTGTGCTTTACGGGGCTGCCGGTGCCATCCTCTTGCGTGTGATCCTGATTGCTTTTGCCGTCACGATCATGAACATTCCATTCCTCAAACTTGTCGGAGCGCTTCTGCTTCTCTGGATTGGTATAAAACTTATTGTTCCTCAGGATGAAGGGGAGCATGAAATTCATGCCAGTAAGCGTCTTTGGGGTGCGATCAAAACCATCATCGTTGCCGACTTAGTTATGAGCTTGGACAACGTGATCGCGATTGCCGGTGCAGCTGAACAGGCACCTGCCGGTCATCAGATGGGACTCGTGATCTTCGGTCTCTTGGTGAGCGTTCCGTTCATTCTCGGCGGCAGCCAGCTGTTCCTGAAATTTATTGATCGTTATCCGATCATTGTTTACGCCGGCGGCGCTTTGCTGGGATGGATCGCAGGCACACTGATTGTGGGCGACCCCGGCCTGACACCGCATATTCCGAACTTGGCCGAAATGCATACGCCTGCCGGAATTGCCGGTGCCGTCTTCGTGCTGATTGTGGCCTTTGCAATTAAAGGACTTCGGAAGAAGGCAAACTAACTTGTCAGCTTAAAAGCTGAAGGACTTTCAGGTCCTCCTGAAAATACAAAAAACGGCGTTCAACCGCAAAGGAAGAACGCCGTTTTTTTGTCTGATGTCAGCGGCTGGTGCCGATAATCGCACCGCCTAAGCACACTTCTTCGTCATAAAAGACCGCGCTTTGTCCGGGTGTCACCGCCCAGAGAGGATCAAGAGAAGAAACCACTACGCTTTCATCGTCGGTGCGAATAACTTTGCATTCCTGATCGGCCATGCGGTAGCGCGTTTTAAGACCGAGCATTCTTCCGGCCTCGGGAGCTGTTCCGCTGATCCAGTTGGGTCGCGTGGCAGAAAGCGAGAAAGACTGAAGCCAAGGATGGTCGTGACCTTGTACGATATAGAGCGTGTTGTTCGGAATGTCCTTCCGAGCAACAAACCAAGGTTCGCCGTTGCCGAACTTAGAACCGCCGACGCCGATACCTTTGCGCTGACCTAAGGTGTAGTAAGAAAGGCCGATGTGCTCGCCAACAATTCTTCCGTCCGGTGTTTTAATCGGACCGGGTTTGTTAGCAAGGTAGCGATGAAGGAACTCACGGAACGGACGTTCTCCGATAAAGCAGATACCCGTACTGTCTTTTTTCTTGGCGTTCGGCAATCCGATTTCTTCGGCAATTCTGCGTACCTCGGTCTTGCACATGTCTCCGACAGGGAACATGGCTTTCGAGAGCTGGTACTGATTGAGACGATTTAAGAAGTAGCTTTGATCTTTAGTGTTGTCCACACCTTTGAGCAGTTCAAAGAGCCCGTCTCTTTCGCGGACACGTGCATAGTGTCCGGTGGCAATCTTGTCGGCGCCTAAACGGATGGCATGATCAAGGAATGCCTTGAATTTAATTTCGGAATTGCAGAGAACGTCAGGGTTCGGCGTACGACCGGCGGAATACTCGGAAAGGAATTCCGCAAAAACGCGGTCCTTGTATTCTTTGGCAAAGTTCACGGCTTCGATATCGATGCCGATTACGTCGGCGACCGCCGTGGCATCGATTAAATCCTGACGGGAAGAACAGTATTCGCTGTCGTCATCGTCCTCCCAGTTTTTCATGAAAAGACCGATTACTTCGTATCCCTGCTTCTTGAGAAGGTAGGCGCTGACGGCAGAATCCACTCCGCCTGAAAGACCAACGACAACTGTTTTTGTTTCCACACAAAACTCCTTACGATAATCCCGACATTTTAATAAGTTAGCGATCAACAGGCAGGCGATTTTCGCTATTCTTGTGTGCATAGTTGAAACAGACGACAATGCTGTTTTGCGAAAAAACAATGCCGCGGCTCATTAGCGCGAAAGAATAAAAGGATTCGAGATGATTGCGACTCAGAATGCAGCAGACAAAACTCAGAAGTTTTTAGACGATTTCAAGGTCTCTAAACCCGTGATCGGTTTGCCGGGCCTCGGCTGGGATACGCCGGAAATGGCGGCAGCTGTTTCCAATGCCGGCGGCTTGGGCGTGCTCCATATCGGTTTTAAAACCGAAGAGGAAATTGAAAGAGATGTTGCAAAAGTTCGTTCGCTGACCGATGAGCCTTTTGCCGTACTCATGTTCCCGCAAAAAGAATCGATCTTAGACGCCGAGAAACTTCGCCTGCAGGATACAGCGCTCTCTCCGCTCAGAGAGGATTTGGGATGCACGGCAGCTAGACCGATATCGGCTCCGCTTTTTGATAATCAGTTCAGGAAAATTGTTGAACTGAAGGTGCCGGCCGTCGGCTTGAGACTCGGAGGTTTGAGAGAGCCTTATATGGAAGAACTTGAAGCCAACGGTATTTCTGTCTTCGGCATCGCGTCTAACCTTAGAGATGCCAAGGTTCTCGTCTCCAGTGGCGTCAATGCCGTCGTAGCCGCCGGCTGGGCCGAAGAAGGTCTGCTCTCCCATGAAGAAATCGGTAAAGATCAGGCTGAAATCGACTCCTTGGTCTTATGGTCGGAATGCGCAAGAGCATTGAGAGTTCCGGTTCTCGGCGCCGGTTCTGTCACAACCCAGAATCAAGTTCGTGTCATCAAGGCGCTCGGTTTAGCTGGCTTTATGCTTTCGGACGCGCTGCTGCTTGCCAAAGAGTCTCCGATTCCGGATTCCTGGCGTACCAAGGTAATGTACTTAGCGGACTCTGCCTCTGAGACGTCTGACACTTTCATGGGCCGAGCCTCACGCTATTTGTCTAACGGCTTTGCCCAGATCTTCCCCGAGAAAGGTCTTCCCGTCCTTCAGTTCCCTTATCAATACTTTGCACTGAAAGATATCTTTGATAAGGCATTAGAGATTGGCCGAATTGATTTGGCTCTTTTGGAAGTCGGACAATACGTCTATCTCGCCGAAAGCAGGACAACTGCTGACATCATCAACAAATTCTGCGGATATTGGAGTGAAGACTAAATGAAAGACAATCAGGCGCTTATCGTTGTCGACGTCCAAAAAGATTTCTTAGAAACCGGCGCATTGCCTGTTAAAGAGGGCAGCCAAGTCGTACCGGTCATTAATCGGATCATTCCGAAATTTAAAAATGTCGTATTTACACAAGACTGGCATCCGCAAGGCCATATTTCTTTTGCTTCGTCTCATCCTGGCATAGCGCCTTACAGCACCATTGATGTCTCTTACGGTAAACAAGTCCTTTGGCCGGAACACTGTGTTCAAAACACGTCCGGTGCCGAATTTGCCGAAGGACTGAACACGGAAAACGGCGACTGTTTTGTGAAGAAAGGTGCACACTCCGATATTGATAGTTACTCCGCTTTTCTAGAGGCAGACCGTAAGACCAAGACAGACTTAGGTGTTTGGCTGAGGTCTCAGGGAATTACAGAGGTCTTTGTCTGTGGTCTTGCAACTGACTTTTGCGTTAGCTGGACCGCCTTGGATGCGGCTGATGAAGGCTTGAGGGTATCCGTCATTGAAGACGCTTCCCGCGGAATTGACGTGAACGGCTCTTTAGAGGGCGCTCGAGCCGCCTGGAAAAAAAGAGGAATCAAACGGATTGATTCCTCTGAGATCAATTAGAAGAAAATCTTCATTAAAAGCGGAGTGAGCAGCGGTGCCAGCAGTGCAGTGGTCAAACCGGTTAAGCCGATGGCCAGACTGCCGTAGGCGCCGGCCGTCGAATCAATCTGGAAAGCGCGGGAAGTACCCATGCCGTGTGCGGAAAGACCGAGTGCAAAACCCTTGGCAGACGAAGAATCGACTTTTAGAAGCAGGAACAGAGGTCCTGCGCAGATCGACCCGAGCACGCCGGTCAGCACAACCAAGGAAGCAGAGAGGGCAGGAAGACCGCCGAGTTTTTCTGCAATGGACATGGCAATGGGCGTTGTCACGCTCTTCGGTGCCAAGCTAATGATGGTTTCCGGAGAAGCTCCGAGCAATCCCGCGATCAGGACAGTTGAAGTAATCGCCGTGAAGGCGCCTGCAAAAAGTCCCAATAAAATCGGTAGCCAATTTTTAGCCAACTGAATTCTGAGGTCGTACAGAGGAACGGCCAAAGCAACGGTTGTCGGTCCCAGCAGAAAATGAATGAACTGGGCGCCGGAAAAGTAAGTCTGATAGGGCGTATGCGTGGCCATCAGCAAAAGGACGACCGTGACAATGGAAACCGCAACGGGATTTAAGAGCGAATTCCAATTACTCCATTTATAGAGTTTCTGAGCAAAGAGGTAAGCGGCCAGCGTGACCGTCAGCCACAGAAGGGAAGAAGTGGAAAGCGAGGACCAAATCTCCTCGATGCCGTGAAAGTCGATGTTATTCATGCCTTGCCTCCTTCCGTTCTTTGCGTTTCTGCAGCCAGATCGTCGAGTACTTGATCACTAGGGCAGTCACAGCGATCGTCAGAATCGTACTGACGACCAAAGAGACGCCGATCGGAAGCGCTTCATTTTTGAGGCGGTCAATGTGTAGCATGATGCCGACACCGGCCGGGACAAACAGCACGGCAAGATAAGAAATCAGGACTAAGGAAATCGGACGGACCCAGGAAGCCAGACGGTCGTTTGCGATCAAGGCAACGAGCAGCAGGAACATGCCCAGAACCGAGCCGGGAACCGGGAGATGGAAGTACATCTCGGCAACGTTTCCCAAAAGTTGGAATACGAGTAGAAGGACCAGACCTTCGATCATTTTTAATTAATAGATTGTGAAAATTGACGTGGAATGCGAATGTATTCCTTATCTCAGCACAAAAACGACGTCGGAATCAGAAAATTTTTTCGAATTGAGTAATCAAAATAGGTTTGTCCAGCGGTATTTATTCTCATTTATCTAAATCTCACAAATCATTACAATCGCGGGAATCGTTAAGCCTTCGGGCTCAATTGTTTTACGCAACTTTAATAAGAGGAAACATCAATGTCAGTTCTCGACTCTTACATGAAAGACTTGGCCGAATTGGTTAACAAAGACCGCGGCACTGCAAACATTGCCGGCGTTACCGAAGCCGCCAAGATTATGAAGGGCCATCTCGAATCCATCGGATTCAAAGCCGACCTCGTTGACTTAGGTCCGAATGCCGGCAACGGTCTGTTCGCTACGAACAAGCCCAACGCTGACCACTATGACGTTCTCTTCAATGCTCACCTCGACACCGTTTTCCCTGACGGAACTGCTGCTGCTCGTCCTTTGACCGTTAAAGGCGACCGCGCCTACGGCCCCGGCTGCAGCGACTGCAAGAGCGGCGTGCTTGCCATCTACTACGCTCTGAAGGCTGCTCGTCCTGAAGATCTGGAAAGACTCTCCATCGCCGTTGCTCTGAACCCGGACGAAGAAACCGGTTCCAAGGCTTCCAGCGCCTGGCTCAAGGGCATCGCTGCTAAATCTTCCCGCGCTTTGGTTTTTGAAGCAGCCCGCGCAGGCGGTCAGCTCGTTCGCTCCAGAAAGGGTTCTACCAACTACATCGTGACCTTCCACGGTAAGGCTTCCCACGCCGGCAACGCTCCGTACAAAGGAGCCAACGCCAACATCGCCGCTATGCGCTTTGCGCTCGCAGCTGCCGGTCTGGCCGATGTCGATAAAGGCACAACGGTCAACCCCGGTGTGATCGAAGGCGGCAGCGCTCCTAACGTCATTTCCGAAAAATGCGTTGTTAAGCTCGACACTCGCTACTGGAACAACGAAGACGACAAATATCTCGACGACGGCATCAACAAACTGGCTGCTGCCGTTTGGGCTCCCGGCGTAACTCAGACCATCGAACGCGTCAGCCACAGCAACGCTATGCCGTTGTCCGACGCTACGAAAGAACTCGTTGCTCAGATTACCGAAGCTGCCAAACTCGAAGGCTTCGATATCGACTGGGTTGACGCAGGCGGTGCTTCCGACGGCAACCACATGGCTGAAGCCGGTCTCCCCGTCATTGACGGATGCGGCCCTGCCGGCGGCGAATTCCACTGCGACCGCGAATTCCTGCGCTTAGACACAGTCGAAGAACGCATTCGCATGATCACTCGCTTCCTGTCTCTGATCTAATTCAGTAGAAACAGATCTAAACGCAAACGCCCTTCGGGGCGTTTGTCGTTTCTGCGGACTCGAATTCGGCGCCGGTGATAAAAGAAATGCCTTGCAGGAATACAATGCATTTCATCTGAGAAAGTCAAAAAAGGAAATCGGAATGAAATTCGAATTGAACGGCGAATTTATTCGCTTAGGAGATCTGCTGAAGGCAGCCGGATTGACCGGTACAGGCGGAGAGGCAAAACAAGCCGTCCAGGACGGCCTAGTGAATGTAGACAGGAAAGTCTGCACCGAACGCGGCCACAAGATCCGCGCCGGACAGAAAGTCCAGTTTAAAGATCAGACGATTGAGGTCGTCGAGCAGGCAAAATAAAAGCACTCGATTTGCTGAGTGCTTCTATTGAATCGATTACTTGCGTTTTCCGCCGGCGGCAGCAACCGGAGGACGACCCTCGATATGACGGAAGGTAATGCGGCCTTTGGTCATGTCGTACGGGGAGATTTCCAGCGAAACTTTATCGCCGGCGAGAATTCGGATGTGATGCTTACGCATTTTGCCGTTTGTGTAGGCAATCAGTTCATAGCCGTTGTCGAGTTTGACGCGATAGCGAGCGTCCGGAAGAACTTCGGTAACGGTTGCAGTTGTTTCAATCAGGTCTTCTTTAGCCATATAAGAATAAAAGTTCCTAATAATCAATAGGAACAGGGTTTTAAAAAACGGATTTTACCTGACAATGCGCCTAAGTACGTAAACTCATTAACAAAAATGAGCCAATCGGGGCGGTTTTGCTAAAATCAGCGTAATAAATTACAAATTGATGCGAAAGGCCTTGTCGGTCCGGACGCGATCGGAGCGGAATTAATGAAGAACATTCTTATTGTTTATTACTCTCGCATGGGCCATACCGCCCGCATGGTTCGTACTATTGCCGACGAACTCGAGGCACTCGGAAACACCGTGACGGTTATGCCGGTCTCCGAAGCCCTTCGCGAAGGCGTGGACTGGAGCAAGCATGATTTCGTGCTCTGCGGCTTCCCTGTTGTCTACGGCACTTACCATCCGAACGTTTACGAATTTGTTCGCAACAACTGCACGGAACTCGACCGCAAGCCCAATGCGATGTTCAACGTTACCGTCGTTGCCCGCACACCGTTTAAGGCGACAGTCGAAGGCAACCGCTACATGCAGAAATTCCTTGAACGCTCTCCGTGGCGTCCCAGAGACCTCAAGTGCTTTGCCGGCAAGATTGACTATCCGCACCTGAATCTCTTTGATAAGAAGTGCATTCAGCTCATCATGAAGATCACAAACGGCCCGACAGACCCGTCTATGTGCATTGACTTTACTGACTGGGAAGATGTGAAGCAGTACGCCAAACACATCTCCGAGCTTGCCCACCAAGCTTAATCTCAGGCTAATTCTCAATGTTTTTATATCGCGCAACCCGCTAAAATTAGCGGGTTACGCTTTCTTTAGGACAGAAATAAATGACAGACACTCAAGAATATCCATGGATCAAGCACTACCCTGAGGGCGTGCCCGCGACCATTAATCCGGATATTTACGAATCATTGCCGGATTTCCAGGAAAAGATCTGTCAAGAGTACGGTGATGCTCCGGTCTTTACCAGCCTGGGCAAGACAATGACGTACAAAGAATTTGATGAGAAAGTGACGGCGTTTGCTTCTTATCTGCAGTCGCTGCCCGGCGTTGAGCAGGGCGACCGCGTTGCCGTGATGATGCCGAACCTCCTCCAGTATCCGATCTGTCTGTTCGGCATCATGAAAGCCGGACTTATCGTCGTCAACGTCAATCCGCTTTACACAGCTCGTGAACTCGGCGGACAGCTGAAGGATTCCGGCGCTAAGGTCTTGGTCATCATCGAGAACTTCGCCAAGACGTTTGAAAAGATTCAAAAAGATTCTCCCGTTGAGCACGTCATCACGACTCAGGTCGGCGACTTGCTTTCTGCTCCGAAGCGTCTGCTCGTTAACTTCATGCTGAAGAAAGTAAAGAAGATGGTGCCCGAGTTCAATCTCGAACACGCCGTCTCTTTCCGCGACGCACTCGCCCAAGGCGCTTCCAGAAAATTTAATCCGGTCAAGCTCGACCGCTACGACATCGCACTTCTGCAGTACACAGGCGGCACAACCGGCATTGCCAAAGGCGCCATGCTCACGCACCGCAATGTGTTGGCCAACCTGCAGCAGACGGGTGTTTGGATTTCCGGCGACTTCAAGAAGAAGACCGAAGTCGTTATGACAGCGCTTCCGCTCTATCACATCTTTTCTCTGACCGCTCTGTGCAGCTTCCTTCAGTGGGGCGCCCGCATGGTGCTGATTGCTAACCCTCGCGATATGAAGGGTTTAGTCAAAGAATGCGAGAAACAGCACTTTACCGTGATCTGCGGTGTGAACACGCTCTTTAACGGGCTGCTCAATACACCGGGATTTGACCAGGTTGACTTCAAGATGCTGAAGCTCACCGTCGGCGGCGGTACCCAGGTTCAGAAGTCTGTGGCCGAGCGCTGGAAGGAAGTGACCGGCGGCCACATTATTGAGGCCTACGGTTTGACCGAATGCTCTCCGGGCGTTGCCGCCAACCCGATGAATACACCGTGGAACGGCTCTGTCGGCTTCCCGTTCCCGTCTACTGTGGTTTCTATCCGCGGTGAAGGATTCAAGGACCTCGGCTTCTGGACGACTCCGCAGGAAATTCCGGAACACACCGGCGAAATCTGCGTGAAGGGTCCGCAGGTCATGCGCGGCTACTGGGATAAGCCGGAAGAAACGGCTGCCGTACTGCGCGACGGCTGGCTGCGCACCGGCGATATCGGCAATATGGACAGCAACGGCCGCATTACAATTACCGACCGCCAGAAAGACATGATTCTGGTCAGCGGCTTTAACGTCTACCCGAACGAAATTGAAGGCGTTCTTCAGAGCATGCCGGAGATTTTGGAATGCGGTGTGGTCGGTGTACCGAACGAAAAATCCGGTGAGCGCGTCAAGGCCGTGATCGTTAAGAAGGATCCGTCTCTGACTGTCGAGCAGGTCAAGGCTTATTGCCGTCAGAACCTCACCGGTTACAAGATGCCGAAAGAAATCGTTTTCGTTGATTCCATTCCGAAGACACCTGTGGGTAAGATTCTTCGCCGCGAGCTGAAAGATATCGTTGCGAAAGAAGAGGCTCCCGTAAAACAGGAGACGGAAGGACAAAAATCCGAAAATTAACTTAAATGGTTATCACACAAAGAAGGAGGCTCGCGGGTCTCCTTTTTTGGTGTGCTCGGCATGAGCATTCTCTATAGGGTGAAAGTCCCGAGTCTGCCCGCTAGGGGGAAAGACTAGCGAACCCCAAGGTGTCTGCAGTGATGCAGAAGCTGAAAGAAGGGGCTAGCAAAGCTCTGAGCTGACGAACAGAAACAGCCTCAGGCAAGTACGAAGGGCAAGTGTGCCAAATCTC
>OLIH01000428.1_pt1 | contig 26885 bp, 22 predicted proteins | sample 1609721 | NCBI WGS metagenome assembly OLIH01 (sample SAMEA4350157, study PRJEB24818) | metagenome | biome: human; feature: gut; material: faeces | place: Denmark | collected 2013-09
TAATTATACCCCTCCTTTTTGTAGGAAAATTCCCCACTTTTATGCCAAAATCGTGGTAAAAATGGATTATAATGTTTTATCTATTAAAATCCCGGAGTTATCATGAAAATCACTATAACCCCGGGATGCGTCATTTTTGTCCAATCTTTTAAAAGGACTTACTCATATTTTTTTACGTGCGGTAAACATTTTCCTTTTAGCAATACATGTTTTTTCCTGATCAGGACTGCACTGGATCATAAGGCTCAAGACGCTGTCTTAGAGTCATTGAGCCTTTTTGATCTCTTTTTTCCGCTGTTTTCTGAAAAATATCCTGACTGTTAAGAACCCCTTCTTCAGCAATTTTCTTTTCCCATGTACCGTCAGCCTGCATGACATGGGCTTTTTGATTATCTGTCATTTCTGTTATCACCATCTGCTTGACACGCTCTCTAAGATCCGGATCCTGGATAGGAACCATCAGTTCTACACGGTCATTCAAATTTCGGGGCATCCAGTCAGCACTCCCTATGTATAATTCTTCCCGTCCTCCATTTCTGAACCAGAAAACACGGCTGTGTTCAAGAAAACGTCCTACGATACTCCGTACCGTTATGTTCTCACTCACAGAGGGAATTCCTGGTTTCAGCACACATATTCCTCTCACAATAAGCTCAATTTTTACTCCGGCATGAGATGCTTCATATAATTTTGCAATAATTCCCGGATCGAGAAGTGCATTCATTTTTGCCACCATATGAGCAGACTCTCCCTGTCTGGCAAACTGAATTTCTCTGTCAATAAAGTGAATGCATTTTTCTCTCATATTCAGAGGCGCCACAATAAATGAATCCCATAGCGGCGGATCTGAATAACCGGACAGAAGGTTAAAAAAAGCTGAGGCATCGCTGCCGAAGAGGTCATTGCACGTAAATACGCCCAAATCCGTGTATAATTTGGCCGTTGAGGCATTATAATTTCCTGTTGCCACATGTACATACCGGCGGATTCCATCAGCCTCACGGCGGATAATAAGAGTGCACTTAGAATGTGTTTTCAATCCCACCAGACCATAAATAACATGGGCTCCTGCTTTTTCCAAACGCCTCGCCATCTGTATATTATTCGCTTCATCAAATCGGGCTTTTACTTCCATCAGTACCGTCACCTGTTTTCCATTCTGCGCCGCTTTTTCAAGGGCCATAATAATGGGACTGTCTGAACTAACACGGTACAGCGTCTGTTTAATGGCAAGTACATTCGGATCCAGTGCGGCTGACATGACAAAATGAACGACCGATTCTTCAAAAGACTCATAAGGCAGATGAACTAAAAGGTCTTTATCACGTATCATATCAAAAATATGTTCTTTCCCTGATTGAATCATACTCCATGGTTTATGGGGACTGGCCGGCTGATATCTCAGCCTGTCATATTCTTTAATTCCGCAGAAAGAAAAATACATGGTTGCATCCAAAGGACCGTCAATTTCATAAAGATCGTCTTTTTCTAAATTTAAAGACTGTGTCATAAACCGCTGCAGAAAACGGCTGGCACCGGATTCAAATTCAATTCTTACGGCTTCTCCCTTCTGTCTTTTCTTCAGCTGCCGCTCCACCTCCACCACTAAATCCTTGGCATCCTCCTCATCAATATACAAATCAGCATCCCGGGTAATACGGAAAGCCCTGGATTCCAGCAAATCATATCCCAAAAAAAAGCGCTGTCCAAAATAACGGAGAACATCTTCCAAAAGGACAAAATCACGCCGATTTCCCACCGATGCCGCCGCGGGCAGAGAAATAATACGCGGCAGCACCCCCGGAACGGGGAGAATCGCTGTTTTTACGTCAATATCATCATCTGTGTCTTCCTGACTTTTTTCATTTTTTTCTAAAAGGAGAGCCAGATTCAGACTCTTTGACGCTAAAAAAGGGAATGGGTGGGAGGAATCCACCGCCATCGGCGTAACCACCGGAAATATTTCCCGCTCAAAATAATCATCCAGCCACCGGATCTGTTCTTCTGATGCTGTTTCAGGAGAAATAAAATAAAGCCCTTCCTTCTCCAGGGATAATAAAATTTGTTTTAAATAATGATATTGCTTCGCAACCAGTTTCTGGCATGCCTCTGAAATGGCTTCCAGTTGTTCTTCCGGCGTCATATCCGCAATATCCCGCCGTTCAATGCCGTTTTCAACCTGGTGCTTCAGTCCTGAAACACGGATCATAAAAAATTCATCCAGATTGGAACTGGTAATAGCTAAAAACTTCAGTTTTTCTAAAAGAGGATTATTGGGATCAACTGCTTCCTGAAGAACCCGGTCATTGAAAGAAAGCCATGAAAGCTCTCTGTTTAGATAATATCTATGATCGAAAAAATTCATTTTTACCTCCGTTCCAATTTGGCTTCCACGCCAAAAACATTTCTGAACAGCTCATTTTCTTTTTCAAAAATCCATGTTTCCAAAGCTGTATTCTGCTGGCTTTCATAAGTAATAACAAGTGTATTTTCTCTCACATGCGCTGACACATCAAACATTTTCTGCCGGCGCGAAATATCCATGGCACGGGCCAGGCGAAATACAGCCACAAGTTTTAATGCTACCATTTTTCCCGATTCGGGCAGCCTTCGGAATGGTTCATCATCTTCACTGGGCACTCCTTTGTGGTCATAATACGAAATACAAGCTACGATATCTTTCTCTATATCCGATAGCCCAAAAATATCAATTCCCCGTATAAGATGATAAGTATGAACGTGATGATCCAGAAGATTGACATACTTGCCGATCTGATACAGAATAATAGCCATGCGGAGTAAAAATGCATCTCTGTCATTCAGCCCATGAATTGCGCCAAAAGCTTCCATAATAATCTGGCTGTATATTTCCATCGCCCGTGCATGTTCAGGCTCATAATAATAGTTGGATGCGATAGAACGGGTCAATTCCAAATTCTGCGCCCGCATCTGAAGCAGGGCAGGATCTTTCATCTTTTTTGCCCCGTAATACATGGCCGCCGACTCAAGAAACGTCGTTCCCATCATCAAGATGGATTCCACATGGACATTTTGAAGGATTTCCCAATAGAGATGAGAAGTAGGAAGAACTGAATCAGCCTGCTGTTCCTGAAGTCCGAAAGCATTCATAATACGCGGTGATGACATACGGGATACTTTCTCATACAACTCATAAAAAGCTTCCGGTCTCACCATCGCCATATTGCTTTTCATATCCAGATTCATAAGGGAGGCCATGATCCGCGCCTCTCTGCCGGAAAGCACCAGATATCTCGGATGAAAACGGCTGATGGTTTTCCACAGCGGTCTCATAATAGAATGTATATATTCTGTCATGGCTTCCGGAAAATCCTGCGATTCTCTCTGGTTGAGGCGGAATGTCTCCAAAAGTCTCAGCGTACCTATATGTACATTGTGCTGATACCGCAAAGCTCCCTGCTCCCAAATGGTAAGGCCCACACATCCTGATGTAATATCCACAAAAAGAAAATCAGATCCCAGATACTGGTGATTCTGCCGGTTAATCTGTTCTAATTCATAATGAAGAGCAAAGTGTTTAAAATAAATTTCCTGGGGCATATCAATAACCTGAACTTGAAATCCGGTATGGACATGGATAAGATCCATAATCGATCTCCTGTTTTCTGCTTCACGCAGAATTGCCGTTGCATACACTGCATATTCTGAAACACGGTAATCCGCCAGCAGCTGTTTGAGTCCATTTAAAAGGACACAGAGCCTTCGGATCGATTTAAATGAAAGCTTTTTATTTAAAAAAACCTCTTCTCCAAAAGATGTTTCTCTTTTCACTTCTTCAATAACCTGTATCTGATTGACGCCGCGGTATCCGACGATTCTCATCGATAAAGTAGATGAGCCAAGATGAATAATTCCATATATCATAGGTTTGTCCAGTTCCATGGAAGCCTCCTTTACAGATAGGAAAAACAATTTCTTGATGCCGGCTGATACTTTTACAATTTATTATATAATATATGAAGGTCTGTTGTCCCACCCTGCATTCCTTCCTACATCAAAATCCGTCATTGTCCCCTCCCATTTCATTAGGAATGCTGTCTTACATTTACAAAGGAGCGTCTGTCCGTTATGGAGCGTATCGCCATTATTGACCTTGGGTCAAACTCTGTCCGTTTTGTTATTATGCATATTGAATCGGATGGAGCCTACAAATTGGTATATCAGGAAAAGAAAGGAATTCGTTTGTCTGAAGGAATGACAGAAAATCATATGTCTCTCACAGAAGCTGCCCAGGAGCGGGCACTTTCCTGCATGCGTGTATATGCCCACATGGCCTCTGTACACCATATCACCCACATGATTGCGGTGGCAACAGCTGCTGTGAGAAATGCCGTCAACGGAAACAATTTTCTTTCACGGGTCCAACAGGAAACAGGAATTCCATTAAAAGTCATTACTGGGAAACAGGAAGCTGAGCTGGGTTACAGAGGTGTCGTTAATACGATCAATGAAACAGATTTTATTATGTTTGATCTGGGCGGTGCCAGTATCGAAATTTCACTGATTAAAAACCGGCAGCGCATAGAATCTGTCAGTCTTCCGCTAGGTGCCGTAACGGTGACGGAAAAATTTCATTCCCAGGAAACAGTCTCTTCAGATGTAAAAAAAAGTATGCGCGATTATATAAAGCAATATCTCCGCCCTCTTGAATGGCTAAAAAATCAGTCTCTTCCCATTATTGGTGTGGGGGGCACCATGAGAAATCTGGCTAAAATCCACCAAAAAAAATTTCACTATGCGATTCCCAAACTTCATAATTACGAAATATCCTGCACGGATCTCTTTGATTTATGCGCACTTATCTGTGACAAAAACTATGAAGAAAGGAAAAAAATCCCTGGTCTCTCTTCCGAAAGGGCAGATATTATCGTTGCGGGTGTATTAATTATTTCCGAACTGGTCAGGATGATCAATCCGTCCAGACTGATTGTATCCGGATGCGGTCTCCGCGAAGGGCTGTTCTTTTATTACTATGGCCCATCCTATATGAATGGGCAGAATTATCCGAGGGATATGCTTCTTTTTTCTGTATTGAACTACCGCCATACACTTCCGCTGGATGATGACAGACATTCCCGTTATGTCACTTCCCTTGCAGTTTCCATGTTCGATCAATGGAAACCGATGCATCATCTGCTTCCCCGCGACCGGCAGCTTCTTACAGCTTCCGGTTTGCTCCATGATATAGGGAAACTTATTAACTATTATAATCATGCCGCCCACAGTGCCTATATGATTGCCAATGCACATATTTTTGGTCTGTCTCATCATGAGCAGATTATATGCGCTTTGATTGCCGCTTTTCATCATGGCTATTCCGGAAAAATGACCCGTTTTATCTCTTATTATCAAGTCTTGAATCCTGAGGAATTAACCCGTGTACGGCGTCTCTCTCTCTTTTTATCCATGGCTGAAGCGCTTGATGAAACCTATGAACAGTGTGTAAAAAAACTTTCCTGCCACGTGCAGGAAACAGCCGCTGATATAGAGATTGAACTTTATTCCGGAAATTGTGATACTGCACGTCATTCTCTTGAGCCCCTCATGTCTTCCTTCGAAAAAACTTTTAAAAAACCGCTGTCCATTACCTGGAAAACAGACGGCACCCGTCTCCTCTAAAAGATACAGACAGCTCATCCCTTATATAAAACCGGCCCATTCGTTAGATATGTGTCTAACGAATGGGCCGGTTTTATATAAAATAGTTATAAAAACACCGCTTGCTTCTGTGACTGTTATTTACTCGTACTGAGTCCCTTGAAGCTCAATTTGAGCTCTTTTCCAAAACAGTTTCTGTTTCTTCAGACACATTTCCCTTTTTCTTCAAATTCATAAAATAATAGGCAATCAGCAAAAAGGCAAACCATACGGGTGTTACATAAAGAGCAATACGGGTATCGGGCCGAAATGCCGATGCCACTACAACACAGGCCAGAAAAATAATCGTTATCCAATTACTGACGGGTGCAAAAGGCATCTTATAGGACAGCCTGCTTTGTTCTTCAGGAGTCAGGGAAGCCCGGAACTTCATCTGGCAGAGCAGAATAACCAGCCATGTCCAAATAGCCCCAAACGATCCGACACTTGTAATATAAACAAATATTTCTGAAGGCATAATATAATTCAGTACCACTGCGAACAGGAGAATGCCCGCAGAAAAAAGGATACCCACTGTGGGCAGCTGACGGTGATTCAGCGTGCGGAAACAACGCGGCGCTTTTCCCTGCAGAGACAAGTTGTACAGCATGCGCCCTGTACTGAATATACCGCTGTTGCAGGAAGAAAGGACTGCAGTAATCACAACAATATTAATTAAATCGGCAGCGCCCCGTATCCCTAATCTTTCAAAAGTGATCACGAAGGGACTGCCCATATGACCGATCTGATTCCAGGGATAAATAGCCATAATTACAAAAAGTGATCCTACATAAAAAATAAGAATTCTCCAAAAAACCTTATCAATGGCCGCTTTAATCGTATGCTGCGGATCATGTGCTTCCCCTGCTGTAACACCAATGATTTCAATTCCCAAATAAGCATACATCACCATAACCAGAGCCATGAAAGTTCCTTCAATCCCATGCGGAAAAAATCCTCCATTAGCCCAAAGATTTGTAATCCCCATAGCAATGCCGCCATTTCCAAGACCAAAGACAATCATTCCGATGCCGCTGATAATCATAAATACAATCGTCAGTATCTTGATTAAAGCAAACCAAAATTCAAATTCTCCATAAGCAGAGACCGCAATAAAATTGATTACTGTCATAAAAATCAAAGCAGCCAGTGCTGACATCCACTGAGGAAGATCCGGATACCAGAAATTCATGTAGATCCCAACAGCCGTCAATTCTGCCATGCAGGTGACCATCCACATATACCAGTAGGTCCATCCTGTCAAATATCCCCATATAGGGCCCAAAAAACGGCTGGCATGAGCGCTGAAAGCTCCCGATACCGGATAAGCCACAGACAATTCGCCTAAAGCCCTCATAATAAAATAAATCGCGATACCGCCTATCATGTAAGTCAGCAGCACTGAAGGCCCTGCCAGTTCAATCGCTGTAGCCGATCCCAGAAATAAGCCTACACCGATAGCGCCGCCGAGACCAATCAGCTGAATATGGCGCTCCTTCAGCCCTCTTTTCAAATGCTCCTGCATGGCCTCGTCGATCTTATCATCCTGTTCAGTCATATTCAGAATTCCTCCCTTTGCCAATGGTTTCATGTTACATATTTCCAAATGCCGGATGACAGATCAGAAATATTACCGCATATGATACTTTTCAATTTTACATTTTTTTTATGCCTCTGACAATACGTAAATGTCATAACACCTATGCTATTTAGTTATATAATCAGCCTTTTATGCGCAGAAAGTAAAAACTGAACTATGTTTATTATAGTTCAGTTTTTATACATGCTATATTCTGTTCTTCTGAAGTGTGTTGAAATCTATTACCTGTTAAAAACCTGATCAGGATTTATATCATGCCTCATCAGGCGTAACCGGGCTGTTTTCTCCCATTCTGTTCCCATACGGCCATAATTACAGAAGGGATCAATAGAGATCCCTCCCCGCGGAAGAAACCGCCCCAGGATCTCAATATACAGGGGATCTGCCACTTTAATCAAGTCATCCATAATTAAATTCACACAGGTTTCATGAAAATCTCCATGATTTCTGAAGCTGAATAAGTATAGTTTCAGTGATTTGCTTTCCACCAGTTTTTGGTCAGGTACATAAGAGATATAAAGGGATGCAAAATCAGGCTGTCCTGTTTTAGGACATAAACTGGTAAATTCGGGACAATTGAATTTTACAAAATAATCCCTGCCCTTGTATTGATTTTCCACAACTTCTAAAAGTTCCGGACTGTATACCGATAAAACAGGTCTTTTCGAATGTCCAAGCCATTTTAATTGATTTTCTGAATATTCATTTCCCATAAAAAAAGACTCCCTCTTTCCCACTATAACGGCGCCATGCCCGAATCAAAAGAATGCCTCCTGCTGCCGGAACCGCCTGTCCCACCGCAATATGCAGGGCCAATATCAGATAAGGAATATGAAGAATCCAGGAAAGCCACACGGGTACCAAAAGTGAAGGTACAAAAAAGATAGGAAGTGCTGCCATCCATGGTTTCCCGCCTCTCTCTGCGGTCAGGAAAACCAGCCCGCTGGTCATAATTCCAACAAACAGTCCTCCTGCTATATCCGCAGCTCCCATTCCTCCCATCAGCATATTTGAAAGCATGTTGGCCAATCCCAACGGTAAAATCAAGAATGGATAGAAAAAGGCCATGGCATAAAGAGCCGTGGCAATCCGGATCTGATAAAACCCGAATGCAAACCACTGCGTACCGTACATACATACCATGTATGCAGCCATAATCAGAGCCGAAAATGTCATTTCTTCTGTTTTCATATAATATTTCAAAACAAATCCTCCTTCAAAAAAAAGGTATGCGCCAAGAGCGCATACCTACACAGCCGGACCTTGAGAACGGCTGATAATCCATAGTTTTATTTACTGACAGGATGGTTGCGAACTGTCTATGAAAAATGGAATTGTCCTGATTATTATATCACAGAAATGTCCCATGTCTACTCTAAAATATCATTCATGCCTGATAGAAGAAACGGAGGGCAATGACTCCTGCTGTCACTGCCGCACAGAATATCATAACAAGATAATCGCTCTTACCGGGTGCAACGCTCTCCATAAAGGTACGGTGCTTACCTCCAAATCCCCGAAGCTCCAGGGAAAGCGCCATGGATTCACTCCGTGCCAAAGAACGCAGCATCAGCGGCTGTACAACCGCCAGATAGCGGCTGATCTTTTTAAAAATATTCCCTTTTATAACCAGTCCTCTGCAGGCCTGAGCCTCCGCAACAGCTCTGTTTTCCTCTAAAAAATCAGGCACAAAACGAAGGGACGCCGTAAACATAAATGCATATTCATAGGGAATTTTCAGCTGTTTGACCATGGATGCAGTAAGATCCTGAAGCCGGGTAGTTCCAAGCAGGAAAAGAAACATCAGAGTCATATCCATCATACGCAGTCCTGCCGTATAGGCTGAGTCAAGGGTTCCGCCTCCGGCATACTGCACTGCGCCAAGAAAAGCAGCAAATCCTGACAAAATGAAAACTGCACGAAACTGTTTTTTCATCTGCCCTGATAAAGCCAATACCATAAGTTCAAAAAAGCAAAGCGCCAAAAGGGACAGCGGCTGATGAAGGACCAGCGCCCATACAGCTGTACACAATGTGAAAATAATTTTCGTCAAAGGCACGTTCCTGCTCATTGATTTCTCCTCACTTTCTCATAACATTCCATAAACGTTTCTATATCGCCGCAGTAGGGATTCCCCGGCAGTGTTCTCCCCAATACAACAGAAACCGGATAAGTAAGTCCCCATGATTCGGGTTTTCTGTCCTGTGAAAAAAGTGCTTCTGCTGTACCGTCAAATGCAATTTTGTGATCTGCAACAACAATTATGCGTGAACAGTCCCCGGCTGCTATATCCATATCATGGGTCACCAGAATCACGGTCATTCCTTTTTGGCACAGACTATGAAGAAGTTCAATCAAATTTTTCTTTTCTCTGCCGTCCTGACCGCTGGTAGGTTCATCAAGGATTAAGTACTTGCTTGACATAGCAATGGCTGAAGCAATCGCTACACGCTGTTTATCTCCCCGGCTCAAAGAACGGGGATATTCTGTTTCCCGGTCAGCCAGATCAGTCGCTTTAAGCGCCTCAGTCACAATCGCCTGTATTTCCGCTTCATTTTTTCCCTGCTGCCGGGGCCCAAATGCGACCTCTTCCCTCACAGTAGGCATAAACATCTGGCGGTCAGGCTGCTGGAATACATAGCCAATAAACCGGCTCCTTTCTGCTGCATCCCACATTGTAATATCTTTGCCGTCCCACTCAACAGATCCCGATTTTGGTTTTTCCAGTCCCGTAATAATCCGTGTTATGGTAGTTTTTCCGCTTCCGTTGCGTCCAGTTAATGCAACCAGTTCTCCCTGCTGAAAGGACACTGTGACATGCTCCAGAATATCCGGTCCTTTGTCTTTATAACGGAATGAAACATCATGAAGTGAAAGATTCATTGTAAATGGCTCCCTTCTATCGAATGGGAAACCGCACGGCGCGCTGTATCTAAATTTAAAAATTTTTCTTTAAAATATATATTTTTCTTTTCCAGCTGCAGCTGGATTTTATATAAATCCGGCACTGCTTCACTGTAAATACCATAGTTGAACATAAACTTCATCACTTTTTCCGGGGCGCCCGTTTCTAAAATATGCCCTTTATCAATCAGAACAAAACGATTGGCATAAGGAAGTACCTCTCCCAGATGATGATCTGCTACAATAACCGTAATTCCAAATTCCCGGTTCAAATTGCCCAAAAGGCGGTAAAATGACTGAATTCCTTCGGGATCCAGTGCGCTTGTCGGCTCATCAAAAACAAGTACATCCGGCTCCTCCGCCAGTACAGAGGCAATCACCAGTCTCTGTCTCTGCCCCCCGGACAAGTCTGAAATCAGATGATTCTCCAGTCCTTTTAAATGCACTTTTTCTAATGCATCCTCTGTACGGCGGATAATCTCATTCCGGGGAAATCCGCTGTTTCCCAGGGAAAATGCCATTTCTTCGCCAACAGTCATAGTTACAATCTGCGCATCATAATCCGAAAGAATAACCCCAATATGATAAGCCAGATCAGCTACTCTGCTTTGTGTGGTTGCCTTTCCGTCCACAAAAACCATACCGTGCATAACCCCTCCGAAATAATGGGGAACTGCCCCGACAAGAGACATAAGAAGTGTGGTTTTACCAGCCCCATTAGGGCCTGTCAAAACCGTAAAGTCCCCTTTTTTGACGGAAAGATTTACATCTTCCAATGCCGGTCTTTCTCCGCGGGGATAACAGTATGTAAGATGCTCAACCTCAATGATCCCATCCCCTGATGCCTGGAGCAGTAATCCGGAATGATCCGAATCCGGTTCTTCTTTGCTCTTTTCCTTCCCAGATGCAGAAGAAAGCAGGCGGCGTGCCGGAAAATACAAAAAGGGCGTAATAAATGCGTTGCCCACCGCTACAAGTCCAACCATGGGAAGCATGGCGTAAAGGTATACTGCAGACGGCATACGCAAGACCCATGTGAGAATGGACACAAACACAAAACCGCTGACGAGCGTGGTAATAAAACCGCATAATGACGGTCTCATGGAAAAACGTCCGATTTTCATTTCAGGCATGGAATGGGCAAAAAATCCGGCTATATAGGCTCCTGCAAATTCGCTGGCAAAATCCCCATAAGGAAAGGCAGACTTACTTGTAAAAACCTCCATTAAAGCCGCTATCATGCAGATGCCCAGACACTGCCGGTAAGTCGGCTTTGTCAGCAGAATTGCCACGCAGTATGTGGCAATCATCCAGTTGGGCGTAAATCCAGCGACAGACGGAGATACCAGATGGAGAATCATCCCGATAGCCAGCATAAGGACAGATACCGTAACCCAACGGAATTTTCCGCCTTCCCCTTTTCTGTAAACCAATTTGGAAATATCACTGACTGTTTGATCCATTTCATTCTCCCTCTTTCTAATAAAAAAACTTCCGTCCCTTTGTATAGTTATATACAAAGGGACGGAAGTTTTATCTCCGCGGTGCCACCCAAATTGATTCATATAAGAATCCAGCTCACCGTACACGAAATGATACGGGGTTTCTTCTAACGGAGAAACATGCCGGCAGCGCCTACCCTGTCAATAACAGATCAGACTGCATCTTGCAGGCCCATTCATCAGTTCCTTCATGCCGGATTCCCACCTCTGCCGGCTCTCTGTGATATACGGAACTCTGATTACTCGCCCTGTTCATCGATTCTTATTAAATTGTCTGTAAGTATAGCATCATCCGTCCAGCCTGTCAATGAATCTCTTCTTCCTGCTTTTTCCCTTCATGAATGACCATCTGCGGATAAGGAATATCAATTCCTTTTTGGTCAAATGCCTCTTTTACATGAATATACAGGCGGTTTCTTTCTGCAAAGAAAATATCACTCCGTACCTCAACACGGGCATAGATACGTATGCTTGATTCTCCCAGCTCTTTGACATATATGGGAATGTTGCCTTTGTTGACAACACCTTCATCTCTGTTGAAAATATCCGTCAAAACCTGAATGCACTGCGGAAGATCAGTGCCATATCCAACATCAAAAACAAATTCAATATTTCTCGTGGAAAAGTATGTGAAGTTTTTAATCACACTGTCCGTCATTTTTGAATTAGGTATCAGAATCAGTTCATTTCCCTGCGTACGGATTCGGGTATACATCGTCAGTATATCGATCACTGTACCGCTGAATCCCGCCGCTTCAATATAATCTCCTGACCTAAAAGGCTTGAATGTAAGAATAAAAATTCCCGATGCCACATTTCCGAAATTATCCTTCATGGCCAGTCCAATCGCCAGTCCGACACCTCCCACTGCAGCTGCCAATGATGCAGTGGAAACTCCCAATTGCCCAAGCACCATGGCCAGCGCAATAACCATGACTGTCCAATAAGCAATTTCAGAGATAAACCCAATAACAGAACGGTCAACCTGGGTACGTTCCAGCATTTTTCTGACCAGACGGCGGCACCAATGTGCAATAATATAACCCAGCACCGCAATTAAAACCGCCATCACAAGATCAAAACCGCGGTTTAGAAAAAATTCCTTGACCTGTTCCAGGAACTGTGTCGTTAAACTGACCTGTTGTACCACCGCATCTTTTACTTCATGTGTGACCTGTGTATCCAAATTGATTCATCCTTCCGGGATATTTGTGAAAAATCAGAGAACTATTCATTCCCTGCCCACGAGAATCCCTGTTTCTTTAATAGTGAAAGTGCTTCTTTTCCCTGCACGGCCGGGCCCGTATTCCGATGCATAACCTGCACCGTAAAAGGCGGAACAGGTCCTTCCGGATGCCGGCTGTCAATATATTCATGCATGATGCTGTCATATTCCTTCAGTACATCCAGATAATCAGGAAATACTTTATACTGGTTTGTAAAAACCTGCACATTTTCAGGAAGGCGGGGTTTCTTCATAAAGGCCCCTTTTGGATATCCCATTCCCAATCCTGTCAGCGGAAAAGTCAGGGGAGGAAGCTGGACTAACTCTGCTATTCTTTTGATATTCATAAAAATACTTCCAAAATAACATATGCCTAATCCCATGGATTCTGCCGCCAGTGCCATATTCTGCGCCGCTATGGCACCATCCATGCAGCTCTGTATGAAGGTGTAAAAATCCCCGTCTCCGGTAAAATAAGCTCCTTGCTCATGTACAATCTCTGCATTGCGGTGAAGGTCAAGAACAATCAGGAACCATAGAGGAGCCTCCGCAGAATAGGGCTGTCCGGTAATCTGTGCAATTTCAGAACGGATTGCCTTGTCTGTTACCTGAATAATACTGAATGCCTGCTGTCCTGTACTGGTGGCCCCATGCCTTCCCGCTTCAATAATTTCCTGTACAGCCTGTCCGTCCACAGGTTTTTCAGAAAATGAACGTACGCTTCTATGATTGAGAATTGTTTTCAGCATTTCATTCATTATGACTGCCCCCGTTCTTTCTTTTTTCAGCCGCTTCCACCAGTGCCTGGATCATCATGGACGTAGTCACGGCTCCGACACCTCCGGGAACCGGGGTAATGTAAGAGGATTTCTCCGCGACCTCTTTAGTTTCGACATCTCCTACAGTTTTCCCGTTTTGACGGCAAATCCCTACATCAATAACAACAGCCCCCCGTTTAACCATATCAGCCGTCACCATCCCCGGCTTTCCCACAGCTGATACAAGGATATCAGCTGTACGGGAAATTTCAGCAATATCGCCTGTATGGGAATGGCATATCGTCACTGTTGCATGCTTCTGAAGCAGCAGCAGCGAAACAGGAAGTCCCACAACGTTGCTTCTGCCCAGAACAACTGCTTTTTTACCATTTACCGCAATTCCATACTCTTCCAGAATAGCCATGACTGCCCGGGGTGTACAGGGAACAAATCCAGGTTTTCCTGCCGCCAGTCTGCCCCGGTTGGCCGCGGTAAGTCCGTCAATATCTTTGTATGGATCCATGGCCTCTACCACGTTGTCAGATGAAATACCCTCCGGCAGAGGCATCAGAAGAAGAATGCCGTGAATAGCATGGTTATCATTAAGACTCCTAATGACTTCAATAAGCTCTCCTTCTGTAACAGAATCGGGTTTCTTGATAACCGTCGCAGAGATTCCATATGATTCTGCTTTTTTTTTCAAGAAAGCCCCATACATGGCCGCCGGACGGCTGCTTCCCCCTAAGACGATGGCCAGTCCGGGAATGATACCTCCGTCTTTTAAGATTTTTATACGTTTATCCAATTCCCCCGCCATATGAATGGCCACTTTTTGTCCGTCAAGAATCATATGTTGGCAGCCTCCTATCAGAACAGACCCGAAATATGTCCGTCATTATCTACATTGATGGCTTCCGCCGCAGGATGGCGGGGCAGCCCGGGCATCGTCATAACAGCCCCCGTATAAACAACAACAAATCCCGCGCCTGCAGATACTTTTGCATCCCGTACATGAAGAACAAATCCTTCAGGTGCTCCCAGGCATGACGGGTCGTCTGTGAAGGACAACGGCGTTTTGGCAATACAGACCGGAAGTTTTCCAAATCCCATCTTTTCTATATGACAGATTGCTTTTTCGGCTGCCGCCTCATATTCCACTGTGCCCGCTCCATAAATATTCTGTGCTATGGTCATGATTTTTTCCTTCAGAGAAAGAGAATCTTCATATAGAAAATGAAAAGATTCAGAACTGCTTCCGCAGGCTTCCGTCACGTAACGGGCGAGCTCAATGCCCCCTTCTCCCCCACGGGTAAATACATCGGATTTAGAAACGGGAATCCCTTCCTCACGGCATGCAGAAAAAATAACTTCCATTTCCTCTTTTGTATCAGAAGGAAATGTATTCAGTGCAACGATCACCGGAATTCCGTAGAGCCGCAGATTATGCATATGGCGCCGCAAATTGGGCATGCCTTTCCTCACTGCCTCCGGATCCGGCACGGTCAATGAGTTTTTATCCACGCCTCCATGCATTTTTAAGGCGCGTACGGTAGCCACCAGAACAGCCGCATCCGGAACCAGTTTCCCCAGTCTGCATTTAATGTCAAAAAACTTTTCCGCCCCCAGATCAGCACCGAATCCAGCTTCTGTCACGACATAATCTGCCAGATGAAGGGCCGTATCTGTTGCCAGCAGTGTGTTGCATCCATGAGCAATATTTGCAAAGGGCCCGCCATGGACAAAAGCAGGCACATGCTCTATTGTCTGTACCAGATTTGGTTTCAAAGCATCTTTCAGCAATGCTGTCATAGCCCCTTCTCCATGAATATCACCGCACGTGACCGGCTCATTTTCATAGGTATAAGCAACAATCATACGGGCCAAACGCTGCTTCAGATCCAAAATACCCGATGCAAGGCACAATACAGCCATAACTTCAGATGCCGCTGTAATTTCAAATCCCCCCTCCCGGGGGATGCCGTTGCCGTGCCCTCCTAATCCGACAACAATTTGGCGGAGAACGCGGTCATTCATATCCACTGCCCGTTTCCATACAACGCGCCTGGGGTCAATATGAAGTATATTTCCCTGCTGAATATGATTATCCGTCATAGCCGCCAGAAGATTATGCGCCGCTGTGACCGCATGAATATCCCCTGTAAAATGAAGATTAATATCCTCCATCGGAAGGACCTGTGAATATCCTCCTCCGGCCGCGCCGCCCTTCATTCCCATGCAGGGACCCAGCGAGGGTTCTCTGAGGCAGATCATGGCCCTTTCCCCAATCTGAACAAGAGCCTGTCCCAGTCCTACTGTTGTTGTGGTCTTCCCCTCTCCTGCGGAAGTCGGAGAGACAGCCGTTACAAGAATGAGTTTCCCTTTTTTATTTCCCTTTGCCCTCTTAATAAGATCCCATGAAATTTTGGCCTTATATGGTCCGTAACATTCCAGCTCTTCAGAACTGATCCCGATTTTCTGTGCAATTTTTTCTATCCGTTCCATGGGTGCTTTCTGTGCAATCTCAATATCACTGTCCATAGTTATTCCCTCCGCTGAATTTGAATATAAGATGACTTTATTATAGCATCAATCCATAGAAAAAGTATTTCCCCGCCCTGATTTATCAGGAAGAAAAATGTACTTTTACAGCAGTACCCGATGTAACTGAGTTTCCTGCCGCAGGAAACTGAGAATCTGCATAACCCGTACCATCAGGCATAAATTCAAGTCCGGCCCGTTCTAGCCAGTCTCCTGTATCGCGGATAGACCATCCTGCAAAGCTGGGCAGATATACAGATCCATCCTTTCCTCTTCTTACAGGCATTAATTCATGTCTGTTTTTCTCTGAAGATACCGGGGCCTGTTCCTTAGAATCCGGAGTATGGATTCCCATATATCTCATGATTTGCCCCATAACCTCTGAAAAGACAGGTGCTGCCACCATTCCGCCGTAATAGTTTCCGCCTCTTGGATTGTCAAGAACTACCAGGCAAATTGCGGCCGGGTCCTCCACTGGGCCGAATCCGCAGAAAGAAGCAATATGTTCATCAGGAAGATATCCTCCGTGTACGGTATCTAATTTTTGCGCTGTACCTGTTTTACCCGCCATGTGATATCCTTCCACACGGGCCATCTGCCCGCCGCCTTCAGAAACCACCTTTTCCAGCATTCCTTTTACGGTGTCCGCAATCTCGGGAGTAATCGGATGCCCTACAATCTGCGTTCCAAAATTTTGATAATCAGACCCATCTGCATTTTTTATAGAGGCAATGATATGGGGCTTGACCATCTGACCGCCGTTGGCCAACGCACTATATGCCTGCACCATCTGCAGCGGAGTGACGGCAATGCCCTGTCCCAGAGACATGGTTGCCACGTCAATCGGCCTCATGTCTTCAGGATTGAACAGAATTCCTTCAGCCTCTCCCGGCAGTTCAATACCTGTCGCTTTCCCAAAGCCAAATTTTTTGGCGTAGTCTGTCAGAATTTTACCTCCGGTCAGGAGCCCTATATGGGCAAATCCTGTATTGATTGAGTATTTAATAATATCAACCAGTTTCACGCTCCCATATGACTCCTCATTCCAGTTTTTGATTTCATGTCCCGAAGCCCTTACAACGCCGGGATCCTGAAAAACTGTATCCATCGTATAAGTACCTGCTGACAGTGCCGCTGAAGCAATAACCGGTTTAAAGGTAGACCCGGGTTCATAGATATCTACTACCGCCCTGTTTTTAAATTGTGCTTCTGTTGCATGAAAAAACTGATTTGGATTATATGTAGGCCTGTTTGCCATAGCCAGAATCTCCCCCGTTTTGGGATTCATGACAATAACTGATCCGCCCTCTGCATGAGTTTCAGACATCGCCCTGTCCAACGCACGCTCTGCAAAAAACTGGATGCTTTCATCAATGGTTAAATAAACCGACTTTTCCTTTTCAGCCAGATATGGCGCCGTCGTTGACTGGAGTATGGGATTTCCCCGTCCGTCTGTCAACAGCCGCTGCTTAATGACAGCCCCCCGGATATCTTGATCTAATGACATCTCCAGCCCATCCAGGCCCTTATCATCAATTCCCACAAATCCAAGGACGTTGGCCAATAGTGATCCGTTAGGATAATACCGCTGGCTTTCATCAACAAATCCGAAACCTGTCAAATGACGGCTTTTGATAATATTTTCTGCCGTTTCATAATCTTCTGTAGGAAGAAGCCGTTTAATCCATACAAATCGGCTATCCGCTGTGAGTATCTTCTCCAGTTTTTTAGGGTCTTCCTTCAGCGGGCCGGCTAACAGTTCCGCTGCCTCTGCAGGACTGATATTCATCATCCCCGGATCTGCATAAATAGACTTAACCATGGCTGAAAATGCCAGTTTTTTCCCATTCCTGTCATAAATGGTGCCTCTTGGCGAATATAACTTCTGAACATCCTGCGTCTGCCGCTGCCCCATCAGGGCAAACCGGTTTCCCTGTACAACCTGCACTGCAAATAGACGCAGGACCAAGATAATTCCTATAAGGCCGCAAATCAAATATATAAAAAAACTGCGGGACTGTACTGTCGAAAAATAATTTATCCGTTTCATGACTCTTGACGCCGCCTTACATAATGAAGGGCTGCTCTGTATAAAGCCTCTGATTCATTGGGAAGTTCTCCCATCTGCACCCTATGAAGCAAATTCTTCATCCCTTCTGAAACATAGTCCCCCAATATCTTCGGAACTCTTCTATCCAGAGATAATTCCTGCACACGTACTGGAACCGAACAGGCAATATCACGGAGGCAGCGGCCCAGTTCGATATGTGCCGAAGTCGATGAATTTTCCTGTCCGCATCCAATAACATCTGCCGTGCATAATTCTGTCAGTTCCCAAAACGCCCGTTTTAATTCCATCTGCGTCTGAAATATGCGCGACATGGCTATCCTCCGTATCCAGCGCTCCGGATCAGCTTCCTGATGATTGACAAAGTAATGAAACTTCATATGGTTTGCCACGAGCCTCGGAACATGGCAGATCAGCGGGGAAGTCATATCCCATCGTTTCATCAGAGCCTCTGCAGACACGGCTCCTGCCCGGTCATGCCCGTAGTCTGTCAGCACAGTTCCCTCTACACGGCGTATTCCCGGAAGGCCTTTTGCCGCATCATGCAGAAGAGCTGCCCACCGGACCGTCAGGTCAGGGGGTGATGCATTGACGACAGCCAACGTATGATACCACGCATTAAAGCGGTGATACATCTTCATCTGAGGCGTATTCGGCAAATGGGATAACTCAGGAAGAATCATAATCTCTTCTGTCCTGCCCTCTTTGCTCTTCCGGCACCATTGATCGGAAAGACCGGAACGGACTAATATATCAAGCCCCTTGGCCGGATATTCTGCCAGAAGCAGCCTGTTAATCTCTTTTTTTATCCGTTCTAAAGCGAGACCGCTGACACGGTAAAAAGCAAGAGGCATTGCCTCCAGCAGTTTTTTATCCGGAATAAAATCGAGCTGTCCCGCAAAGCGGCATGCCCGGAAAAGCCGGAGAGCATCCTCCTGGAAGCGCAGAACTGGATCTCCTACTGTCCGGAGCCGCCTTCTGTCCAAATCATCCTGACCGCCGAAATAGTCATAAACAACACCCCTTTCATCCAGAGCCATTGCATTGACTGTGAAATCTCTCCGTGCCAGATCCTCTTCCAGTGACCGGGTAAACCACACATGATCAGGCCTGTGGCTGTCCTTTCCATACACTTCCCTGCGGAAAGAGGCAACCTCATATTTTTTCTCTTCCACAAGAATTTGAAGGACCCCGAACCGCTTTCCACCGCCGTCGAATATCTTCCAGCCCTGCCGCGCCGCAACATCACTGATCTCCTGCGGGTCTGCCGCTGTAGCCAGATCCCAGTCATGAGGCACTTTACCCAACAGTAAATCTCTTACGCATCCCCCAACCGCGTACGTTTCAAATCCATTTTTTCTAAATGCACGGATGAGTGCCAGTGCCCCCTTATCCACAGCTTGGTTCTCCTTTGTATAATAACTGACAATAGCTTTTCCTTCATATCCTTATTATTTTATTATACAACACGCTCAATGACACGCTTTCATCATAAATGATTTCCTATAAATGAGCAACCAGGCCTGTTCAGTATAAGCAGGTACAAAAAAAGAAGGGTCAATCTTCTGCTGATTGAACCCTTCTTTCAATTATCATTCAGTCTCTATAGGAAAGAGGCATTTCTGAAACTCTTGCAGCGCCGGAACGGATGGCTGCAGCCGCCACTGCCCGTGCCACTGCATGCGGTACACGGCTGTCAAAAACATCTGCCACCACGTGGTCAGGGCTGAATTCTCCTTCCGGGAGAAGATCTGCCAACGCATAAGCAGCTGCCAGTTTCATTTCCTCATTGATCTGCCGGGCTTTTACATCCAAAGCACCCCGGAACAGTCCTGGAAATACGCTGGAATTATTAATCTGATTAGGCATATCACTGCGTCCCGTACCAAAAATATAAATTCCTGCTTCTCTGGCTTCGGGAAGCATCATTTCCGGAACGGGATTCGCCATGGCAAAAACAATATTTTTATCTGCCATCAATGCCATGTCCTCCTTGCGGAAGGCCCCGGGCGCGGAGCATCCAATTAATACATCGGCTCCCGTCACAGCATCTCTGAATGTCCCTGTATGATTATCCGGATTGATCCGTTGACAAAGTTCCTTTTGCACCCGGTTTAAGCGTCCGTTGTCATACAAAATTCCCTTGCTTGCCAAAATCGTCAAATGCCGGGCACCGGCTTCTAAAAGCAGTCTTGCAATGGCGGTGCCCGCTGCTCCGGCACCATTCATAACAATTTTAACGTCTTCTATTTTTTTGCCGGTACATCTCAGTCCGCCTAAAACCCCGGCTAAAGCAGCGATCGCCGTCCCATGCTGATCATCATGGAATACCGGAATATCCATTTCAGCTTTGAGCCGGTCTTCGATGTCATAGCATTTAGGGGATGAGATATCCTCAAGGTTAATCCCTGCAAATGATTTTCCTAAAAGTCTGACTGTCTGTATAAACTCCTCAGGATCTTTTGTATCTATAACCAGGGGGATTGCATCTATATTTCCGAATTTCTTATAAATAGCGCTTTTCCCTTCCATAACAGGAATAGCTGCTGCAGGTCCTATATCCCCCAGACCCAGCACACGTGTGCCGTCAGAAATAACTGCCACAGTATTGCCCCGGCAGGTCAGTGCAAAAGATAAATCCGGGTCTTCTTTAATGCGCAGACACGGCTCTGCCACTCCCGGCGTATAAATAACGGCCAGATCGTGCCTGTCCTGCACAGGCATCTTGAGTGATGTTTCAAGAATTCCTCTGTTTTTTTCCCGAAGTTCAATGGCTTCTTCACTGATAGTCATGATATTCCTCCATTATTCTTTTACAGCCGGCATATTTCTGCCGTTAAATATTTCATACATTTCCTGTTTAAGCAGTCTTCTGATTTTTTTCACTTCTTCTGCGCTCAGGTCATCTACTGTTACATCAAAAAGATAATTATTCAGATCAAATTCCTTGAGTATCATCTTGGTGTGGAATATATTTTCCTGATAAACATTCACATCAATCATATTATATTTATGACGGATTGCGGGAATAATATAATTTTGTATGGAATTAATACGGTGATCAATAAAAATCTTTTTCCCGTTCATATCTCTCGTAAATCCCCGCACACGATAATCTTCCACCACAATATCCGCGTCAAAAGTACTAAGAAGATAATTCAGCGCCTTCAACGGTGATATTTCACCGCATGTGGATACATCGATATCCGCACGGAAAGTGCAAATTCCCTCCTGCGGATGCATTTCCGGATATGTGTGCACTGTGATATGGCTTTTATCCAGATGGGCCGCCAAATCAGTCTTGGAAATATCATGATTTCCTTCTGCAATCAGCATCGTTACACTGGCTCCCTGGGGATCATAATCCTGCTGCGCAATATTAAGAATATCTGCTCCTATAATATGAGCCACTTCCGTCAATGTTTCGGTCAGCCGATGGGCCCTATATTCTTCATCAAGATATGCAATATATTTCCGACGGTCCTCCTCTGTTTTGGCATAACAGATATCGTACATATTAAAACTCAGTGTTTTAGTGAGATTATTAAAGCCATAGAGCTTTAACTTACGAAGTTTCATAGATCCATCTCCCTTTGCATCGATGCGGCTCACTGTTATTGTATATCATGATTCCCCTTATACACAAGTCAGCAAAAAAATATGTCATTTAACAACAGAAAGTTTCTTAATCAATTTTCTCAATGCTTTTCCTCTATGGCTTATTTTATTTTTTTCCTCTATTGATAGTTCTGCCATTGTCTTTTCATATTCCGGCAGAAAGAAAAGAGGATCATATCCAAATCCGCCATGGCCTTGATAAAAATCTCTGATTATGCCTGGGCACTCGCCGGAAGCTGTAATGGTTTTCCCATCCGGCCATACTACAGCTACCGCACATACATAACGTCCTGTTCTCTGATCGCCGGGAACGGAAGACAGTTCCTGGATCAGTTTTTCATTATTGGCAGCGTCATCACCATGTTTGCCCGAGTAACGGGCTGAATAAATTCCCGGACGGTTTCCCAGCGCATCCGCAATAATTCCTGAATCATCCGCCAGCACTGGATGCCCGCAGGCCAACGCATAATAATGGGCTTTAAGAACCGCATTTTCCTCAAATGTTTTTCCTGTTTCTTCAGGATCTTCTGCATGGGAAACCGCGCTGACCGGTATCCCCTCAATCCCGATCAGACCGAGCGCTGCTTGAAATTCTTTGATTTTCCCCTGATTATGGGTAGCCAAAATGATTCTTCGATTTGAAAAAATCCTGTTTCCCTCCATAATAGTCCCCCTTTATTCTTCATGATATATATTGTCTTCATATTCCCAAGGCCATGCATTTTCCGAAATCACTCTGATGCGGGAAATTTTCTGCTGTCCGTTGATATGGATAAAAACCAAATTTTTTTCAGACCTGCCCTTAATCTTCATACGAAGAGCCCACCGTATTGCATCTCCTGGAAATACACATTTCACGACATCAATAACGCCGCAGGGAGGAATCACCTGATGAACAGCATCTGTTCCTTTAAAATAACTAAATTCCCGAGAATTGGAAGCACCGCAAAACTTCCATGAAGGATTCATAATGACAGAAAGGAAATCCATGTGCCCTGAATATAAGGCATACCTGAGTGCATTAATATATTCCTGCTCATTGAAAATCATCCCGTTTTGGTACTGCCCCAAGCAGGGATTTCCAGAAAGAACCGCCCTTGCACGGATCTTTAGTCCCTTTCTTAGCCGCGTAAATCCATTTCTCATAACAGAAGATGAAACCGGCATATTCCATATTCCCTGTCCGGTATCGACTGTCACCAGCATATATGTCGAAAGAGGCGATAGTCCTCCGGCTCCATCGGGAATTGCAGTGCTGCGTTCTTCCATGGCTGTAATCTTTCCCTGTATGTAGACTGCTCCTTCCGGTCCAGGAATAAAGCTCTCTGCCCGGGAGGGATGATCCTGTCCAGGCATTTCCTCTGCATAGCCTATACCATCTCCCAGGTCATCTGCATTCATTCCCAACGGCACTGCTTCTACAATAGACGGAACCGCCGTTACCTGCATCAGCAAAGGCTGCCCGGGCATAAACCCTGGCAGAATATCCTCCATGAAAGGATATAGAGGGAGACGGTTTCCCCATTCATCCTTAATCATTAGACAGGTATTTTCTTTCTTTCCCATCCTTTTTCTTTCAGGAACCGGAGAGCATACAATGAGCCGCTGGAGATTCCTCCCAGAACAATGCCCTGTAAAGAATGACCAGTCTGCCGGAATCCCCTCGGAGGCGCCTTCCCATCTCACAGGAATAGAAAACATAACCGATCCGAAAGATGCCTTCATATAAGCCCCGGAAAAAGCAGGAAAGAGCTCTCCCTGATTCAATACAGAAGACAAAATGCCTGCCTTCATATAAGGATCATCAAGGATACTTTCCCATCCTATACTCTTCCAAAGTGAATCGATCAACGGCATAACTCCTCCTCAGTCAGATTTCTGCCGCCAATCATAAGAGAAACTGCCTTCTGCTGCGTCTCTCTCCATGTCCGTTCCGCCTGTTCCAGTGTATGCACCGAATCCATACACATAACTGTAATATTTTGAATTGTTTCAGCCTCCGCTTTTAAAAGAGGAATTTTCAAAACACGGTCCGGACGGATATTCAGCCTTGTATGACCGGTGGAAATGGCTTTAATGAATTCTCTTCCGACAGGACTGTCCAAATACATTTTCAGATACTCTGATGTATACCGTCCTATGGGGCGCAGTACTAAAAGATTTGATGAAGCAGAGACCCCGTCCAGTTCTGACGGCACCACGGCCGTCTTAAAAGCAGATCCCCGGATGGTCATCAGAAAATCTCCTCCATGGATAATAACATCTCCCGATACATCATGTCCTGTTTCCCCGCTGTTCTGCCTAATTCCAGCCCCATCCAGATCTCCTATAGATACCGTTCTGCAATGCCTTGGAGATATATATTTTCCGGTTCTGCACAATTCAAATACTTCCCCAATGCAGAAAGACATATCAAGTTTCCCTGAAAGAAAAAGAGACTTTAAAAAATCCGATTCCGTATACACCCAGAAATCATAATCCCATGTTCCTGTAACCGCAATATTTTTTCTCGGTGTTTTCTCCTTTTTTTCCTGCATCATCCGCCCGTCTTCAAATGAAATATCACCAAAAATGACTTGTCCCTCTGGCTCCGAAGTTTCCGTCGTAAGAAGCACATAATTTTCCCCATCTTCCAGTACCATTCGGTAATAAGAAGACAATACATATTTCTCTGCCACCGCACGGCGGATAGTGTCAATTTTTTTCCCCGGATAATTCATCAAGACCTGAGGAAGCACGGCATCCATGCATCCCTGCGCCGTCATTCTTTCTGACATGCGCCTCCATAATTCCATCATACGGCATTTTCTCGCCAGCGTTCCCAAAGACACTGACTCCCCTGCAAAATAAAAAATATAGTCATAATTAGTTTTATCTCTCAGCATTTCTTCTTCTGTCATAAACCGTCCCCTGGGATATAAGAAAGACAGTTTTTGCTTCCACACAGGTTCAGAAACCATCATGGCTACACGGTCATTGGGAAGTGCCTGAAAAATACGGGGAATTTCATGCACATAACAATCTGCCCCCGCAAACAGGACAGTTTTCCCGGATTTTTCAGCTTTGCCAATCATTTTTCCAAGAAGCGCTGTCATGTCCTGGGAAAACGGCTCCGTCTTAACATCTATAAAATCCAGAGGATCTGAAGAAAGCGCCAGCATATATACCCTTTCAAACTGTTCTGCATTGCCCGGAAAGACACCAAGTTCAGCACTGGTTAATTTTTTCATTCCATTGTAAAGGATATCTGCCGTAATTCCAAACTGACGGTTGACCGGGTCCTGAAAAAGAATATAATCCAATTTTCTTGCCCGCATAATTTCACGAAAAATATCTTTGCTTTCAATGCCCAGGGCCTTAAATTTTTTGATTTTACTTTCTTTATCGGGGTTATTCAAGATTGTTCTCCTCTATACACATGTACTTTTCTTGATAAAGAATACTCTTTTTCCTAAAATGCGTCAATCACCCCTCTTTTCTGTGCAGTTAAAAAGAGAACCGTCCGGTTCTCTTTTTAACTAAAACTCCGTTCCGTTCTGAATTTTTTCAATAGCTTCCCGTGCCGCCTGCTGCGCTGCGTCTTTCTTACTCTTTCCGCATCCCTGCCCCATAGGAATCTCATTGATTTTAATTTCAATCCATATGGTTTTATCGTGATCAGGACCTTCATCCCGGGTAACTTCATAATGAATAGAAGCTTCACCATGCTTTTGAACCAGCTCCTGAAGATCAGATTTATAATCATGATCATAATCACCGCGGTCAATCAAATCAAGAAATTTTTTCAGATGACTTAAAATAAACCGGGAAACCACATCGTAATTATTGTCCAGATAAATAGCTCCAATAACTGCTTCAAAACCATCGCCTAGGATAGATATCCTCTGCCGTCCGCCTGTCATTTCTTCGCCTTTTCCAAGACGCATATAATCACCCATATGAAATTTGGCAGCACATTCTGCACAGGCTGTTTTACATACAGCACTTGCTTTTGCACGTGTCAATTCCCCTTCAGGCCATGTGGGAAAACGGAGAAAAAGATATTCTCCAATCACTAAATCAAGCACCGCATCCCCTAAAAATTCCAGGCGTTCATTATCATGAATCACTTCATTTTTATGTTCATTGGCATAAGATGTATGCGTCAGGGCTGTATTCAGCAATTCTATATTCTGAACCGGAATATGATTGTCCTCTGCAAACTTTCTTACCTGATCCAGACGGAATTTCCGACGGTTTTCAAAATGACTCATGACTCAAAGCGCCGCAGCACAATCACGGCGTTATGACCTCCAAATCCAAAAGAGTTCGACATGGCTGCATTGACTTCAGCATGACGTCCGCCCTCCTTGACATAGTCAAGGTCGCATTCGGGATCAGGCTGCTTCAAATTAATAGTGGGATGCACCTGATTATGTTCAATGGAAAGTGCGCATACCGCTACGCCTACAGCGCCGGCTGCACCCAAAAGATGGCCTGTCATGGACTTGGTTGAGCTGACCGGAATTTCATAAGCATGCTTACCCAAGAGTTCTTTAATGGCATGGGTCTCACAGACATCATTTAATTCTGTGGACGTTCCATGGGCATTAATATAATCAATATCTTCCGGCTTCATTTCCGCATCCTGAAGGGCAATCTCCATGCAGCGAAGCTGCTGTGTGCCGCCGGGTCTGGGTGCTGTAACATGATATGCATCCCCATTGGTGCCGTATCCGCATACTTCCGCATAAATATGCGCGCCCCGTTTAACAGCATGCTCCATTTCTTCCAGAATCAGGACAATACTGCCTTCCCCCAAAACGAAACCGTCTCTCCGGCTGTCAAACGGACAGGATGCTTCTTCCGGAGGGCAGTCCCTTGTGGACATGGCCTTCATGGCCGCAAAGCCAGCCATGGGCGCTTTTGTCACAGCCGCTTCCGTGCCTCCTGCAAACATGACATCTGCATCGCCGTACTGAATCATACGCAGGGAACGTCCGATGGCATTATTCCC
>OLIH01000431.1_pt1 | contig 26682 bp, 14 predicted proteins | sample 1609721 | NCBI WGS metagenome assembly OLIH01 (sample SAMEA4350157, study PRJEB24818) | metagenome | biome: human; feature: gut; material: faeces | place: Denmark | collected 2013-09
CAGACAGACAGACAGACAGACAGACAGACAGACAGACAGACAGACAGACAGACAGACAGACAGACAGACAGACAGACAGACAGACAGACAGACAGACAGACAGACAGACAGACAGACAGACAGACAGACAGTAAGGGAAAGTCTGCTTTTTTGCGAACAATCAAATCGTGATTTTAAATACATAGACACCATTATATCTATTTTTAGGTATAGTGTTTTTTTTGTTCTAATGAATAGGGGATGTGCAAAAATGTATAAAGAGAGTGTCAAGAAGAATTTTCGTTACATAATGTCAAAATGTGTGTGTGTGGTTTTTGCAGTAATTTTAATATTAAATTGTATGCCTTTGCAAATCAAAGCAGAAGAAAATACGAATGGGAATATAACAGATAGTGAATATAATCCAAAATATACTATTCAACATTACTTAAATTACCCAGCAATGGTTTTAGATATTCCAAATAATGATAATAAGACAGGCATGGATTTAGTAAATGAGCAAGCATCTAAGACAGATACGATGATTGTATGGCGAACAGACGCTTCACGAGAAAACAATTTACCACGTAATTTTAAGAAACAAAATAGATATGGAGAAAACCATGATGTGAATGAATTATATGAACAAAGTCCACATTCTCAAATAAACTTAAATAATGATGGAAAAGTAAAAACAGAAAATGAATTACGAAAATTGTTCGCTGATGAGGAAACACATTTCTTTGAAAAATCACAAATGCGATTCATGAATAAACTTTATAATGATGCAAGTGAAAATCATTATAATAAAAATTATACATTAAAACAGGTTTGGCTTTTGAGCGAAGGTCATGATAAAGATAGTACTAAAGAAGCTGATTTTCATATTTTAAATGTACCTGTTATGGATGATGGAGTCCGTCATGATCCTTCTAAGTTTATTTTCACTAACTATAAGGACAATCCAGCATTTGATTCTACAAGTACTATAAACGCAGATGGTGTGAAATATATTGGAAATCCAAAAGACGGTTATACGATTTTAATTACTGAAGATACGGTCATTCGTCTAGTTTTTGAACCAACTACAGAAGAAAATTATAATTATGATGCAGTGAATTTTTTCGATTATGATATAACGGACGGATGGATTTATACTACAGAAGCTGCAGCTAAATTAGCAAGAAATGGTCAAGAGGTAAATAATATAAGCAAAAAGGTTGATGAGGCAATAAAAGAACAAACTTTAGATCAATTAGTTTCAAACAGTAAATTTACTGAAAATGGTAAACTTCCAACTTCTTATCAAAGCAAGGATGAATTGAAAAATGTAACATTTTATGCAAACACAGCAAAACAAGGTATAAATAACCCAAATAATCTTCCTACTGGAGTAGATCAAAAATTTGCTTTTGGAAACGATAATGCTGGGACTGGATTAGGAAAGAATACTTGGGAGGATCCTAATGGTGTAGCGACATCATTAAATATGACTAATGCAGGAAATCGTGCTGGAACCAGTAAATGGGGTACTAAATTCTATGGTCCAAGTCTTCGAGGGGCAACATTTAATTTGGCTCAAGGTATCAATGAAAATGGAAGTATTAAGTGGAGTGAGGGGGTAAATGCGCCTCCAATCTTTTCAACAGCTAAAGATACTTTGAATTTAGATGGTATAGATAATCCAAATGGAATACAAGGGAAAACGGCATATTTAAAATATAGTGCATATGGAACAGAAAATTCTAAAGAAAATTATAGCTTACAGTTTTCGCGTTTGGGAGGTACATATACTTTATCTGGAGTTAAGAAAAATGATGGGAACCAAGTTAGTAGTAATTTAGATAAATTTTCAAAAAACAAATCATCTATTTTTTCTAATGAATTTTGGCCGATGGATTATGCTTCTTCATATGGAACAGATGGACACGATCTTAAATTTGGAAATTTAAATTCCAAAGATCTTAGAAATTTTGTTGGAATTGATGGCTCTGCATCTAATGTATCTGGAACCCTTCCAACAAGTGATGATCAAGATAATGATCATAATTCTTACTTTGGTATGACAACATATTTTGACTTTGTGTTACAACCTGGATATTGTGGACCATTGAATTACTTCTTTTATGGAGATGATGATTTATTAGTGTTCTTGTCAGAAACAACTGTTTCTGAGGATGGTACAGTTACAGTTGATCATACGAAAAATGTACAAGTGGCAGACATGGGTGGAGTTCACTCGTCATTAGGTATGTACATAGATTTGTGGGAATTTATCGATGGAGCAGAAGATATAAAAAATAGTGATGGAGATTCAATTGCCAAAGGTATTCCATATAAAGGTAAGAAGAAAACATATCGTTTATCTGTATATTACACCGAAAGAGGAGCATCTGGCTCTTCATGCTATATGAGATTTACAATTCCATTTGAAGAGTTGGCAACGAATCCAATTACTTTTGATCAAGAACTTAAAATTGAGAAAATTGTTAAGAGCAATTCAGAAGAAGATAAAGGTGTATATGCATTTCAGTTGGATTTAACGACACCTAATGGAATTTCTATGGTTAATCAATATCCATATAAGAGATATGATGCAAATGGAAAAGTAATTAGTACTTCTAATGCTTCAATTGTCAGTGGAACAAAATTCTTTTTAAAGGATGGAGAGAAAGTGCTGATTTCTCATTTGCCAAAAGATACTGAGAAGGATTTGGAGAAAGGCTATGGATATACTGTAAGAGAATTAGGAAGAGTAGATTCATCTAGTACGGGATACCCTGATAACTTGAATCCAAGTAATGTTATAATTATTCCATTGACTCCAAAAGATTCAACAACCTTTATGACAGGAACAATTAAGGAGGGATTAGGTCAAAATTTAACATTAGGTGTTAGTTATGAGGATGAATTTGATAAAAACAATTATGTTCGTTTTATTAATGCTAGAGAACCTGGAATGTTAGAATTAGAAAAGCAATTATCTATTGGTACGGAATCAACAGATGAGGATTTCAATTTCAACGTCTATTTCACAAAAGCAGATGGGACGCCTTTGAACTCTTTATCATTGTTTAAAAGCTTGACTGATATTGAAAGTCCAAACTGGGTTGAACAATCAGATATTGAATTGCAAGATGGTAAAGGCGTGTTATCAATTAAAGCTGGCGAAAAAGTTCTGATTTATAATTTACCCAAAGGGGCAACCTATACTATTACAGAAGCCAAAAACACATATTATGGGGTCAAAGAGATTGTTACTACAGGAAGTGGGAAGATAAATAAAGACGAAGATTCTGGAAAGGTTACTGGAACTATTATAGTGGATGAGAATGTGACCGAGATAGATCAAAAAAAGCCATCTAATACCATTAAATATGTCAATGCAAAAACAGAAACAGGCGGCTTGACAGTAACAAAAGAAGTTGGAGGAACGCACGGCGATAAAGACAAGGAGTTCCATTTCACGATAACGCTTGATAATAAGACAATTAGCGGAAAATTTGGGGATATGGACTTCACGGACGGCGTGGCTACATTCACATTGAAACACGGACAGAGCGCGACAGCGACGGGACTTCCTGCTGGTATTGGATATACCGCAGAAGAAACAGAAGCCAACCAGGACGGCTATGTAACTACATCTACAGGAGATAAAGGAACCGTTCCGGAGAATGGTGATGCAGATGTTAGTTTTACAAACACAAAGAGTATCACGGGCAATCTGACAGTAACAAAAGAAGTTGTGGGAACACACGGCGATAAAGACAAGGAGTTCCATTTCACGGTTACGCTTGATAATAAGACAATTAGCGGAAAATTTGGGGATATGGACTTCACGGACGGCGTGGCTACATTCACATTGAAACACGGACAGAGCGCGACAGCGACGGGACTTCCTGCTGGTATTGGATATACCGCAGAAGAAACAGAAGCCAACCAAGACGGCTATGAGACTACTTCTACTGCTGACAAAGGAACCGTTCCAGAGAATGGTAATGTGGAAATCAAGTTTATCAACCACAAGGAAGTAACATCAGAGAAGCCGTCAACACCTGATAAAACTGACACGCTAGACAGTCCAAAAACGGGTGACAGAGCAAATATAGAGTTATATATGTCATTGTGTGCGATGAGCGGACTATTAATTGCAATCTTAACCGTATTGAAGAAAAAGAAAATATCAGAGAACCGATAAAGATCTTTAAATAAGATTGTAATGGCTACACAACTCACATTGACGGAGTGAACCAGACACGCTGGCGGGGAAATCCCAAAATTTTTCCGCCATGTTTGCAAGTGGCTGGTTCACACCCTCTGTGGCGAGCGATTATTAAGCCCCCGTTATCTAACAAGGGGGGCACAAAAAGCAAGAAACACTATACACTAACAAGCAGAAAACGTTGTATCTATAAGGCAAAACCGCATTTTTACAGTAGTGATATAAATTGTACCTGTATCACTATGAAAATTGAATAGTAAACATGAGAAAGGCAGTTGATTTCAAAAAATGAGAAATTGATTGTCTTTTTCTTTTGCAGAAATTTAAGTACAGGCAATTATCAATTATGGTAGTTGCCTTTTTAGATTGGAGGAATTTTTAAATGAATGACAAAAACTTTATTGAAGAATTAAAACAAAAACGTGAGGAATACGGCGTAACACAAACAAGATTAGCCGTTGCCTGTGGTATCAGTAGAGAGCATTATAACCGCATTGAAAAAGGAAAACTGCCACTGACAGACGAACTCAAAGAAACGATACAAAAACAGATTGAGTGTTTCAATCCCCGAGAGCCGTTGTTCTTACTGATTGATTACTTTCGTGTCCGCTTTCCTACCACTGATGCATTAGCAATTATTCGTGATGTATTAAAACTGAATCCCGATTATATGCTTCTTGAAGATTACGGGAAATACGGATATGAAAGTCAGTATATCATTGGCGACATCAATGTAATGTGTTCCGTACAAGAGCATTTAGGGGTGTTATTGGAATTGAAAGGTCGTGGGTGTCGTCAAATGGAAAGTTATTTACTTGCACAGGAACGCTCATGGTATGACTTCATGCTTGATTGTATGACAGCAGGCGGTAAGATGAAACGACTTGATTTAGCGGTTAATGACCGAGCAGGAATCCTTGATATTCCAATGTTAAAGGCAAAATATAAGGCAGGCGGATGTATTTCTTTCTTCCGCAAACAGAAAGATTATAGCGGTACGGATAAATGTGGCAACGATATACCACAGAACACAGGCGAAACACTTTATCTTGGCTCAACAAGCAGTGAGTTATATATGTGTGCCTATCAAAAGAATTATGAGCAGTATGTCAAAAATGGTACAGAAATTGAAGATACAGAGATTAAGAACCGTTTTGAGATACGCATGAAGAATGAACGAGCCTATTATGCGGTTGTAGATTTACTGACCTATCGTGACGCAGAACGTACCGCTTTTTCTATCATTAATCATTATGTCCGTTTTTGTCGATAGAGAGGACGACAAGCCGAAAAGTCAATGGAAAACAAATGAGGATTGGGCGTGGTTTGTAGGGGAAAACAGAGAGCCGATATGCTTAACCACAAAGCCAGAGCCTTACACTTTACAAAAGGCGTTGCATTGGCTACAAAGACAGGTTGCACCAACAGTAAAAATGGTACAGGCATTAGACAGAGAAAACCACACCACGATACTGAAAGATATGATTGAGCAGGCAGAACATAAACACCTATTACAATTAGAGAAATCAACCATAGAAGAAAGAATAGATACCGCTGTTTCACAAGAGAATGACGGTATTTTTTAATTCCTGTAAAAAATGCAACAAAACTTCAACTTGCGTACAGATATGAAGTGAAAAAGTTAAAAAAGTTTTCTAAAAAATGTCGCAAATCGGATTTTTCCGGACAGTGTTATGCGGAAGAAGAAAATATTTTCATTTTCAACTTAGCAAATGGCACTTTCATTTCCCTATATGGAGTGAATGAAGAATGTCATTGTATAGTTGGCAGTTCTGGTATGGCATAGGTAGTTAGATTATGAAAAACTTCAATTTGTTTCATTCTCGACTTAACAAATGGACTTTATGTGTACAGATATGGTGTGAAAGAAGAACTTGATTATTTTCGTGAATATGGAAGCAAAACATCATTGTGTATCCTTATATGGTGTGGAAGAACAGGAAACATTTTGATTATTTTATTTCTTTTGGAAGCAAATCACTGTTTATCGTACAGATATGAAATGAAAGAAGTATTTTCATTAAATGGTTAGCAATACCACTTTTTCAATCGAATGTTGGAGCAAGAAGAAATCATATTCTTTTCTAAAGAATAATACAAATCGTCATTTAGTGGACAGTGTTATGCGAAAAGAAGAAAATCGACCGATGATTGCCAAAATGTACCGTTCCATTTGTATTAATAATGAAAAAGTTTTGGATTTTGGTTACGTTTCCCCTCTTTTCCAACGCGGTATATAGGAAAGATAATTTTCTTCTTTCAATCGTTCTTTGACAACTGAATAAAGCAATTCAATACGTTTGACAGACAGCGAGCCGTTGAAACAAATACGCCATGACCTTTCCCCTGCAAAAGCGAGCGAGTATTGTTTGTGTTCATATAAAAGACTTGTCCTCTTTTATCGCCATGACCTGTACTGTCAGATAATGATATTCCCGTACAGCCACAGCTTGAGCGTTAAGAGCGTCGCATGCAATGGGTACGGCTACATAAGGACTATGCAGAGGTGGAACTCCTGTGGGCTATGACAAAAGCCGTTGAATTGCTTACATAAGATTTTTACAGAAAGGAGGTATGTGTTATTGATAATGCTGTAAAAACAATTCAAGAAAATAAAAATAAACAGAGCATTGGCAACAGAAAAAAGACAAAGATTGTAGTAAAAGAGTATTTTTCCGAAAAGGAAAAGACAATGGAAGAACTTTTAACTGATGTCATGCTGGAAAAGGCAAAGCAGACAATCGCATAAAATCGGTGCAGTTGTAAGAAATAGATTGAATGACAAAAAGTACCCGTGTTATACTTTACTTGCAAGCAGGTATTGTAAACACGGGTTAGTTATAAAGGAGGATAACTGACAATGAAACAACAGATTTACAATACTGCACTTTATCTTAGGTTGAGCCGTGATGATGAATTACAGGGCGAGAGTTCAAGCATTACCACACAGAGAAGTATGTTGTGTCTATATGCAAAAGAACACCATTTGAATGTTGTAACGAAAGACCTTTCCCGATTAGGCAGAAACTATATTATGACAGGACAATATACAGAAGTGTATTTCCCTAGTCATAATGTCCGCTACATAGCGATTGACGACGGTGTAGACAGTGAGAAAGGCGAAAGTGAGATTGCACCATTTAAGAATATCATCAATAAATGGGTGGCGAGAGATACAAGCCGTAAAGTAAAATCGGCATTTAAGACAAAATTTGCAGAGGGTGCTCATTATGGTGCTTATGCTCCGTTAGGATATAAGAAACACCCTGACATCAAAGGCAAGCTGTTGATTGATGATGAAACAAAATGGATTGTTGAAAAAATCTTTTCCCGAGCCTATCAAGGTTATGGAAGTGGCAAAATTACAAAGATACTGCGAGAGGAAAAGCTCCGACAGCGTCATGGCTGAATTTTACAAGGTATGGTACTTTTGCACATATCTTTGAGGGCAAACCCGAAAGTAAACGTTACGAGTGGACGATTGCTCATGTCAAGGCGATATTGAAAAGTGAGGTTTATATCGGAAACAGCGTTCACAATATGCAGTCTACGGTATCGTTCAAGAGTAAAAAGAAAGTGTATAAGCCCGAAAGTGAATGGTTTCGAGTAGAAAACACCCACGAACCGATTATTGACAAGGAAGTGTTCTATCGTGTGCAGGAACAGATAAAATCAAGACGCAGACAGACAAAGGAAAAGACAACACAGATATTTGCAGGGCTTGTCAAGTGTGCGGATTGTGGCTGGTCTATGCGGTTTGCGACAAATAAGGCAAATAAAATGCCTTACAGTTATTATGTTTGCAGTTTCTACGGACAATTTGGCAAAGGCTATTGTTCTATGCACTATATCCGTTATGATGTATTGTATCAAGCTGTATTAGAGCGATTACAGTATTGGGCTAAGGCAGTACAGCAGGACGAAGAAAAGGTATTGAACAAGATACGGAAAGCAGGCAATGCGGAGCGAATACGGGAAAAGAAGAAAAAAGCAAGTGCATTGAAGAATGCCGAAAACCGACAAAATGAGATTTACCGCTTGTTTGCGAAAATTTATGAAGATAGAGCCTGTGAAAAGATAACAGAGCGAAATTTTGTGATGTTGTCTGGCAAGTACCAAAAGGAACAAGTGGAATTGGAAGAACAGATAACAGACCTAAGAGAAGAATTAAACCAAATGGAGCAGGATATGATAGGTGCTGAAAAATGGATTGAGTTAATCAAGGAGTATTCTGTACCAAAGGAACTGACAGCACCGTTATTAAATGCCATGATAGAAAAAATTCTCATACATGACGCAACAACGAATGAGGATAATGAAAGAATACAGGAAATTGAGATATACTACCGATTTATCGGAAAAGTTGAGTAATCAACAAGAGCAATAATTTTAGCTAAGGGAAACCGATCAGAGTACACCGGATGTAGAAAAAATAATTCTAATGAGTGATTATTTTGAAGTTACAACAGATTATATCCTAAAGGGCATTCAGACGGTAGAGAGCAAAGAACAAAAAAGCAGGGAGATTGCGAGTAAGGTACTTTATATCTCATCAGCAGCTTTTGTTGTAATAGGTCTGTTCTGTGCATTTGGAGGCTGGTATGCGCAACAGACAATGGAAGCTGTTTGGGGAGCAATGATCGTTCAAGTAGTAGGTGTTGCCGGATTTTTTATAGCAAGCATACTGTCCAGAGAAAAGGCTCCGATTTATATTGCGTGGATTCTTATCAATGGAATCGTTTTTATGCCTGTATCTATCATGACCGGATATATTGCAGACCTAGTTTTCAGGCAAGGGTGGATTTCTCCTTATCCAATAGGGATCGTTCATACCTTAGCATTTGCAGTTGTATACCTGTCCGTTTTGATTATGAGTTATTTCATTCTGAAGAAACGACAGGAAAATGCAGTTGATATTCAGAAATTTTATTGAATACCATCACTGACACGGGTCTGAGCGGATCAAGTGTCAGGCGATATTTTAAATCTTATAAAACAGAATATGCTTTTATTACTCAGGTGAGATTCTGGCACAGCTGGTGGCTACGAGTTGTTGTGGTATATGATTATCGTGATATACTCAAATAGAAAGCTATGGAGGGTTAAAAATGAAAACAATTGGCTTAATTGGTGGAATGAGTTGGGAAAGTACAATCCCGTATTATCAAATTATCAATGAAGGAGTTAAGGCGCAGCTTGGCGGACTGCATTCAGCAAAAATTATTCTTCACAGTGTGGAATTTGATGAAATTGAAAAATGCCAGTCAAGAGGTGACTGGAAGAAAAGCGGAGAAATATTAGGGAAAGCTGCTCAGGGATTAGAAGCTGCCGGTGCGGATTTTATTTTGATCTGTACAAATACTATGCATAAGGTTGCACCTCAAATCGCATCCATGATTCATATTCCCATCATCCATATTGCAGATGCGACAGCAGAGGAGCTTTTAAACCACAATATTCATAAAGTGGGATTGTTAGGCACAAAATATACGATGACTCAGGATTTCTATAAGCAAAAACTGGTAGAGAGAGGCATAGAGGTTATCGTTCCTGAAGCAACGGAGATTGAAGTGATCAATCATATCATTTTTCATGAACTCTGCGTTGGTCAAATAAAGGAGGACTCACGGAAAAATTCCAGAGCATTATAGAGCGCATGAAGTCCAGAGGAGCTGAGGGTGTTATTCTTGGCTGTACGGAAATCGGACTTCTTATTCATCAATCAGATTCTTCTATCCCTGTATTCGATACAACGTGTATTCATGCAAAGCGTGCAGTAGAAATCGCATTAGGGGATGGAAGGATGGGAAATTGCTGAGACGATTGTTATGGATGTATGGAAAACACTATATAAATAAGCAAGTGAGCAATATCCCCCTGAAGAAGTAACCCCTGTTATCTATGCTCACCATGTTGCCTGTGAACTTGAAGCAGGCAATGGGGATATTGATACCGGCTTTTGTATGGAAAGCTGCAGGGAGGCTTTTGTACTGAATATGTGCATAGACAGCGGAAGCTATAATCATACATTTGACTGCCTTTCGTGAAATGGCTCCATATGAAGGTGGAACCGGCAGGCTTGTTGAGGGCTTCTTTATCAGTTAAACGAAGAGAACGAACATATAAAAAAAATGGTTGATTTTAAGAAAAGGAAATTGATGTGTTCATAGGGCTGATGCCAAAATAGTGGGAAAGAATGATACATGAATGCAAACGCATAATGGCAGCTTTTCATTCATACAAAGGTAAGCTGCAGCGCAGTGACGTTGCATCGTTTCTTCATGCAGTAGTGCCATCTTTCTTGTATCGTATATGAGCAGGACACGGAAAATTATAAAAAAGAACACGGTCATTGCGTGCATACAGCATGATTTTCATTTTTCTGCCAAAGAAATCGTATTATGAACATAAAGGAGCTGTTATTTACAAATTTATTAAATAGCAGCTCTTTTTGTTGTGTTTTTATGAACAAATTACATGAAAAACAGAAAATATAACAAAGAATTTACATAATTTATGAAATGTTAAGGGTTCGTAAAGAGGACGTTAACACTTAATGAAAGCTATTGTAATCTTTTTTCACTTTTCTATAATGGACACAAGCGAGCAAAATATCGCGATGAGGAGAGTAACGTATGCTGACACTGAATAATCTGAAGAAATCGTATGATCAGACATCGATTCTGAATGGAATCAGTCTGTCGATAGAAACCGGGGAAATCGTTTCCATACTGGGACCGAGCGGAAGCGGTAAAACAACCCTGCTGAATTGTATACTGGGTATCACAGACATTGACAGCGGGAGTGTGGTATTCAATGGACAGGATGTTACCGGAGTATCCATGGAGGAGCGCGGATTCAATATCGTATTTCAGGACTATGCCCTGTTTCCGAATCTGAACGCCTATGAAAATATCACCTATGGTCTGAAGAACAAGCCGGGAATTTCCACACAGCAGGAGGTGAATGAGCTGATTGAGCTGCTGGGGCTTTCTCAGCATCTGGATAAGCACATCGACCAGCTGTCCGGTGGCCAGAAGCAGCGTGTGGCACTGGCCAGAACCATGGTTATGAAACCGAAAATTTTATTACTGGATGAGCCGCTGAGTGCGCTGGATGGTGTCATAAAGGAAAGCATCAAGGAGAAGATCAAAACGATCGCCAAGGAATTTCACCTGACAACAATCATTGTCACACATGATCCGGAGGAGGCGCTGACCTTGTCCGACCGCGTGCTGATCATGAAGGATGGCAGCATTTCGCAGTATGCGAAGCCGAAGGATATCATCGAGCATCCGCAAAACAGCTTCGTGAAGGAATTCATCCTGAACCAGCTGGAAATCAAACGCAATAATATCTTTACGCTGTTTGGAGAAACCTATGCATAAAAAGCAGCTGGAGCTAAAGGGAATCTATATGGTTCTGGCGGCTTTGTTTCTCGTATTTCTCTTTATGCCGGTCGCCATTCTGCTGTATAAATCCTTTGAAAGCGGAACCTCACTGACACTGCAGCATTACCGTGATTTGATCTTCAGCGGCAAGTTTGTGAACGCCTTTGGCAACAGCTTTACGGTATCCGGTATCAGTGCCCTGGTGACAACGCTGCTTGCCTTTCTAATGGCCTACACCATCAATTATACAAATGTATCACAGCGGCTGAAAAAGGGAATCCGCAGTATTGCCACGCTGCCTATGCTGTTGCCGACCATCACCTATGGCTTTGCCATTATTTATACATTTGGAAAGCAGGGACTGCTGAGCAAGCTGCTGCATGTGCAGCTGTTTGATATATATGGTTTCAGCGGTCTTCTGATCGGCTATGTGATCTATACGCTGCCAATCGCCTTCCTTCTTGTGAACAATACGATGAAATTTATTGATAAAAAATTCATCATCGTTTCAAAAATCATGGGGGATTCCGGAGGAAAGCGCTTTTGGATGACCGCCCTGTCACCAATGATTCCAACTCTTGCGGCAGCCTTTATTCAGGCATTCTTTCTGAGCTTTACCGACTTTGGTATCCCGGCGGCCGTTGGTGGTGAATATGCGGTAGTCGCAACCACGCTGTATAATGAAATGCTCGGCTCCATCCCGAACTTCAGCAACGGCGCGGTTGTCGCCATGATGATGCTGCTTCCTTCCATCATCAGTATCATTCTTCTGAACTATCTGGAGCGCTATAATGTCCGCTACAACAGGATCAGTGTTATCGAGCTGCCGGAAAACAGGAAACGGGATCTGTGGTGCGGCATTGGCTCCGGTCTTGTCCTGTGCGGTATTGCTCTGGTATTTGCTGTCATTATTCTGCTGCCGTTTGTAAAGGAATGGCCGTATGATATCAGCTTTTCCCTGCAGCATTTCACAGACACGCTGGCAAGCGCCAATTTACTGTCGGTTTACCGCAATTCTTTAATAGTAGCACTGGGGACGGCAGCTGCCGGAACGCTGGTCGCGTATGGCTCTGCCCTTGTGACCACACGCAGCACGCTTCCTGTGCTGTGCAGAAAAAGTATTGATGCCATCAGCAGTATTGCCAATACCATACCGGGAATGGTCATCGGTATTGCCTTCCTGTTCGCATTCAGCGGCACCCCGCTGCAAAGCACCTTCTGGATCATCATTCTCTGCAATATGACTCATTTCTTCTCTACACCGTATGTGATGGCGAAGAACACACTGGGAAAGCTGAATACCTCCTATGAAACAACGGCTATGCTGATGGGGGACAGCTGGTTCAAAACGATTCGAAGAGTGGTCGTTCCCAATTCCAAAAGCACGATACTGGAGATGTTCAGCTATTATTTTATCAATTCCATGGTGACGATTTCTGCCCTGATTTTCATTGTCGGTGCAAAAACAGCAGTGCTGACAACCAAGATCAAGGAGCTGCAGCATTTTGCGAAATTTGATCAGATTTTCGTTCTGTCTCTATTGATCCTTCTGACAAATCTGCTGGTAAAGGGAATCATTCTCTTTGTTACACAGAAGAAGGATGAAAAAAAAGCAAAGGGTGTCCGTATGAAGAAATATGCACTTGGCATTCTTGCCGGCGGTGTTGTGCTGTTCACCTTCGTTTTCGGGCAGGGAAAGGAGCCTGTGGTAATTTACTCCAATGCGGATGAGGAAGCACTGGTAGCGATACAGCATGCACTGGATGAAAACGGCTTTCAGGATCAATATGTTCTGCAATCGTTTGGAACAAGTGAGCTTGGTGGAAAAATCATGGCGGAGGGTAAGAATCTGGAAGCGGATATTATTACGATGAGCTCCTATTATATTGACAGTGCCCAACAAAAAAATGACATGTTTGATAAGCTGACCTTCCCGACGCCGACACTGAAAACCTATTCCGATTACGATACTCCGCTGACGGCATTGGAGGGAGCGATGATTGTGAATACGAGTGTACTGAAGGAAAAGCAGCTGCCGGTGCCGTCCTCTCTGAAGGAGCTTGCGAATCCGAAATATAAGGGAATGATCTCAATACCGGATATCAAGGCAAGCAGTACCGGCTGGCTGCTTGTACAGGCATTGCTGGATACCTATGGAGAAGAAGAGGGGAAAGAAATCCTAACTGCAATCCTCGACAATGTCGGTCCGCATCTGGAATCCAGCGGCTCAGGTCCTTTGAAAAAGGTGCGCTCCGGGGAGGTCGGCATTGCCTTCGGACTGCGGCATCAGGCACTTGCGGATAAGGAAAAGGGGCTTCCCATCGACTGTATTGACCCGATTGAAGGCAATTATTCCCTTACGGAAAGCATTGCCGTTGTAAAAAAGGAAAATGTGAATAAGACGGCAATGGCAATGGCACGCTGCATTATGGAAAATGGGAGAAGAGATATTCTGTATACCTATCCAACTGCACTTTATGAAGGTGAACAGGTGGAGAAAAAATATGCAAGCAAATATCCGCGGGTATTTAAGAGAGCATTGAGTGTAGAGCTTTTAGAAGAGCATCAGGCGTTCTTTGAAGGCTGTAGAAAATAAGGAGAGAAGACAAATGAAAACATACAAGCTGTTAACACCGGGACCACTTACGACAACAGACAGTGTAAAGCAGGAAATGCTGTTTGATCACTGTACATGGGATGAGGATTATAAGCAGATTACGCAGCGAATCCGAAGAGAGCTGCTGCAGCTGGCACATGTCGATGAGACTGCATATACAACTGTACTGATGCAGGGCTCCGGAACCTTCGGGGTGGAAAGTGTGATTTCCAGCGTGATTCCTGACGATGGCTGTCTGCTGCTGCTCAGCAATGGTGCCTATGGGGAACGAATCGCCGCAATGTGTCGCTATCATCACATTAGCTGCGTTCATATTGCACAGGATTATGATAAAATACCGGATCGAATGAAAGCAGAGGAAGCACTGAAGCAGCACCCGGAAATTACGCATATTGCAATGATTCACAGCGAAACGACAACCGGCATTCTCAATGATATTCAATCCATTGGTGAGCTGGCTAAGACGTATCATAAGGTCTTTATCGTGGATGCGATGTCAAGCTTTGCCGGCGTGGATATTCCGATGCATGACTGGCATATTGATTTTCTGGTAAGCTCGGCCAATAAGTGTATTCAGGGTGTTCCGGGCTTCTCCTTTATCATCGCAAGAAGAGAGCTGTTGATCGCTTCCAGAGGCTGTGCCCGCAGTCTGTCCTTGGACCTGTACGATCAGTGGGCAGGCATGGAGAAGGATGGAAAATGGCGCTATACCTCTCCTACGCATGTTGTTCTGGCATTTGCCAAGGCAATGGAGGAGCTGCAAAAGGAAGGCGGTATTCCTGCAAGAAGTAAACGCTATGCACATAACCGTGATGTTTTGATTGAGGAATTCGGTAAGCTTGGCTTCCTTCCTTATGTGGAAAAGGCGGTACAGGGTCCGATCATCACAACCTTCCTGTATCCGGATACAGATTTTGATTTCGCACAGATGTATCGCTTTATCAAGGAGCGAGGCTATGCAATTTATCCAGGAAAGCTGACGGATAAGGATACCTTCCGCATTGGAACGATCGGTGAGATTTATGAGGAGGATATCCTGCGGCTGGCACAGATTATGAAAGAGTATATGGAAAGCAGAGGAAACTGATATGAAAATAGAGGGAATTATATTTGACTGGGCAGGAACGACGGTAGATTACGGCTGTCTTGCGCCGGTACATGCATTTGCGGAGGTATTTCATGCGTTTGGCATGGAGGTTACGATGGAGGAAACGAGAAAGCCGATGGGGATGCTGAAGCGTGATCACATCAAGACCATGCTGGAAATGCCGAGAATTGAGGGACTGTGGAAAAGTGCACACGGCCGTGCAGTAACGGAAGCGGATATCGATGCAATGCATGATACCTTTACGGAAAAGCTGATGAGCATACTGGATCAGTTTGCCGATCCGAAGCCGTATGTCGTGGAAACGATCGCAAGACTGCGGGCTATGGGACTGGCAATCGGTTCTACTACTGGGTATACAGATCAGATGATGGCGGTCGTAACGCGTGTCGCAAAGGAAAAGGGATATGCTCCGGATTTCTGGATTTCACCGAACAGCGTGGATAACTATGGAAGACCGTATCCGTATATGATTTTTGAGAACCTGAAGCAGCTGCATATCCGTGATGTACACGCAGCCGTTAAGGTAGGGGATACGATCTCCGATATTAAGGAAGGCGTTGCGGCAGGTGTGATCTCTGTCGGTATTCTGGAGGGAAGCTCTCTGATGGGGCTGATGCATACGGAATACGAAGCACTCAGCACACAGGAAAAGGAAGCACTGTGTGGACGCCTGCGCAAGGAGTATATACAGGCAGGTGCCGATTATGTAGTGCAGGATATACGTGAATTGCCTGCATTGATCCAAGAGCTGAACAATAAATAGACCCGCTATGGCGGGTTTTTCTATAGAGTGTGTGAAAATAAGACATACATTCCAATAAAATTGATGATATTTTCGATAACTAAAACGTAGAGCAGGAAAAGAAAAACAATAGAAATCGTTGAAAAGAAAGAGTAACTACCGAAAATTTAGATATACAAATGCTGTCAAATGAAGTTTTCAATAATACTTCTCCGGTAACTGGATGGATGCAGCGGAAGAAAAACCGTATTTGTTTGTCATGATGTCTCTGGCATGCTGAAATATGTGGTAATAGCTATCAGCAATTCGATTAGCAAATTCTATGTAGTCTCCTGTATGCAGCTCATGTACTGCTAAGCGCAGTCCTTTATTAACTGTCTGCAATACCTGCTTTTTATGATCGTAATAAGCAATATAATGCCCCCATTCTGTGAGGCGAAAGGCCTCTTCCAGTATGCTTTTCAGGGGTTGTGCATCCGTATGGTATAAAATAGCTTCAAATATATCTATAATACAGATAGAATCCGGAAGATAGAGCTTTTCCTCTAAACTCTTCAGCTCCCTTTTCTTGAATTTTGCGGCAGCATTCACCGTTGCAGGGTGAATGATCAATGCCAGTAATTGCAAAGCATGCAAGTACCGCAATGCCTCCTCTGTTCGTCCCGGATTGGGAAGCATCTGCCTTACACGGGTATCATCCGGGTTTATAATCATTGTACCTTTTCCGTTTATCGTTCTGACAAAGCCTCGTTGTGAAAGCTCTGTCAGAGCTTTTCGTATTGTGGAAACAGAAACATTATAGATTGCAGCCAATTGCTTTTCACTGGGGAGAAAAGTGCCACGCGGATAATCACCGCGGCCTATTTTGCGGTTCAGATCACTGACGATGCGAGTATAGAAATAATCCTTGCCACGCGTTGGTCTCCATGAAAAAGCAGCAGGGCTCTGCAGGGGATAAGTCTCCAATGTATCTGCCAGATGCTGCAGGGTTTCTTGAACAGCATATACAAATTTGTGAAGAAGATGAGTCAGCTGAGTATACATAACATGTGTATCCTTTTCTTTCAGGATACTGATAAGATTTGCTGTTATGGGGATGGAATCCTTTCGTAAGACTTTCAGAAAAAAGGTACTGTTTTCTGTGAAAAAGCTTAAATGAGAATGTAGTTCAAAGACAGAATAAAGGTTCCCCAGCAAGGGACTTCCTCCAATTGTCAGAATTTCTTTTAACAGATTTGATACAGGACGCCACCCTCCGGCGGAAATTCCCATACGGGAGACCTTCATAGCTTTTTTGTAATGATACAGAATTTCCAGATCACAGTGCTTTGCTGCAAAGCTTAACAAGGAGGGAAGTATCAAGGCAAATGTCTGATATAACTGTAGAATGTTATCACGACTTCGCAAAATGTCAATACCTTCATTCTCCTGCTGTATTACGGCTTCTCGCGGTAATACGATGGGAGCGATGCGAGGTTTTATTTCAATATATCCCTCCTTTTGCAGTGCTTCAAAGACGCGATTGATGGTATAACGGCTCACATTAAATTGATGACAGAGTATTCTTGAGGAGGGCATATAATCGCCGGGTGGTATTTGGTTTGTAAGGATGCGCTGCTTTACTTCATGATAGACAAATGAGAATTTCGTTTCTTGTGCTTCCATACCCATATCCTTTCCGGTTTTTTTCCATTATTATAGTATGCGACCTTCTGTTTGTCAGTATGCATATGCGAAGCTATTTGTTCACCTTACCAATTTTGTATAAAGCGTATGGGTATACCTTACCAATCGGGATGTTGGCAGGGTGTTCAACTAAAATTATAATAAAATCGTGAAATATACCTTGTTATGAAAGCGATGGATGCATGTGAATAAACAAAAAATTCTTATAGCAGATGATTCAGAAATAAACAGAGCTCTTCTGATTGAAATCCTTGAGAATCAGTATGACATTGTAGAAGCGGAAAATGGAGTGGAGGCGATAGCTCTTCTTTCTCGCTACAAAACGGAATTTTCACTCTTATTACTGGATATCATGATGCCGAAAATGGATGGTTTCGAAGTTTTGGCTTTTATAAAAAAAAGAAGCTGGAATGCCAGCCTTGCGGTTATTATGATCTCTGCGGACAATTCTCCTGCGAATATAAAACAGGCATATGACTTCGGGGCATTTGATTATATAAGCCGGCCATTTGACCCTGCGATTGTCCAGCATCGAATAGCGAATACAATGCTGTTATATGCACGGCAGCATTACCTCGAAGAAATAATTGCACAGCAATATCAAAGTCAAGAAAAAAATAATAAGCTGATGATTTCTATCCTATCCCACATTGTAGAATTTCGTAATGGTGAAAGCGGCTCGCATATCCGGCATGTTCATACGATAACAAGGCTTTTGTTGGAAACCCTTGTTCACCAAAGCACTCCGTATATGCTGACAGATACCGATATAGACATCATCAGCACAGCTTCAGCACTTCATGATATAGGGAAAATCGCGATACCCGATGCAATTTTAAATAAGCCGGAACAATTAACAGCTGAGGAGTTTCGGGTAATGAAGACGCATACAGAGATCGGTGCTGAAATGCTGATGGAATTACCAGCGGAACAGCGGGAATCCGAGCTTGTCAAGGTAGCCATTGAAATTTGCCGCTGGCACCATGAGCGATATGATGGAAGCGGCTATCCGGATGGGCTGAAGGGAGAAGAGATACCGATCGCAGCGCAGGTGGTAGCACTGGCAGATGTATATGATGCACTAACCAGTGAAAGGTGCTATAAAAAGGCATATTCACATACAAAGGCATTGCACATGATTGTAAATGGAGAATGCGGTGTGTTTAATCCAACGCTTATACAAGGTCTGATAGACATAAGTAATACACTTGCATCAAATCTCACCTATAATCAACCGGATTCCTATAATGTGCAGGGTGCTGTAAAAATATAATGCATGGAAATCCTGCAGTGGTGTTTTGGATTTCGTATGACTCACTAGCGCCTGGAAATTAGATGCAACGTATAGAACATAAGAAAGGATACTGGGATGAAACATAAAAAATTGAAACTCACATCATTCACCGCTCTGGGAGAGGATGTCATACAGGTGGAAAATGAATTGCGGGAATATGCAAAAAACGGAATACAGCTATCCATTCAGGGGATGGTCATTGATGCAGCTGTACTTTCTTCCTTTTATGAATATATTATAGATTTGAACCGCAAGAAGATGAAGGAAAGTCAGCATAGAGGCATCCAGAAGGCTTTGCAAAGAAAATTAGAGGGAAAAGGAAATTATGGACGGCCATCAATTGATTTGCCGAATGACTTTGAGGAACAAATAAGAAAACGTTTAGTTGACAGGGAGGCATTAAGTGAATACCAAAAAGAATTGAACATCAAGAGGTCTACCTTTTATCGGCATGCAAATCTTATCAAGCATGCAATCCTAATGGAGGAGGCAGAACAGAATATTCGAAAGAAATAATGGGAAGACATGTCGTATGTACTTAACAGAATAAGGTGACACCTTCTATTCCATCCTTTTATATCATCGATTGATTATGCTATTTGCCTTTAAAATGATCAGCGGATAGCGTGGAGACTTCAAGAAATATTATTTTTTAGAAGTTGAGCAGATTATGGAAAAGCGATTTAGTTGAGAATTTGAAATTTTATGTGAGTAACGAAGCTTATTATACTATTGGGTTTTTATTAGGTTTTAGAAAGTGAGTGATTGATAATGAGAGCTTTAAAGAAGATACGAGGGAGAAATCTTGTATGTGCAATTCTCTGTATGGGGATTACTGTTACAAATATAGCGGGGGTTCTGGCTGAGGAGTACAAGGAAGAGGACTCTTTTCTTTCTGAGGAGAAGATAGCCGAGTCAAATGCAAACAAGCAACAAGATGCGGATAAGCTGAACGAGACATCGCAAACGGAGGATGCATCAACTGAAGCACCAGAGCATAAAGCTGACAATGTGTTATCCGAGATGCCGAAAAAGACTTTGGCAAAAGAAAATCCGGGAATGCAGATTACCGCAGCAGTAATTAAAGATGATGCAGGTACGGAACAATCCTTGTTAGAAGGAAATGGCCTCTTTACCATTGATTATACGAAGTCGGTAACACTGCATGTCAAGGTTCAAAGCACACTGAATTTAAAGAATAAAAGGGTGAAAATAAACGTTCCGGACGGTCTGATTGTCGTAGAGTATCCAAAACCAAATGCCATGACAGGCCTGGTAGCAAGTGTATCACCAGAAAATATCGAAGAGTTGAATAGTGATAACACCTATGGAAGCTATCGCCCTAAATCCGGTACGATTACCTATTCACTTCGTGATACAGCAGAATATAGCAGCTTCAATATCATTTTGGCACCGGATACCACACTTTGGAATAAGAAACTTGGCTCAACGATGAAAAACCCATTGGAAGTCAGCGTTTATTCCGTACAAGGGGATGAACAAAGAGAGTATCAGAAGGTTTCCGGAAAAGCTGTAATCGCAGGTGACAAGCTTACTTCTGGCCCTGTTATGACCTCTTGGGATTCAAAGAGAATAGTTCCTGCAGCAGCAAATACACCTTTTAAAATGCAGCAGATTCGTTTTCGCCCGGACAGAACCCGCTATAGCATGGGGATGTTCTTTCAAAAACTGGAGGTTACTATCGCGCTGCCGTACAATAGTACAAAGGACACCTATGCAGAGTATGTGCGGACAGATTTTGATACGAAGGAATATGGTGATAACTGGATGAATCCTGTTCATCACAAGGATGAGCAGAAATTTCAATTTGAGGAGAAAATCGACAATATCAATCATACTGTTACTTTGATCTGGGAAAACATGTATATTCCCCGGGATGATTATTTCACGCCTTATTTTCAATGGAAGGATGGAGAGACTTGTGATGCTGGAGATATAATTAAGTGGAGAAATCCGAATATTCAACTTATAAAGGCGGACGGAACAGGGACGTTTGGCAATCCTACAGCAGTGGGTGGAACGATCACCTATGCAGACGGTCTCTACGAAACGACTGCGAATACTGTCAATATATTAAACAACGATTTTAATAAGGAAAATTTGGATCAATTCAAGGCCGGAAACGCGAGTGATATAAGGATACAGGGAGCAAGCTCAGGCGCTGGTACCTCTGGGAAATCAGGTATTGTCAGCGTCTATGATTCAGCGCCGGATATGGTCTATTTCCTCGGGCAGTTTCTTGTGTCTAACCAAGGGACAATGGAGAGTGAACCACAGACTGTGGAATTTATTTATCAGGACTCGGATGAACTTGGAGTAATTGCGCAGCGAATTCCTGCTACCAGTGGGAATCAGATTGAGGTTTGGTATACGACGAACAAGACGTCAGAAACGAAATACTCCCATGCACTTACAAGTAGTAACGGCTTTGCTTTGTTCACTGCTGAGATGGCAGGGCTCAAGAAGGACGAGTATTTCACCAATATACGCGCAAATGTCGGTGTTTATGATGCTAACTATATGGGCTATGTCGAGTCTCGAACAGCAGATCCGTCTTCAGCTTGTGCAGGAACATTGGGAAAGCTTAAAAAAGCCATGGAACCTAAAAATATCCCATCGTTTGCGACTATGAAAATGTATGATACGCAAACCCGTGATGAAACTGTTCTTCCAGCTACCTTCGACGCAAAATTTGTTTCAGCCAATGAGAGCAATCAGGTGTCTCTTGCGCTGATAAATACAATAGAGAATGGCAAAAAAATTCCGGTATTGGATATACATTCCACGACTGCCGGAGAGACAGTTCAATTCAACGGTGTTATCGCCTCCACGGCGTATCCGTACTCAATTCATAGGCTGGTAATGGATACGGAAATCTATATCCGGTTACCAAAATCCATTAAGATAGAGAATTTGAAGCTAACCAGACTGGAAGGAAGTACGGCTGACCGCGTCCTGTTAGGAGATGGTGCGCCAGAGATTGGAAAGGTAAAAAGCGACCTATTGCAGGAAAAGACGGATTATAGTATTCTTGATAGTGAATGTGCGAATGATTGCAGAATGTACAAAATTTCATTTGAGAGTGGCAAGGCTCCGGTCGGCTGGTTTACGCAGAATCTGGGACAGTATCAGATTGGTCTGTCTTTCGATATGAAAATTGATAAGGTTGCGGATGCCATGGCCCTGGATATGCGGAACTGTGTGCGAATAAAAAGTGCATCTCTGGCATCTGATAATGCCGGTGGTACGCAGAGTGAATATATACAGTCAGATACCGATGATTGGGATGGCGATGCGGATACAACAGAGAAATTTTGTACCTTCAATAAAAACGCTGATGATACAAAGTTATCAATCGTAGCGGCGCGTCTTGGTCTGAGCTTTGGCTTTGGCGCAAAGCTGTCTGAGGGTGATTCTGCTGATATCAGCGATGAAGGATATGCCAATTATGAGATAGATAAGAAAATTGAGTTTTTAAAAGAAGATACTCATAGCATTGATTTTCGGTTTACTGCCAAAAACGAAACCGGCAGACCATTTGGTGAGGAAGACGCAAAAGCCTTTTATTATTATATTCCAGTACCCAAGAAGGGAGACAACTGGGATACCCATATTCAGGACAAGCCGTTTGAATTTAATATGAAAATGAGTGGACCTGCAACGATGATAGGAAGCTCTCAAAGTGATTTGCAGGTGCAGTATAGTACAACAGTTGATTCCAAAGCAGCGATAGGTGATCCGCTCTATTATAATAATAAAGATAATTATGTAGATGCAGATAAAATATCGGATTGGTCTACAGTAAAAATGCTTCGTATCAGCGCGAAGGATAAGGTCAAAGAAATACCAAATAATGCAGAAATAAAAATCTATCTGCATTATGAAGCAGAAAAGGCAACATCAGCTTTGGTGGGTAGTGTTGTTAATTTCGGGCCTTGCGGGTATACGCCGTATACAGTAGGTAATGAAGAAAACGGTGGACATATGCCTTTGCCGCATATACAAGCGGAGTTCCAGACAGGAATCATTGAAGGAAAGATCTTTGTAGACAGGAATTTCAATGGCGTTTATGATGAGGATACGGACGAGCTTTACAAAGGTGATGTAAAGATAGAAGCGCCTCATCAGAATGCAGTGGGAAGTGACGATACAGAAAGTCACGAAACAACTGCGAAGAACGGAACTTTTAAATTTACCGGACGCCGAGCTGATACTTATCATGTGAAAATTACAAACCCCGGTAATACTGATATAAATAGCGCATATCCTTTGAAGTTCTCGTTGCCGGAAGATGGGATATTTAAAGAAGACGGCAACAACATTAGTGCTACCGGCACCATTGTTGTTAACTGTGACGAGGAAAATCTCAAAAAGAATACGAATTTATCAATTGGGCTTCAAGCGCCTCACACGATTACTTTCAAAGCAGAAAATGCTACGATCAGTAAGGCAAGTATAAAGGTATGGCACAAAAATACGGTTGGAACGATTCCAACTGTTAAAGAAGCAGATGGCTGGCGTTTTGATGGTCAATGGTCTGATGGCGAGAATAAAGTATATAGTACCGAGGAGCTCAAAGAATTGTCGATCGTGAAGGATAGGGTGTTTACCGCTCAGATAAACAAGCTTTACACCGTACGTTATGATGGTAATGGTGGTACTGGCGATGTGCCGGGATCCTCTGCGCACATTGCCAATGAATCTGTTTCAATAGCGGCAAAGCCGGACAATTTGAAAAGAGAAGGAGCAATCTTTGCCGGTTGGAGTAAGGAAAAAATATCCTCACCGTTATCAGCGGATGCTTCACAAGAGGTCATTAACAAAATTATTATTGATGATGAGCTTTTGATGCCGGAAAAGGACCTTACGCTTTATGCGGTATGGGCAATCGATGGAAATGGTAATGGAAATCCTGACTATAATGATGATGCTGTACACGTTCGATACCATGATGCTGCTTCTGATCGTAAAGATGTGATTTGTCCTCATTATCATGTAGCAGGTGAGAAAGTACAGCTATCCTCAACTGCTAAGGATATTGCTGGTAAGCAGATAGAGCATGATGAATTAGGGAGCACGGAGGGGATATCTGGAAGCTTTACCTTTGAAAACGGGAATCATATTTTTGTGGGATGGAGTATTAAACCGACTCTTGATACGATTATTACAAATTCAAGGGAATATGAAACGCTGAAAGACAGCATACAGACAGAAGTAACGATGCTGGAAACGGATGCTGCAGATCCAGATGGAAATACCAATGTTTACGCCGTGTGGGCTGCTGATAGCAACAATAATGGAATAGCAGACTATCTGGAGGAACATCAGCTGGTATATGATGCCAATGTCATCGAAGGTAACGTTGAAAATATGCCTACCAATGACAACAAGATTTATTTGCCGGGCAATAAGGCTTCACTGAGCGAAACAGTGCCAAGTCACAGTGAGGTGAATGGCAAAAAGGTAGTATTCCTCGGCTGGACAACAACACAGAGTCCTCATATCTGTGAACGGAATCATACACCTATAGAAACAGTAAAAAAAGTTACCTTTGGTAATGAAAACGTTACGGTTTATGCAGCCTGGGGCTATGATGAGAATGGCAACGGTACTGCTGATGTACTGGAGACATATTCTGTAAAGTATGATTTAAATGGTGGCAATGGAACTACACCGGCAGAGAAAAACGGCATCAAACACGGTGAGAGTATTGCAATAACAGGGGAGAAGGGCTTTACACGTAATGCGAGAGAAATTTTTGTCGGCTGGAGTCGCCAGCCATACAGCGCAGCTTTTACTGCAGAACAAAAGGCCGACATAGAAAAAGTATTGATTAGCGGAAACACTATCGTCATGGGTACTGAAAATGTAACACTTTATGCAGTTTGGGCAGAAGATCGCAATGGAAATAACCAGGCAGATTATACGGAGACACTCTCACAGCTGTTATATTCAGAAAATGCTCTTAACGATGGAATCGTTCAGAACATGCCGAAGGATATTAACAAATATTTGCCGAAAGAGAAGGCGATACTATCAAATGAAAAGCCAATGCATAGTAAGGTAGATGGAAAGGCTGTTGTTTTCATTGGCTGGACAACAAAGAAAAACAATAAAATCTATCAATGGAATGATTGTGAATTGGAAACAATCACGGAGATTTTATTTGGAAAAGAAAATATAACAGTTTATGCAGCCTGGGGATTCGATGAAGATGGTAATGGAACGGCCGATGCTCTGGAGGACTGGGGAGTCATTTCCTATGATTTGGCCGGTGGCATATCTCCGGATGGCATTGAGAAATATGATGAGGAAGTTATTAAAATTGGGAAAACGCATATGGTTAAGACAGCTCCGATGAAAGACGGGTATAAATTCATTGGTTGGAAGTATAAAGATAAAGTGTATCAACCAGGTGACAGCATAGAGGTGAAGGCTGACTTTATGAAAGCTCAGACAGCTTCTATGAAGCTGATTGCCGAGTGGAAAGGCGGTAATCTGACAATATCTAAGCTTGTAGATGGAACTAAGGGAGATACGAAAAAGGATTTCCATTTTCGAATATACCTTCAGGATACAAAAATTAACGGATTGTTCGGTGATATAAGCTTCAAGAGTGGTGTGTCAGACGAATTTACTCTGAAGCATGGGGAACGTAAGTCTGCCATAAATCTTCCGTTAGGAACAGCGTATGAAGTCGTTGAGGTTGAAAGTAATCAGGATGGTTATATCACAACCTCAAAAGGTGCGAAAGGCAAGATTACAACGAATGCTTCTACAGTGGAGTTCCTTAATACGAAGAACAGTACGCCAACAGAGCCTGAGGTTAAAACCGGAAGTCTGATGATTTCCAATACAGTAGCCGGAAATGAAGAAGAAAAGAAAAAGGACTTTACATTTACCGTGACTCTGAGTGATAAGAGAATCACGGGTGTTTATGGAGACATGAGATTTAAGCAGGGTGTAGCGAACATTGTTTTGAAGCATGAAGAGAGTATTGCTGCTAAAGGTCTTCCTTCCGGAATTCGCTATACAGTAGAGGACACCGATAACAACAAAGCCTACAAGGTGGAAAAATCGGGAGAAACTGGAATCATTAAGGAGGGAGAAATAGCTTTTGCCAAGTTTTTGTATTACAGAAAGGATAGTGTTGATATCGATGAGGGGGGTAAGGATAATGTAACAAGTCCTTCCTGGCATAATGAAAAGGAGAATGAATTGGAGTCTTCAGTGAATGTGAACACACCAGGGACAAAGACAAAAGAAGTACCGGAAACCGGAGATAAATCTAACAGATCGCTTTGGGTGTTACTCTTAGTAGCTTCTGGTATAGTGATTTCTATTTTAACAGCCTCAAAAATAAGAAAAGGAACACACTGTAAATAAATAATGGGGAATGTGAAGAATTATGTGTAAGTAAAAATCGACAGTTTAGATAGTAGATGACGAATCATGTCTAATCATCATCTGTTTAATGTATTATCAGTATGCCCAATTCATCTAGGGTTATACTGATTTTTTTATATGCCTTTATCTTTACTCATTATGCTTCTACTGCTTCCATAATGGCAAGTTGATTTTGAATCATATCCCAGTTTCGA
>OLIH01000432.1_pt1 | contig 26672 bp, 21 predicted proteins | sample 1609721 | NCBI WGS metagenome assembly OLIH01 (sample SAMEA4350157, study PRJEB24818) | metagenome | biome: human; feature: gut; material: faeces | place: Denmark | collected 2013-09
GGTACAGGGTGATCAGGCAGTGACCCATGGAACAGGTGTTCACCGTCCAGCTGGGCAGCCCCAGTTCGATGTATTCATCCACCCGGTCCTTCACCAGCTGGAGGTAACGCTCCTTGCCGGTGACCTCGTAGGCTTCACAGATGCCGTAATAGGCCACGCCGCAGGGCCAGTCCCAGGTCATGTCCATGCGCATGGTGCGCTCCACAATGGCGTCCATCGTCTTTTCAATCTGTTCTTTATCAAAAATCAATCCGGCCATTTTGCCAATCTCCTTTTCGGTATATGTAGATTTGGGGCCCTTTCATTATAAAATGCACGGAGGAAAGGAACAAGACAAATAAGGGCGCGGGGCCGCTTTTTCAGCAGCCCCGCGCGCAGACGGCGTATCTGCCGCTTTATCGGGTCAAAGATTTACTGAGGATAGATGACGGAACCGGCGTCGATCAGAGACTGCTTCTCGTCCAGAATTTCCTGGTAGCCGGCATCCAGATATTCCTGGCTGTATTCGGCGTACAGGGAATCAAACTCTTCGGGCTTGCAGGTGATGCAGGCGACATAGGCTTCCTGCCACAGGCTGGTCAGGTCGGCGGTGTAGTCGCTGCTGGATTCCACCACGCTGGTGAAGATGGGGCTGATCAGGCCGTTGCTCTCGTTGGCCTTGCACATGTCGTAAGACTGCTGGATCAGGTCTTCATAGCCGGCGGGGGCCAGGGTCAACTTGTTGGATTCCAGATCCTTGGCTTCGTCGCCATAGCTGACGGATTCCACAACCAGGCACCAGTAGTCCTTGTTCTGGTTCTGGGACAGGGCGGATTCGCCGGTGTAGTCGGTGACCAGGGCGTTGATGCCGTTCTCGTTGACGGTGTAGGTTTCACCTTCCACGCCGTACTGCATGAAGGTCAGGTTTTCGGGCTGGCTCAGCCATTCCAGATACATGTAAACGGCGGCGCGCTCTTCATCGGTGCTGTCGGCGTTGATGCCCATGATCATGCCGTAGGAAGGATACTCGTAGTAGTACGGGGTGTAGCCGTCGGCCACGATGGGCGGGGTGGAGTTCAGCACGGCCACTTCGGCGTCGGGGAAGTTGGCCAGCAGGCTGGAGATGGCGTCGGTGCCGTTGGAGATGTAGAAGCTGTAGGTGCCGCATTCACCGGACACGAACTTGCTCTTTTCCATGGTATCGTCGGTGGTCAGGTAGAAGTTGGGGTCCAGCTCACCGTTGTTGTACTGCTCGTTCATGGCGCGCAGATAATTTTCGGTGGCACTCCAGGTGAAGGGAGCCACGTTCAGGTCCAGATACAGGGCCAGTTCTTCCTGGTTGGCGGCAGAGTCGGCCTCGATCCAGGGATAGAAGTAGGTGAAGGACTTGGTGATCAGCTCATGGTTGATGGTGCCCAGGCCGGCTTCTTTCCAGGCGTCGGCCACGGCGTTGAGCTCTTCCCAGGTGGTGGGAACGGCCATGCCCACCTGGTCGCACCAGTCTTTGCGGATCAGGGTGACGTAGTTGTAGTAGATGGGATCACGCTCGGCAAAGATGAAGGCCTTGTCGTCGTTCACGGTGCCGTAGGTCTCGATGGTGTCCTTCATCTTCTCCCAGTAGGTGGGGGCGTAGAAAGCCACTTCGTCGTAATCGATGGTCTGCAGAGCGCCCTGGTCATAGTAGGCAACGGCCTGGGGCATGTCGTAGTGCATGATGATGTCGGGGGCGGTGCCGGCGGCGATCATCTGCATGTAGTCGGTGACTTCGTTGGTACGGGAGATGGCCACAAACTGCACATCCACGTTGTACTTTTCACCGAATTCCTGCTGCACCCACTGGGTGTAGTAGTTGTTGGTCACGTCCCAGTTTTCGAAGCCACGGTCATAGACCGGGATCTGCAGGGTGACCCGCTCGGGGAAACCGGCCGAATAATCGGTGTAGGAACCGGTGGATTCGGTGCTGGTTTCACTGGTGGCGCTGCTGTCGGTGCCGGTGCTAGTGCTTGTGGCGGTGGAGTCGCCCGAACCGCCGCAGCCGGCCAGCAGGGTGGTGGACATTGCGGCGGCCATCAGCAAAGCGGCTGCCTTTTTCCATGTGTTTTGCATTGTTTTCCTCCTTATACTTGAACTTGAAAAAGAGAACCTATAGAAGCCGGGCAGGAAACCCGGCGGTTTCCGGAAAGACGATCAGCCCTTGACGGCGCCCACCATGGTGCCCTGGACAAAGTATTTCTGCAGGAAGGGGTACACGCAGATGATGGGCACGGCGGCGAAGATGATGCAGGCAGCCTGCAGCACGTCGGGGTTGGTCATGACGGTGGAAGAGATACCTTCGGACTGGAAGCTTTCGCTGGCGGCCACGATCAGGTAGTACAGTTTCAGCTGCAGGGGGCGCAGGTCCACCCGCTGCTTGATGTAGTACAAGGCGTCGGAGTAGGCGTTCCAGCGGCCCACCGCGTAGAACAGGGCGATGGTGGCGATGATGGGCTTGGACAGCGGCACCACGATGCGGCCCAGGATGGTGAAGTGGCTGGCGCCGTCCAGGCGGGCGGACTCAATCAGGCTTTCGGGGATGGAACCCTGGAAGTTGTTCTTCATGATGAGCAGGTTGTAGGGGGCAAAGCACAGGGGCAGGATCAGGCACCAGATGGTGTCCAGCATGTGCATCTCGCTCATCAGCAAGTAGTCGGGGATGGTGCCGGCGGTGAAGTACATGGTGAACATGATCATGAAGGTCATGACCTTGCGGCCGCGCAGCTCGGGGCGGGTCAGGGCGTAGGAAGCGCAGATGGTCAGGAACATGCCGATGGCGGTGAAGATGACGGTGACCTCGATGGTGACCCACAGGGAAGTGATGATGGAGGAATCGTGGAACACGCGGTTGTACGCTTCCAGGTTGATGCCGGTGTCGCTCATGGGCCAGAGCACCACGCGGTGGGCGGCCACGTAGGCGTTGTCGCTCAAGGACTTGGCCAGAATGTTGATGAAGGGGAGGATGCAGCTCAAAGAGGCGATGGCCACCACGGCCATGCACAGAAAGTCGACGATGAGATCCAGCACGCGGGCCTTGGTCCAGGGCTTCTTGCGCACGGGAATCGCTTCGGGGGTGGATGTGTTCATGCGGCTTCCTCCTTTCTTACAGCAGTCCGCCTTCGCCCAGCTTCTTGGCCACACGGTCGGAAACCAGAACCAGGATCAGGCCGATCACCGACTGGAACAGGCCCAGGGCGGTGGATTCGCTGAATTTGTTGGACTGGAACCAGCGGTAAACCAGAACCGGGATGGTGGTGGTGAATTCGGTGGCTTTGGCGTTGGACAAAGCCAGCACACGTTCGAAGCTGCCGCCCATCAGCTTGCCCAGCTGCATGATCAGCATGACCACGATGGTGGAGCGGATGCAGGGCAGGGTGACGTGCAGGCACTGCTGCCAGCGGTTGGCGCCGTCCACCTTGGCAGCTTCGTACAGTTCGGCGTTGACGTTGGTGATGGCGGCCAGGTAGATGATGGTGCCCCAGCCCATGGTCTGCCAGATGCCGATGACCACGTAAGTAAACAGCCACCAGCCGTCTTCCTGCAGGAAGGGAATGTCGGAGCCGCCGGCGTTGGTGATCAGCACGTTGATGATGCCGGTGCCGGTGGTGAACATCTGGTAGGCGGTGGCGCCGATGACAACCCAGGAAAGGAAGTGGGGCAGATACAGCAAAGTCTGGGTGGTGCGCTTGAACCACTTGACCCGGATTTCATTGAGCATCAATGCCAGGATGATGGGCATGGGGAAGCTGAAAATCAAATCTAGGATGTTCAGCAGCAGGGTGTTGAAAACGGCCTTGCCGAAGTCGCGGTGGTTGAAGACTTTTTCAAAAATTTCCAGACCCACAAACTCGCTGCCGGCGTAGCCGCGGGCCACCTTGTAATCAAGGAAGGAGACCGACAGGCCGGTGTAGGCCAGATACTTGAATACGATGATGAAGACCATGGGCAGCAGCATCAAGGCGTACAACTGCCAGTCGCGCTTGAAGTAGAACAGCGCGCCCTTTTTTTGCAGCGGAAGGGCTTCCGCCGGTTTGCTTTTGGCGAACGGCATCTCATTTCCTCCTGTCTTTTGGAATTTGTGGGTCAAGCTGTCCACAAATTTTCGAATTTGTCTGAATTTATTATGCACAATCACAAGTACGGAATCTTGGCTTTTTTTGACAAAAACTATGCAATTTCGATTATTAACCCTTTTGTCATAAAAGACAAAAGTCTATTGATCGGCAAAAAATGTGCATATACGGAAGAAATATTTCAATATTTTTAGCGGTAGCGCACAAGCGAATGTGCATTTCTTTGTGGGATATACACACAAATCGCCGTTTTTGATAAATTGGACTGGCATTTTGTTCCATCCGGGGGTATAATGGGGCCAATCGCTCCGCCGTATGGCGGCGCCAAACCCCGAAAACGGCAGAAGGAGGTGTGCCATGGCAAGGCATCCCAAAACCGTCATCGAGTACCGCAACTATGAGCTGCCGGCTCATTTTCCTATCCAGATCCTCACCGGGGAACATTGGAGAATTTCAGACAAACCGGCGGGAGTGCTGCACTTTCACAACTGCCTGGAAATCGGGCTGTGCGAAAGCGACGGGGGGATCCTGGCCTTCCAGGGGGAGGAACGGGCCTTCCACGCCGGGGACGTGACCGTCATTGCCGGGGACGTCTTGCACACCACCTGGTCGGACCCCGGCACCGCCAGCAAGTGGAGCTACCTCCACCTGGACCCCACCGAGCTGGAACGGCCCTTCTTTCCGCCGGAGGCCATCCCCAACACCGCTTTGCTGCAGCAGGTGCTGCAGGGACATTATTACATATTGTCCCCGGAGGAATTCCCCCAGGTACAGGCGCTGGTGCGGGCCATGCTGCGGGAGATGGAAGAAAAACAGATGAACTACCAGGTCAGCGTGCGGGGACTGATGCTGACCTTCCTCATCGAGCTCATGCGCATCAACGCCCGGCAGGGCAGCGCCAACATGGCCGGTACCATCCCGGTGGCCCCCGCCCTGGAATACATCTACCACCATTACATGGAGGATTTCCCCATCGAGACCCTGGCGGAAATGTGCGGGATGAGCCAGTCCCATTTCCGCAAGGTATTCAAGGAACTGATGAACGTAGGCCCGCTGGAATTCCTCAACCGCACCCGCATCCTCAAGGCGTGCTCCCTCATGCGCATGAGCGATGCGTCCATCCTGTCCATCTCCAGCCAGGTGGGGTTTCTGTCCCTGTCCAGCTTCAACCGCCACTTCCAGGCCGAGATGGGCACCAGCCCCAGCCGCTGGCGGGCCGCCGCCGGCAACAATCCCAAAACATCCATCCTGAAATACAGCGGATGGCTCACACCGCCCAAGATGTGAACCCCGCTTCAATCTAACTGCACGGAGGTTTGTCATGGCTGATTTCAACATTCTGGACTACGGTGCCCGGCCGGACGGCACCACCAACAACGCCCCGGCCATCCAGCAGGCGGTGGACGCCGCCTGTGATGCCGGCGGCGGCCGGGTGATCATTCCGGCGGGACGGTTCCTCAGCGGCAGCGTGCTGCTCAAATCCAACGTGGAACTGCACCTGCAAAGCGGGGCGGTGCTGCTGTCCAGCCTGCGGCCGGAGGATATCCAGCCTTTCCGCAGCGCCGACGCCGACAACGATATGGACGGCTGGGGCGGCGGGTTCTTTCTGGGGGCCTGCGGCGCCCACAACGTGACCATCTCCGGCAATGGCACCATCGACGGCCAGGGGGACAAGGTCTTTTTTGACAAGGACGAGGACAACGGCTTCCACGAATGCCCCAAGGTGGCGGCGGAGTTCCGCCCCCGGATGATGCTGTTCGAGAACATCACCGACTTCACCGTCTGCGACGTCACCCTCAAGGACGCCGCCTTCTGGACCCTGCACATGGCGGGGTGCAAGCGGGTGCGCATCCGGGACATCCGCATCCTCAACGATGACCGGGGCGCCAACAACGACGGCATCGACCCGGACTGCTGCCAGGACGTGGTCATCAGCGGGTGCATCATCCACACCGGGGACGACGCCATCGTGGTCAAGGCCACCGGCCCCATGACCCGCCGCTACGGTCCCAGCCGCAACATCACCATCACCAACTGCGTGCTCCATTCCCGGGACTCCGCCCTCAAGATCGGCACCGAGACCTGGGGCGACATCCAGAACATCACCTTCGGGGACTGCGTGGTGGATGACTGCTCCCGGGCCGTGGGCATCTGGGTGCGGGACGGCGGCACGGTGGAAAACATCCGCATCCACCACCTGGTGGGGGCGGTGCGCCGCTACGCCGACCGGTACGCGGTGCCCGGGGCGCCGGGCTGGTGGGGTAAGGGCGAACCGGTCTTTGTCAGCGCCACCCGCCGGGCCGGGCGGGACAACTTCCCCGGGGTGATCCGCAACGTGAGCGTGGATCATCTGACCCTGACCGCCGAAAGCTGCGTCTTCCTGGCCGGGGAGGCCGACTGCCCGCTGGAGAACATCTCGCTGGAGGACCTGGACCTGACCATGCGCCATCAGGGCACCCAGCCCGGCGGACTGTTCGATGAGCAGCCCTCCGCCCGGCATGTGTATCCCCACGAGATTCCCGCCCTGTACGCCCGCAGCGTGCACGGCCTGCAGGTGAGGAACTGCCGGGTGAGTGCCCGGGGGGATTCCGACTGGAGCGGGCGGGTGACCTGCCTGGAAGACTGCCTGGACGCCCAGGTGGAAATGGAGGAGAAGACCATATGAAGGAAACGGATGTGAAAAGCGATCGTCCCGTCTATCGGTTTGAGTGGCGGGGCCGGCTGGACGGCGGGGACGAGGCGGCCCGGCAGGCCGCCCTGGCCGCCTGCAAGGAGAACGCCGCCCGGGAAATCCGGGAAGGGCGGCTGATGACCGCGGCCCTGTACTATTACGGCCGGCAGCTGTTTTTGTATTATGAAGCCCTGGACGAACCCTGCGGCCCCGAAAGTTTTATGGCGCCGCTGGAACCCCTGCTGGCCCGCTGGCCGGAAAAGGAGGAGACCACCCCCTGGGCGGCCATGTATCCCATCTACTGGCACAACCTGCCCCAGGGGGAGGCCGACTGGCGCCGTCCGGTGCGGCCGGAACGGCGGCGGGGACGCATCGCTCTGCTCAAGCACGAAACCATGTTCGAATACTGCTACCACCATTTTGCCATTGTGCAGGAAGGTCTTCTGCTGGGGGACAAGTACCAGTTCATCTCCCTGCATGAGGACATCCTGTTCAGCTATTTTGAGGAGCCCCGCACCAACGTGAACATCCGGCGGGACCCCACCCAGCCATCCAAGGCCATCGATGCCTGGACGGCGGTGGACCCCGAAGCCCATTTTGAACGTCTGCCCGGCAGCACCGGCAACTTCCTCTTCCTGCCCGACTACTTCAACCTGGGGCAGGAGGATGTCTGCCCGCCGGAAGAACAATAAGGAGAAACGCCATGCTGAAAAAACTGCGCAGCCAGGTCTATGCGGCCAACATGGAACTGCCCCGCCTGGGGCTGGTCACCTTCACCTGGGGCAATGTGTCCGGGGTGGACCGGGAAAAAGGGCTCATGGTCATCAAGCCGTCGGGGGTGGCCTATGAGGAGCTGACCCCCGCCGACCTGGTGGTGGTGGACCTGGCCACCGGGGCGGTGGTGGAAGGAGAACTGAACCCTTCCAGCGATACCAGGACCCACCTGGAACTGTACCGGGCGTTTCCGGACGTCGGGGGAATCGTGCACACCCACAGCCCCTACGCCGTGGCCTGGGCCCAGGCCGGGCAGGACATTCCCTGCTACGGCACCACCCACGCCGACTACTTCTACGGCCCGGTGCCCTGCGCCCGCAGCCTGAGCGCCGCCGAGCTGGAGGAGGATTACGAGAAAAACACCGGCAAGGTCATTGTGGAGACCTTTACCACCCGGAACATCGACCCGGCGGCGGTGCCGGGGGTCATCTGCCGCAACCACGGGCCCTTCACCTGGGGCAAGGACGCCGCCCAGGCGGTGTACCACGGGGCGGTGCTGGAGGAGGTGGCCAGAATGGCCCTGCTGACCCGGCAGGTCAACCCCGGCGCCCTGCCCGCGCCCCAGTACCTGCAGGACAAGCACTACCTGCGCAAACACGGCCCCAATGCCTACTACGGCCAGAAAAAATAATCCCCACAGGAAAGGGCGGCCGGCACGCAAAAACTTTTGCGTGCCGGCCGCTTTTGCCTGTATAAACCTTTGTCTGCTGTGCCACACTAACCGTAAATCGAAACCGCGGGCGCTGCCCGTGCCGGTATTTTGCAGCAAAGGACGGGGGAAGATGAACAGCTTCAAAGCATTTTTCAAGCAAAGAGGATTATACCTGGTCTGCCTGGCCCTGTTGCTGGTGGCCACCATCACCGGGGTGGTGGCCATCCGCAGCGTGGTGCGCAACGTGGCCGACCTGACCGAATCACGCCAGAAAGCCCTGGAGGAGGATGCCGCATGGAATCAGCCGGATACCATTGTTACCAATCCCGCCGAGGACGTACCGGTGCAGACCCCTGGGCCTGTGCCGCTGCCCTCTGCACAGCCCTCCGAGTCGCCTGCGTCCTCCTCGGCGCAGCAGCCGTCTGGGGCAGTGTCCGGCGATGGGGCCGGCTCTGGCGCCTCTGCGGCCTCCTCAGCCGCCTTGTCCATCTCGCCGGCGGATACTGAGCCGGTGCAGATGTTCAGCGGCAGCGAGCTGGTGTACAATGAAACCCTGGGCGACTGGCGCACCCACAACGGGGCGGACTACGCCGCCGAAACCGGGGACAAGGTCCACGCGGTGGCGGCGGGCAAGGTGCTCACCACCGCCGAAGACCCCCTGTGGGGCACGGTGGCGGAGATCCAGACCCCCGAGGGAGGCACCTGGCGGTACTGCGGCCTGGACAAGGCCCAGGTGAAGGCCGGGGACGAGGTGCGCCAGGGGGATGTGCTGGGCACCGTGGGGACCATCCCCAGTGAGAACGACGGCCAGACCCACCTGCATATGGAATATCTGGACGGGGACGGCAACTACCAGGACCCCGAAAAGATGAAATAAAAAAGGCCCCGGGCCCGTAAGGGTCCGGGGTTTTGTGTTGTATTTTACAGGCGGTAGGCCCGGGTGGAGAGCATCCGGGTGGCGTTGAGCACCGCCAGCACCATCACGCCCACATCGGCAAACACCGCCCACCACATGTTGGCGATGCCCACCGCGCCCAGCAGCAGGAACAGGATCTTGATGCCCAGGGCAAAGACGATGTTCTGGTACACGATGCCCATGCACCGGCGGGCCACCCGCATGGCCAGGCCGATCTTGGCCGGGTCGTCGTCCATGAGCACCACGTCGGCGGCCTCGATGGCGGCGTCGCTGCCCAGAGCACCCATGGCAATGCCCACGTCCGCCCGCATGAGCACGGGGGCGTCGTTGATGCCGTCCCCCGCAAAGGCCAGGTTGCCCCGGCTCTTGTCCGCCAGCAGCGCCTCCACCCGGCGGACCTTGTCGTCGGGCAGCAGCTCGGCGTGGAAGTCGTCAATGCCCAGCTGGGCCGCCACCCCGGCGGCCACGGCTTTGCTGTCGCCGGTGAGCATGACGGTGCGCACCCCCTGGCGATGCAGGCTGTCCATGGCCTGGCGGGCGGTCTCCTTCACCTCGTCGGCGATGAGCACCGATCCCAGAAACGCCCCGTCGCAGGCCAGATACACCACCGTGCCCACCCCGTCATCGGGGATGAAGGCGATGCCCTCAGCCTGCATCAGCTTGGCGTTGCCGGCCAGCATCCGGCGGCCGTTCACCAGGGCGGACACGCCCTGCCCGGCAATCTCCCGGGCGTCTTCCGCCCGCAGGGAGCAGTCGGGGCAGGCTTCCCGCAGACTCTTGCTGATGGGATGGCTGGAATAGCTCTCCGCCGCGGCGGCCAGCTCCAGCACTTCCTTCTCGGTGTGGCCGGGGGCCGGGGTGACCCGGCTGACCCGGAACACGCCCTTGGTCAGGGTGCCGGTCTTGTCAAAGACCACCGTGCCGGTGTGGGCCAAAGCTTCCAGATAGTTGCCGCCCTTGACCAGGATGCCGCAGCGGGACGCCCCGCCGATGCCCCCGAAGAAGGTCAGGGGAATGCTGATGACCAGCGCGCAGGGGCAGGAGATGACCAGGAAGGTCAGTGCCCGCTTGACCCACATGGCCCAGCCGCCGCCCAGCACCAGAGGCGGCAGCACCGCCAGGGCCAGGGCCGCAAAGCAGACAGCGGGGGTGTAGTACCGGGCAAATTTGGTGATGAAGTTTTCGGCCTTGGCCTTTTTCAGGCTGGAATTCTCCACCAGGTCCAGGATGCGGGCCACGGTGGACTGGCCGTAGGCCTTGGTCACGGTGACGCGCAGCAGGCCGTCCCCGTTCACGCTGCCGCTGATGACCGCCTGCCCGGGACGGGCCGCCCGGGGGCGGCTCTCCCCGGTGAGGGCAGCGGTGTTCAGGGTGCTTTCCCCCTCCAGCACCGTGCCGTCCAGGGGAATCTTCTCCCCGGGGCGCACCACGATCACCGCACCCACCGGCACTTCCTCCGGGTCCACGGTGCGCAGACTGCCGTCGGCTTCCTCCAGATTGGCGCTGTCGGGGCGGATGTCCATCAGCCCCGCAATGCTGCGGCGGCTCTTGCCCACGGCGTAACTCTGGAACAGCTCACCCACCTGGTAGAAGAGCATGACGGCCACGCCTTCGCCGTATTCGCCCAGGCACATGGCGCCCACCGTGGCCACAGCCATGAGAAAGTTTTCGTCAAACACTTCCCCGTGCACCACGCCCATCACGGCCTTGCGCAGCACATCGTACCCGATGACAAAGTAGGGGATTAAGTAGCACAGCGCCTGCACGGGCCAGGGCAGGCCGGCAAAGACGCCGCACACAACGGCCGCCGCCGCATACAGAACCGCCGCCACAAGAATGCGCCGCAGCGTCTTTTTCTGCTTTTTGGTCATGAAATGATTCCTCCCGCCCCGGGCAAAGCCGCGGGCAAACTTACAGCTCGATCTCGAAGTCCGGCTCGATCTTCTTGGCTGCCTTCACCGCCTGCTTCAGGATGGCGTCAAACTGGCCGTCTTCCGCTTCCAGCAGCATCTTCTGGGTCATGAAGCTCACGCTGGCGTTCTGCACGCCGGGCAGGGCCTTCACGGCGGTTTCGATCTTGGCGGCACAGTTGGCGCAATCCACTTCGATGTTGAATTTCTTCTGCATGATACATTCTCCTTTTATCTGAAAAATTACGGGTTACTCTTCCACGTGTTCCATGCCCAGGGCGATCATGCTGCGCACATGGTCGTCATCCAGGCTGTAAAACACCGTCTTGCCGTCCCGGCGGAACTTCACCAGCTTGCTGGCTTTCAGCACCCGCAGCTGGTGACTCACCGCGCTCTGGGAAAGCCCCACCGCCTGGGCAATGTCGCCCACGCAGAGCTCACTCTCAAACAGGGCGTACAGAATCTTGATGCGGGTGGTGTCCCCGAAAATCCGGAACAGCTCCGCCAGGTCGTACAGCACCTCGTCGTCGGGCAGTTCGGCGCACACCCGGGCCAGGGCCTCGGGGTCACCGGGACAGCCGGGGTCGCACACCGGCAGGGCGTCGGCGGCGCGGGGGTCTTGGGAAATGGACATGGTCTGACATCCTTTCATATGAGCAATCGTTCATATGTATGTATCATATACCCTTGTCGGGCCTCTGTCAATAGGGAAACGAGGCAGTTGGCAACAAAAAAAGCCGTTCCCCCGCAGGGAAACGGCAAAAAGTGCCTGTATGACGGAAAAACTGGACGGATTTTCCACCAAAAACGGGCCTTTTGTGGAAAAATCAATCCTCGGCCCAGCCCCGGGCCCGCTCCACCGCCTTGTGCCAGCCGGCCCGCAGACGGGTGCGGTCGGGTTCGCTCATCTCGGGCTCATACAGCCGGTCCAGGGTCCACTGGCTGCGGATGTCGTCCAGGTCCCGCCACACCCCGGTGGCCAGCCCCGCCAGATAGGCCGCGCCCAGGGCGGTGGTTTCCCGGATCATGGGGCGGCGCAGGGTGCGGCCGATGATATCGGCCTGGAACTGCATGAGGAAGTTGTTGGCCGAAGCCCCGCCATCCACCCGCAGTTCCCGCAAGGGCAGGCCGGCGTCCCGCTCCATGGCCTGCAGCACGTCGGCAGTCTGGTAGGCGATGGATTCCAGCGCCGCCCGGATGATGTGGTTGCGCCCGGCACCCCGGGTCAGCCCCACCATCACACCCCGGGCGTACATGTCCCAGTAGGGGGCGCCCAGTCCGGTGAAGGCGGGCACCAGGTACACCCCGGCGCTGTCCGGCACCTTTTTGGCAAAGTATTCGGTGTCCGATGCCTCGGTGATCAGGTGCAGCTCGTCCCGCAGCCACTGGACCACCGCCCCGCCCACAAACACACTGCCTTCCAGGGCGTACCGGATGCGGCCGTCCACCCCCGAAGCGATGGTGGTGATCAGGCCGTTGCGGCTGCGGAAGAGCTTGTCCCCGGTGTTCATCAGAAGGAAGCAGCCGGTGCCGTAGGTGTTTTTGGCCTCGCCTGCCTCAAAGCAGGTCTGGCCGAAGAGGGCGGCCTGCTGGTCCCCCGCAATGCCCGCGATGGGCACCTCCACCCCCTGGATGTTTACGGTGCCGTAGATCTCGCTGCAGGAGCGCACCTCGGGCAGCATGTTCATGGGAATGCCCAGCCGGTCGCAGATGGTCTTGTCCCAGCACAGGTGTTCGATGTCGAACAGCATGGTGCGGCTGGCGTTGGTGTAGTCGGTCACATGGGCGGCCCCGCCGGTGAGCTTCCAGATCAGCCAGGTGTCCACCGTGCCGAAGAGAAGGCGGCCTTCCTCCGCCTGCTGCCGGGCCCCGGGAACGTTGTCCAGAATCCACTTGATCTTGGTGGCGGAAAAATAGGCGTCGATGAGCAGCCCGGTGCGCTGTTGTACATAGTCGGTGAAGGCGGTGTCCCGTTTCAGTTCCTCGCACAGGGCGGCGGTGCGGCGGCACTGCCACACGATGGCGTTGTGCACCGGGCGGCCGGTCTCCTTGTCCCACACAATGGCGGTTTCCCGCTGGTTGGTGATGCCGATGCCCGCAATCTCCTGCACGTCCACCCCGCTTTTGGCCAGCACCTCCATGAGCACCCCGTACTGGCTGGAATAGATCTCCATGGGGTCGTGCTCCACCCAGCCCGGGTGGGGGTACTGCTGGGTGAACTCCTTCTGGGCCAGCTCCACAATGTTCTGGTCCTTGTCAAACAGGATGCAGCGGCTGCTGGTGGTGCCCTGGTCCAGGGCAATCACATACTTTTTCATGGTGGGTCCTCCCGTGGTGTTACATCTCCCAGACCGCAGGGCTGGAGGTGGAAACGGCCGCCGCTCCCGCACGGATGGCGGCCATGACTTCTTCCTTGTATTTGACCAGGCCCCCCGCAATGATGGGGGTGGCGGTCTTTTGGGCCAGTTCGGCAATGACCCGGGGCATGATGCCAGGCAGAATCTCGATGAAATCCGGCTTGCCCACGCTGAGCTGGGCGGGCAGGTTGTCCAAAGACAGGGAATCCAGGATAAAGGCCCGCTGCACCGTGAGCAGCCCCAGCTGCCGGGCCCGGCGGATGAGGCCGGGCCGGGTGGAGATGACCCCGTCCGGGCTGCACAGACTGTTCAGGGCGTCCACCGCCACTTCCCGGGCGGAAAGGCCCTCCACCAGGTCGATGTGGACGATGGCCAGCTTGCCGCTGCGGCGGACTTTTTCCACCAGCACAGGCACGCTGACGATGGTGCCGAACAAGAGGAACACCACTTCACACTCGCTGTGCAGCGCCTGTTCCAGCCCGGCTTCGTCTTTCACGGCGGCGATCACCGGGCAGTCCAGCAGCCGCGCGCGCTTCTCTTCCAGGGTATCCATGCAAAACTCCCTTCCGTCCCCCAGGACGGCCAAATAAAAAAAGCGGGACGCACCTTCGTCCGTCCCACTCCCTACTCTGTGAACAAGCCCATTATGGCAGGTTTACCGGAAAAAGTAAAGCGGTTTGCACAAAAATAGCCATTGTGCTAAAAGCAATTGCTTCTTTTTGTAAGAAAATGACAATTTATTTTTTGAGTATTGACACAAAACTGTGCAAGGTGGTAGAGTGGGGGCAATGAAGGTGCGCGGAGAACGGAGCACAGGCGCAAAGACAGAAAGCGGTTCTGTCTTTGCGTTTTTTTATGTCTCCGCTGCATCTGAAACGGAACGGCAAATGGAAATTGACAGGAGGAATCAATCGTGAAACAAAAGAAAAATTGTGCCCGGATATGGCTCTGCGTGGCACTGGTTCTGTGTTTGATCAGCATGGTGGGATCTTCCCTGATCCAGACCGGAAATCACAGCATCCGCATCAAGAAAATGTACTGGGAAAGCCCGGCGGGGGCTTTGCTCAGCGCGGACTTGTGGATTCCGGCCAACGCTACGGCGGAAAACAAGGCTCCCGCGGTGGTCACGGTGGAAGGCTGGTATAACAACAAGGAGATGCAGGACGCTTACACTCTGGAACTGGCCCGCCGCGGGTATGTGGTGCTGACGCTGGACCTCCACGGTCACGGCAACTCCGAAGCATTGCCCCAGGACCGTCTGTATGACGGTGCTGTAGGTGTAGACGGTGCGGTACAGATGGTGGCCAGTTTGCCCTATGTGGATACGGCACGTATCGGCGTGACCGGCCATTCCAGCGGCGGTACGGCAGCCAACATGGCAGTGGCTCTGGACAACGAACGGGAAACCCCTCTCATCGCCTGTGTTCTGCAGCAGGCGGGCGACTGGCAGGATGATACCGGCGGGGACCACAGCGGTGATTACGGTACCCGCAGCGTGGGAATCATTGCCAGCGAATATGATGATTTCTATTTCGGTACGTATGACGATGCGGGCAATATGCTCACTACGCCCAAACAGTTCCTGGAGACCGAGGGTGCTCAGAAATTCCTGAATTTCAACGAGGATGTTTCCACTTTTGAAGGACCCGCGGAAGGCGGCAAGTATTATACCCGGGATTGTGACGGCAAAACGGCTCTGCGGGTCATCTATCGCCCCACCTGCATCCATCCTGCGGTGACTTTCTCCAGTGAGTGTGTGGGCTATGCCATTGATTTCTTTGAGCAGACTTTGGGGGCGCCCAATGCTTTGCCGGCGCAGGATCAGATCTGGCCGGTGAAGGTGGCATTCACAGCCCTTGGCCTGGTGGGCTTCTTCCTGTTCATGGTCGGCTTCGCCATCTGTCTGCTGGATACGGAGTATTTCTCGGCGCTGAAAGCGCAGGACAAGGTGCTGGCAGCTCCGGTAAAGGACGGCGCGGGCAAACTGTGGTTCTTCGGTTTGATGATCGTTTCCATGCTGTTCTCCGGATTCAGCTATATTTACTGTATGCGGCATGTGTACTCCAACACCACCAAATTCTTCCCCCAGACCGCTTCACTGACCATTGGCGTCTGGTCGCTGGCGTGCGGCGTGTTTGCCTTGATCCTGATGGTGGTATATTACTTTGCTTACGGCCGCAGCCATGGGTTCAGCGCTTCTGCGACCGGTCTGTGCCTGCCGCTGAAAAAGCTGTGGCGAACCATCGTGCTGGCGATACTGGTCATTGTGTGTTCTTATGGCATTGTGTTCTTTGCGGACTATTTCTTCCAGACGGATTTCCGTATCTGGGTGTTCGGCATCAAGGTGTTCGGTTCTGACAAGGTTCTGATTGCCCTGCGCTATCTGCCCTTCTTCCTGGCTTTCTATGTGATCAACTCCATTTCGGTCAACTGTTTTAACTACAATACAATTGGCGGCGAGGTGGGCAACACCCTGCTGGAAGCACTGGCCAACTCCTTCGCCTGCATGGTTATCGTGGCAGTTCAATACGGATATTTCTATGCGACCTCCCGCCAATTCTTCGGCTTGACCGAAGGGGAGCGCATTCTGCCCATCTGGCTGTTTACTGTTATTCCCATCCTTTTCGGTGCGGCGGTTATTTCCCGTATCCTGTATAAGAAGACCCGGAATCCCTACCTGGCAGGCTTTATCAACGCGATGTTCGTTACTTTGTTTACCTGTACCAATACCTTTACCACACTGAGCGCCGGGACTTTGATCGCTACCACTTTCTGAGAAGGTCGGAAAGATTTTTCTTGCAAGTTCCCAAAAGTATGGTATGATAAAGTAAAAGGATAACTGCTTGTGATCAGAGTAAAGCAGATACCGGCCAGAGGGCGCGGTGTTTGCTTTGCTCTTTTTTTGTAAGAAAACGGGAGGCAACATATGTATGACGTGATCATCATCGGCGGCGGCGTCATCGGCGCGGCCGTGGCCCGGCGCCTGGCCCGCTGCCCGCTGAAGGTGGCGGTGCTGGAAGCCCAGAACGATGTGGCCAACGGCACCACCAAGGCCAACAGCGCCATCATCCACGCCGGCTACGACCCCGAGCCCGGCACCCTCATGGCCCGGCTGAACGTGGAGGGCAACCGGATGATGGGGCCTCTGTGCGAGGAGCTGGACGTACCCTTCCGGCGCACCGGGTCGCTGGTGCTGGCCTTCGGGGCCGACCAGCAGCCCAGGCTGGAGGAACTCTACCGCCGGGGCACCGCCAACGGGGTGCCGGGGCTGCGGCTGCTTTCCGGAGCAGAGGCCCGGGAACTGGAACCAAACCTGTCCCAAGAGGTGACCGGGGCGCTGCTGGCGCCCAGCGCGGGCATCGTGGACCCCTGGGGTCTGGCCCTGGCATTGCTGGAAAACGCCGTCACCAACGGGGTGAAACTTTTCCGCCGCTGCCCGGTCACCGCCGTGAAGGCGGACGGTGAGAACTTCGTGCTCACCACCCCCCGGGGGGACTTTGCCGCCCGGTATGTGGTCAACGCGGCGGGGGTGGACGCCGACAAGGTCCGCTCCCTGCTGGAATCCCCCGACTATACGGTGCGCCCCAACCGGGGTGAATACTATCTGCTGGACAAGACCGAGGGCAACCAGGTAAGCCGGGTGATCTTCCAGTGCCCCGGCCCCGAGGGCAAGGGGGTGCTGGTGGCCCCCACCGTCCACGGCAACCTGCTGGTGGGCCCCAACGCCGAGGCGGTGGAGGACCGCCGGGACCTGGGCAACACCGCCGACGCCCTGGACTTTGTCCGCCGCCGGGCATTGCAGAGCGTGCCGGGGCTGAACCTGCGCCAGAACATCCGCAACTTCAGCGGCATCCGGGCCAACACCGACCGAGGAGACTTTGCCATCGAGACAAGCAAGGCCCACCCCCACTGGCTGGACCTGGCAGGCATCTGCTCCCCGGGCTTGAGCAGCACCCCGGCCATCGCCGACTATGCGGCCCGGCTGCTGGCCGAACAGGGGCTGCCCCTGGAAGAAAAGCCGGATTTCCGCCCCCGGCGGCAGGCGGTGCCCCGCTTTCGGGAGCTGAACGCCGAACAGCGGGCGGAATTGATTCAGAAAGACCCCCGGTTCGGCCGGGTGATCTGCCGGTGCGAGACGGTCACCGAAGGGGAGATCGTGGCGGCGCTGCACAGCCCGGTGCCGGCCTGCAGCATCAACGGCATCAAGCGCCGGTGCAACGCGGGCATGGGCCGGTGCCAGGGAGGCTTCTGCGGGCCCCGGGTGCAGGAGATCATTGCCCGGGAGCTGGGCGTGCCCATGACCGATGTGCTCATGGACCAGGACGGTACCTGGGTGCTGGCCTGTGAGACCAAGACCGGAAAGGAGGAGTGGTGACCATGGCGAATCCTTATGAACTCATCGTCGTCGGCGGCGGACCCGCCGGTCTGGCGGCGGCCTGTCAGGCCTGGGAGAAGGGCCTGCGCCGCATCCTGATCCTGGAGCGGGATTCCGAGCTGGGAGGCATCCTGAACCAGTGCATCCACAGCGGGTTCGGGCTCCAGCGCTTTCGGGAGGAGCTCACCGGCCCGGAATACGCCGGGCGTTTTATTGAGATGCTGGCCGACACCGGGGTGGAGACCAGCCTGGACACCATGGTGCTGCAGATCGTCCCCGGGGAAAAGGGCGCACTCCACCAGGTGCACGCCGTCAGTGCCAGGGACGGGTACCGGGTGCTGGAAACCCGGGCCGTGGTGCTGGCCATGGGCTGCCGGGAACGCACCCGGGGGGCCATCTCCATCCCCGGCGAGCGGCCCTCCGGCATCTTCACCGCCGGCGCGGCCCAGCGGTATCTGAACATCGAAGGGTACATGGTGGGCCGCCGGGTGGTCATTCTGGGCTCCGGCGACATCGGCCTGATCATGGCCCGCCGCATGACCCTGGAAGGGGCCAAGGTGCTGGCCTGCGTGGAGCTCATGCCCTATTCCGGCGGGCTCATGCGCAACATCGTCCAGTGCCTGGAAGACTTTGACATTCCGCTGTATCTCAGCCACACCATCACCGACATCAAAGGCCACAACCGGGTGGAACAGGTGACGGTGAGCAAGGTGGGCCCGGACCGCCGTCCCATCCCCGGCACCGAGATGGTCTTTGACTGCGACACCGTGCTGCTCAGCGTGGGGCTGATCCCCGAAAACGAGCTGACCCGGGCCGCCGGGGCCCGGATGGACCGGCGCACCAACGGCGCCATGGTGTACGAGAACATGGAGACCAGCATTCCCGGCATCTTTGCCTGCGGCAACGTGGTGCACGTGCATGACCTGGTGGATTACGTTTCCGCCGAGAGCGAGCGCGCCGGCGCCGCCGCGGCCGCCTATGTGCAGGGGCAGCGGGCGGAAGAGAACGCCCGCACCGTGGAACTGAAAAACGGGGACGGGGTCAGCTACACCGTGCCCCAGACCGTCCGGGCGGACGCCGCCGGCAGGACGGTGGAGGTGTTCTTCCGGGTGAACCGGGTCACCGGGCCCGCCGCCATCGCGGTGCGGGACGCGGACGGGAACTCCCTCACCGGGTTCCGCCGGGCCCACCTGGCCCCCGGCGAGATGGAACACATCCTGCTGCCGGGGGACCTGGTGCGCGGCGCCAGGGGACCCGTTACCATCGCCATTGAGGAGGACAAAGGGGGTGCAGCGCAATGAAAGAACTGGTGTGCATCGTCTGTCCCCGGGGCTGCCGCCTGCAGGTGGATGAGCAGAACGGCTACGCCGTCACCGGCAACAGCTGCCCCCGGGGGGCGGAATACGGCAAAAACGAGCTGCAGCACCCCACCCGGGTGCTGACCACCACCGTGCGGGTGACCGGAGGCGTGCACTGCCGTCTGCCGGTCAAGACCAGCACGGCCATCCCCAAAGACCTGCTGTTTGACGCCATGAAGGTGGCCAATGCAGTCTGCGTGGCGGCGCCGGTGCAGCCCGGGCAGGTGATTGTGGAGAATCTGCTGGGCACCGGGGCGGACCTCATCGCCGGGCGGGGGATTGAGAAGGGGTGAGCTTGACCAAGATCTTCCCTGTGAAAGGGGAGGGGCCGCGCGGCGGTGGGGGTGATTGGCTGCCCGGCTGCCGGGTAGACGGCTGCCTGCCGCTTGGTCCTTCCTTTTGTGACCAAAAGGAAGCGAAAAGTCCCACCGTTTCGACGCGGTGGACGCCGACCAGGGCTGCGGCCCTGGACCCGGGGTGTGCGGCCACCTACCGACGGCCTACTCACCGGCTGGGGCCGGTGAGCAAGGAATGGATTGAAATCCCTTGCGGGAAGGTATCCCCTTATACTTGGGAAGACGGTCTCTACTGCAAACAAAAACCTCCGGTTCTCAAAAAGAACCGGAGGTTTTTTATCTTGTTATGAAGTGCTCGTCAGAATCAGACGATGCCCTGCATCAGCATGGCGTCGGCCACCTTGGTGAAGCCGGCGATGTTCGCACCGGCCACCAGGTTGCCCTTCATGCCGTAAGCCTCGGCGGCGTTGGCTGCGTTGGCGTAGATGTTCTTCATGATGTTCTTCAGGCGTTCGTCCACTTCCTCGAAGGTCCAGGACAGACGCAGGGAATTCTGGCTCATCTCCAGGCCGGAGGTGGCCACACCGCCCGCGTTGGAAGCCTTGGCCGGAGCAAACAGCACGCCGTTGGCCTGCAGGTAAGCCACAGCGTCCGGGGTGGAAGGCATGTTGGCGCCTTCGGCCACGGCGTAGCAGCCGTTGGCCACCAGAGCCTTGGCGCCTTCCAGCGGCAGCTCGTTCTGGGTGGCGCAGGGCAGGGCGATGTCGCAGGCGACAGTCCAGATGCCCTGGCTGCCTTCCACGTACTTGGCAGAAGGCACATAGTCCAGATAGGTCTTGATGCGGGCGCGCTTGACTTCCTTGATCTCCTTGATGACCTTGTAGTCAATGCCGTTTTCGTCCACGATGTAGCCGTTGGAGTCGCTCATGGCGATGACCTTGCCGCCCAGCTCGGAAGCCTTCTGGTTGGCGTAGATGGCCACGTTGCCGGAACCGGAGATGACCACCTTGGCGCCGTCGAAGCTCTTGCCGTTGGCCTTGAGCATCTCGTCGGCGAAGTAGCACAGGCCGTAGCCGGTGGCTTCGGTGCGCACCAGGCTGCCGCCGAAGGTCAGGCCCTTGCCGGTGAGCACGCCGGTGAACTCGTTGCGCAGGCGCTTGTACTGGCCGAACATGTACCCCACTTCACGGCCGCCCACGCCGATATCGCCGGCGGGCACGTCGGTGTCGGGACCGATGTGGCGGAACAGCTCGGTCATGAAGCTCTGGCAGAAACGCATGACCTCGGCATCGCTCTTGCCGTGGGGGTCAAAGTCGCTGCCGCCCTTGCCGCCGCCCATGGGCAGGCCGGTCAGGCTGTTCTTGAAGATCTGCTCAAAGCCCAGGAACTTGATGATGGACAGGTTCACGCTGGGATGGAACCGCAGGCCGCCCTTGTAGGGGCCGATGGCAGAGTTGAACTGAACGCGGTAGCCGCGGTTCACCTGCACCTTGCCGTTGTCATCCACCCAGGGCACGCGGAACATAACCACGCGCTCGGGCTCGACCAGGCGCTCGATCAGGCCGTTCTTTTCCAGCTCGGGGCGGGCCTCAACGACCGGCTCCAGAGATTCCAGAACTTCATCCACGGCCTGCAGGAATTCTTTCTGCTCAGCGTTGCGCTGGGCCAGACCCGCGTACACATTGGCCAGATAGGCATTTTTGATGGACATGGGGAACACTCCTTTAAGCTAATTTCTTTCACCGGTTTTTATACTAGCACGTCTGGAAAGCTTTGACAAGGTTTTTGCGAAAGTTTTGTTGCCGTGGTGGGACCATGTGTGCGTGGATAAAGTACAAAATATACAGTTTCTGTAAATTTTCACAAAATATGTAGGCGCGATGTACATATGTGGTGTATAATGGACAAAAAGCCGGTTCGCCGGCAATCGAAGGTCTTACGGTTGTTTTTTTCAAGGAGGCAACTTCTTATGCAATCTGCAATTTCCGAGCTTCTGGCCCAGATGACGCTGGAAGAAAAGGCCGGGCTGTGTTCCGGGGCGGATTTCTGGCACACCAAGGCGGTGGGGCGCCTGGGCGTGCCCGCCATGATGGTATCCGACGGCCCCCACGGCCTGCGCACCCAGAAGGAGGGCGGCGGCGTCAACGAGAGCATCACGGCGGTGTGCTTTCCCGCCGGATGCGCCGCGGCTGCCAGCTTTGACCCTGAGCTGCTGCGCCGGGAAGGCGCGGCCATCGGCGCCGAAGCCCGGGCTGTGGGCGTGGGCGTGGTGCTGGGCCCGGCGGTGAACATCAAGCGCAGCCCTCTGTGCGGCCGCAACTTTGAATACTATTCCGAGGATCCCTGCCTGGCCGGGGCCCTGGCCGCCGCCTACATCCAGGGGGTGCAGGACCAGGGGGTCGGTACCAGCATCAAGCATTTTGCGGCCAACAGCCAGGAATACCGCCGCTTGACCTGCTCTTCCAACATGACCGAGCGCACCCTGCGGGAGATCTATCTGCCCGCCTTTGAAACGGCGGTGAAGGAAGCCGCCCCCTGGACGGTGATGTGCAGCTACAACCGCATCAACGGCACTTATGCCAGCGAGAACAAGACCCTGCTCACCGACATCCTGCGCAAGGAGTGGGGCTTTACCGGCTTTGTCATGTCCGACTGGGGCGCCGTGGCCGACCGGGTGCGGGGGCTGTGCGCCGGGCTGGACCTGGAAATGCCCGGCTGCGGCGGCGTCAACGACCAGAAGATCGTGGCGGCGGTGCGCGCCGGCACCCTGGACGAATCGGTGGTGGACAAGGCCGCCGGGCGCATCCTGAACATTGTGCTGCGCCATGCCGATCTGGCGGGGGCCGCCGTGGGCGCCGAGCTGGACCTGGCCGGGGACCACGCCAAGGCGGCCACCATGGCCGCGGAATGTGCGGTGCTGCTGCAGAACCGGGGATCGCTGCCCCTGAAACAGGACCAGAGGGTGGTGTACATCGGCGGCTTTGCCGATGCGCCCCGGTACCAGGGCGGCGGTTCCAGCCATGTGAATTCCTTCCGGGTGGAAAGCGCCCTGGCGGCGGCCCGGGCCCGGGGCCGGGCGGTGGAGTATGTGGAAGGATTCCCCGCCGACCGTGACCAGCGGGAGGAAAGCGAGTTCCTGAAAGCGGTGGAGGCGGCGGAAAACGCCGATGCCGCCGTGATCTTTGCGGGCCTGCCCGAAAGCTTTGAGAGCGAGGGCTACGACCGGCGGCACATGCGCCTGCCGGACGCCCAGAACAACCTGATTGCCCGGGTGGCGGCGGTGCAGAAGAACACCGTGGTGGTGCTGCACACCGGCAGCCCGGTGGAGTGCCCCTGGGCCGAGGATGTGTCGGCGGTGCTGTGTATGTACCTGGGCGGCGAAGGGGTGGGCTGTGCCACCGACGCCCTGCTGTACGGTGAGGCCGACCCCTGCGGCCGCCTGCCCGAAACCTGGCCCCTGCGGCTGGAGGACACCCCCTGCTATCTGGACTATCCCGGGGACGGCCGCACCGCCTACTACCGGGAGGGCGTCTTTGTGGGCTACCGCTGGTACGACGCCCGCAAGATGCCGGTGCGCTGGCCCTTCGGCCACGGGCTGTCCTACACCGGGTTTGTGTACAAGTCGGCGTCGCTGTCCTCCACCGATCTGGCCGAGGACGGCAGCGTGCAGGTGTCGGTGACGGTACGCAACTCCGGCGCCCGGTTCGGCCGGGAGGTGGTGCAGCTCTACATTGCCCCGCCGGAAAACGCCGTGCCCCGCCCGCCCAAGGAACTGCGCCACTTTGCCAAGGTATCCCTGCAGCCCGGGGAGGAGACCACCGTCACCTTCACCGTGACCAGGCGGGACCTGTGCTACTATGACGAGGAGCTGGGGGACTGGTACGCCGAACCCGGGGAATACAAGGTGCTGCTGGGCCATTCCAGCCGCAACATCCCCACCGTGCTGCCCCTGCACTACACCACCGCCCATCGCCGTCCCCTGACCGTGGACGAAAACACCCCCATCGGCGACCTGCTGCGGGACGACCGCACCGCCTCCATCGTGCGCACCATGCTCACCCGGTTCGGCGGGCTGATGGGCGCCAACGGCGGGGATGCCATCACCGAGGAAGCCGGTCTGCAGATGATGGACGGCATGCCTTTGCGGTCAATGGTGGCCTTCGGCGGCCCCGAAGCCGCCGCTGCCCTGCCCGGATTGCTGGCCGCCCTGCGGGGTGCCGTGCGTCCCCGGGAGGAACGCACCTGATTTCGCCCGGGTCCGCCCGGATGAATAAGAGAAACCGGCCCCGCGGGGATTGCCCGCAGGGCCGGTTTTTTGCGGTGGTGTCAGATAAATTCCCGCCAGGTGGTCTCGGCCCGGGTCTGGAAATCGCACAGCTCCTGCATCAGCTTGTGCGCCCCCGGGGAGGCCAGCGGGTAGTCGGTTTCCGCCCGCTTGCAATCCAGCACACCCTGGCTGCTGCCTTCGGCCAGCATGGTGGCAATGTTGCGGGTGGATTTGTCCAGCATGGTGCGGGTGCGGATGCCCATGCTCACACTCATGCGGGCGGCGGCGCTCTGTCCCTTGGCCTGGCGGCCGATGGCGTCCAGCGCCGTGTGGGCCTGCTGGTTCAGGCGGCGGTACTCGTTGCGCTGGCGCATCATCTCGGATTTCAGGGCCTGGTCATGGGTCAGGCCCATGAGCTCCTCCAGCGTGTTCTTGCCCATCTCGGTGTTCTGCACCACTTCCTGCAGCATGCTTTCGTTGTCGTTTTGCATCTTTTCCTGTTCAGACATAACAAAACCCCCTGTGTACATCGTTGACCGCACCTTTGGCGGCACGGTTAGTATGCGTACACAGGGGGATCGTTATACAAAAAGGGAACTCAGCCGCCCAGGCGCTGCTCCGCCAGGCTGACCATCCAGTCCCAGCTGCCGGTCTCGGCCCAGTCGGCGGAAGCCACCGTGGCGGTGAACTCGCCCCGGCGGGCCAGGGTGATGGAGAAGGTGCGCCGGGCGGAATCCATGGCGTCCCGCAGCCGGTGTTCCAGGCTCTTGGCGTCGGTGCCGATGCCCACCACCAGGAACACGCCGTCTTCCAGGCGCACCAGCGGGGTGTTCTCCTGCTCCGGCCCCACGGCCAGGCTCAGGATGCCGGCGGCGGTGGTCAGGCAGCGGTCGGCGGCGGCCACGCTCTCGGTGCGGCACAGCCGGGCGTACTCATTCACCCGCACCATGGCCACGCTCACAGCCTCCCCGGCTGCAGCGGCCTTGGCCACCCGGTCCCGGAACTCGGCGTCCAGGAAAGAGCGGTTGTACACGCCGGTCACATAGTCCCGGCACATCTCGCTGTGGCACTGGGTCAGCATGCGGGACAAGGCCGAAGCCTCCCGGCTGCCCATGTTCAGCTGCTCGGGCAGGGTGTACACCGCCACCAGCACGCAGGGGCGGTGTTCCAACAAAACACTCCAGTACAGGGCCATGGAACCGTCGTTCTGGCCGTACAGGGGCCGCCAGGCGCGGCCGTTGTTATCCAGATCCGGCACCGATTCCACCGTTTCGGTGGGCTGCATGGTTTCCAGGTCCAGACGACGGCTGGCCCCTGCATCCACCACGAACACCTCATCAAACAAGCGGCTCAAAACGGCAATCTGGTCCATCAACTGCGAACGGGTATACTCCATGCTGTTGCCTCTCCTTCGCTCCAACGTTTCATATCCCGCGGCCCGCAGAACGGGGCCGCCTTTATTTCTCTTTTATATTTTAGCACAATGTGTTCAATCTTTCACCATCCGCCTTGTACAAAGAATTCTTTGTACAGATGTGAAAAGTTGGCTTGTTTGCCGATAAGCACTCAGCTTTCGCTCTCCGTGTCACCGGCGGGCACCAGCGCGGCCAGCACCGAATCCCGCCAGCTGTCCCGGTCGGTGCGGGCAAATTCGGTGCGGAAGGTGCTGTCCTCGTTGAACAGCAGGCTCTGCCCGGCGACGCCCAGCGCTTCGGTCTGGGCAGGGGTCAGGGTCACTTCGGGCAGGATGCCCGCGCCCACCTGGTCGATCTGCATCTGGCAGACGGCGCTGTCGTTGGAGGCGGTGCCCCAGGGGGTGATGAGACCCAGGGTCTCGGTGAGGGTCTCCTCCCCGGGTTCGCTGGTGTACAGCCACAGGATGGCCGCCGCGGCCGCGTGCACGCCCGCCTCGTCGGTGCCGGCGGGAATGGCCAGCCAGGCGGAGGTGGCCAGGATGGGATAGTTCATCACGCCGGTGAGATTGTATTCGGAGGAAGCGTCGATGTCGCTCTCCACAAAATCACATTTCAGGGGCAGGCAGACCAGATTGTCCTGCAGGTCGGTACCGGTGTGGACCAGCAGGTCCGCCAGGGTGCTGCGGCAGAACAGGGCCTGGCCTTCCTGGGCTTCCAGGGCGGTGTCGGCCTGCAGGGCGGCGGCCGCGTTGGCCTGCCCGGGCAGGACAGAAAGCTCCCGGTTGGTCAGTTCCAGGGTCAGGGCGCTGTACAGCCCGTTCAGCGGACCGGTCAGGCCGTCTTCCGAAAGGTTATCCCCGGCGGCCAGCAGCACCCCCGTGTAAGCCGCGGCGGGGGACTGGGCCCCGGCCGGGTCCAGGGGCAGGGTGAACACCGCTGTCAGGTCGGCGGCCTCCGGCTTTTCTGCCGGCAGGGTGTAGTCGGTGCCGTTCAGGGTGACGGTGGTCTCGGCGGGTTCGGCCAGCCAGGCGGTCACCGTCTCGGCCAGGTCGCTCCACTCGCTCCAGGTGGCAGCTTTCAGATTGTTCACCAGGGTGTCGGTGTCCTCGGCCTGGAACAGGGCGCCCAGCACCCGCTTGTCCGCCCAGTAGCCGTACAGCGTCTTGCCCAGGGGCAGGGCGGTCACGGCGGACACGGCGGTCTCGGCGTCCACCCCGACCCGGATGGCGGCGGTGGACAGCAGGCTGTCGGTGCCCATGTTCAGCCAGGCCTCGTCATCGGCGGCGGGGGCGGCGGTCAGCACCGCCAGGGCCGCCCGGGCGGGGGCGGGGGCGGGACCGGGGGGGAGCACTTCCCGGCCCCCGCCCCGGGGGGTCCGGGCCCAGCACCACCCGTTCCGGCCCCACCTCCCCCGCCCCCCCCCGGCCCCCCAAAGGCGGCGCAGGCAGCAGCAGACCCGCCAGCAGGAAGAGGCCCAGCGGGGGGAAGCCCCCCGCCCGCCAGCACAGCAGCGGGATAACCAGCGCCCCCCCCGCCTGCACGCCCGCCAGCCATGGCCAGACCTGCCATAGCCAACGACCCTCGCCGGATAACAGC